>SWBY01010076.1_pt1 | contig 11249 bp, 10 predicted proteins | sample 4693071 | NCBI WGS metagenome assembly SWBY01 (sample SAMN10267273, study PRJNA491770) | bioreactor metagenome | isolation source: DHS bioreactor inoculated with marine methane seep sediment | place: Japan: Omine Ridge, Nankai Trough | collected 2006-05-06 | reverse complement strand
TATGGTGTATCGCCTCCTTATATTTTTCAAATGCCTGTTCAAACAGCGCCCTCCCCTTTTCCTCCTCCTCAGGATAGATCAGCTGTGCGAGATTCGCCAGATCAGTCCCCCAGTTGGACCATGCCTCGTGCTTGTCAGGCTTATGGTGTACTGCCTCCTTATATTTTTCAAACGCCTGTTCAAACAGCGCCCTCCCCTTTTCCTTCTCCTCAGGATAGATCAGCTGTGCGAGATTCGCCAGATGAGTCCCCCAGTTGTACCATGCCTCGTGCAAGTCAGGCTTATGATAGACTGCCTCCTTATATTTTTCAAACGCCTGTTCAAACAGCGCCCTCCCCTTTTCCTTCTCCTCAGGATAGATCAGCTGTGCGAGATTCGCCAGTTCAGTCCCCCAGTTGTACCATATCTTGTGCTCGTCTGGCTTATGGTGAATTGCCTCTTTATATTTTTCAAACGCCTGTTCAAACAGCGTCCTCCCCTTTTCTTTCTCTTCAGGATAGATCAGCTGTGCGAGACTCGCCAGATCATTCCCCCAGTTGGACCATGCCTCATGCATATCTATCTTTATCTGAACTGATTTTTCATATGCCTCACATGCCATTTCCATGTTATTATTATAGTGAAAAGCCAGACCAAGGTTGTAAAGAGCTTCGTGATCTTTTATATTTTTCAGATTATCCATCAGGTTATGAAAATGGTGCTGCTGGATATCTTCATCAGGAGGATAATCTTCAATAATATTCGAGAGTATCTTACCGCCCGATCGTAAAGTCCGTTCATCCATATCCCATCCGATAATATCTTCGTCCTTTAATATGGATTCGGCCTTTTGTATCTGGGTTTTAGTCAATTGCGGTCCTTCCATTGCAGTAACAGCAGCCATTAACCGTTCACGAGTAATAATGAAATTACTTCCCAATGCAAGGAGCTTTCCCGCTTTCATCAATAATTTTGCTTCAGCATTATCCAGGTTTAAGTACCGATCGATAAATGGCTTCCAGTTCTGGGTTATGATGATACCAGGAGTCCCTACGCTTTCGTACTCCGGCGGGACCTCATTTCCGGTCTTTTCTCCAAGTATTTTCATTTCATGAGGCTTCAAATCGTGCAAATCTTCAATAACATCGTTATCATTAAGCAGACGACTACATCTGCCCAGTTTAAAAAGCGGTCCGCTTATTGCCTTCATGAGTTCATTGCCTGTTCGAATGGTTGTCAGAACACAGACCGGATTTTTTTCCTGTATCCTATCGATAACATCAGCTATCCAGGTCTTTTCTGCATACTGGTGAGCATCATCCAGAAATAGTATATAATGCTTCTTTTTCAGGTACCATGTCCTGACAGGCTGTTTCAAGTCACCCGCAGAAATACTCCCATCATATCGGGGAATGAGGATCACGAAATGTCTGGGGAGTTCTTTTACTACCTCATATGCACAGCGGGTTTTTCCCGCATCGGGTTTTGCGAGTATAGTAACATCCTTTTCATTTTTCAGTTTTTCAGAGATTTTATCTTCAACTGTCGAATATTTTCCATATTTTGATTCTGTCTCAATCCTTTTTAAGTAGTAATCGTTGTAAAGACCTCCTGAAAGATCAAAATCTTTATGATTAATTTTAGAAGGAGATTTTGCGACACGAAATTGACTTCTGAAATTCTTATTTTTGAAGTAGAGTTTCCCTACCAGAACGGATAAAATAATAAAAATAGATGTACCGATAATATATGTTATTATTCCTTCTACAATAGAATAGTAATCGATGGTCATTTAGATCAGTTCAGGATATAATTCATTGGAAATCGTTCAATGGTATCTCATTATTTCATAAAAGGAGTATATAAGAATATTGTTAATAATTTTCTATATTTGTAAAATTTATCATGTAAAGAGAATATCCGGATATCATAACTGCGAACCCATTCGAAGTCTAAACAATCTTTATAAAGTCCCCTGCCAATATCCCATTAAACAACCCTTCCCCCATCCGGAGTAATCACCATGAACACAAGCAAACTCACCCCAATAATAATCTCCCTGTTAGCCATCTCCCTCTTACTGCTGATGGTCTTCCCCACCATCACCCAACCCATTTCAAACCTCATCAACCAGCCCGCCCGTCCATACGATCCCACAGCCACCTACACAGGCAGTGACCTGCTCATCCTGGCCCCCCGCGTAATGTTCACAGGCAGCGAATCAGCCATCACCATAGCAGCCACAGACAAAGGCGCACCTGTAGAGCAAAGCATCAGCTTCATGCTCGTGGACGCCGCCGGAGTGGCGACCACACTCACCAGCGGCTCCACCGGTCAGTCAGGTCATGCCGTTGCAACCTTTGACGTGCCAGACCTGGACCCAGGCACCTACACCCTGGTGGCCCAGCCCGCAGGCTCCAATGCCACCTTCAACGGCAGTGTCAGGATAGCCAACAGCAGCGCCCTGTTCCTTGAGACAGACAAGCCCATCTACAAACCCGGCCAGACCATCCACGGGCGCATCCTGTCCCTGAACAACAATCTAATACCAGTATCAGGCCAGTGCACAATTGAAATATCCGATGCCAAAGGCATCAAGATCTTCAAGGAGACCCTGGACACCAACGAATACGGCGTAGCATCTTTTGATATGCCCCTGGCCAGCGAAGTGAACCTCGGTACATGGAAGGTCAAAGCCGAAATGGGGCAGGCCCAGACCCAGCTTGACCTGAGGGTCGAGAAATACGTACTTCCCAAGTTCCAGGTCGATGTTACCACACCACGGGACTGGTTCCTTGTGGATGACCCCATCACCGGCACAGTAGATGCAAACTACTTCTTTGGCAAGCAGGTGGAAGGCAGGGTCAGTGTAGTTGCCTCCAGATACGTTGGAGTATGGGAGGAATATGCCACATATGAAGCGGACCTGGAAGACGGGTCCGCAGAATTCGAACTACCTGAAGCCGGATGGGTAGCCGGCACCTACGGTGCCGGGGGCATGGGCAGCCTGACTCTGAATATCTCAGTAACAGATACCGGGAACCACACAGAAACCACTACAAAACTGCTAAAGATCACTGAATCACCTGTAGTACTCCAGATCATACCCGAATCCAGGCTGGTCAAGCCAGGCATGCCCTTTAATATATTAATTGTTACCGAAACCCCAGACGGCGAACCCCTGGAGCAGGAAGTGGAGATAGAACTTGAATTTGTGGATACGAACTACAATTACCAGACCCAGTCCTCCACCGTAACCACCAGTAACGGTGTAGCACTTGCCGAATTCCAGGCACCTGAGGATGTCAGGAGCGCAAATATCCATGCCAGTTCCGGCGATGCATCCCTGAACTTGAACCTGGGTGCCGTTTATTCGCCAAGCGGCAGTTTCCTGCACCTGGTACAGGATGGCGGCGGCACTCCTGAAGTTGGAGATACTATCAGTTTTAATGTTTACAGCACCAACCCGGGTACTGTCTATTATGATATCATGGCAGGCGGCAGGACAGTGTTCTCTGCCACAAGCAGTGAGCGCAACATCAGCCTGACAGTCACACCCCAGATGAGCCCCAAAGCCGAAGTTGTGGCCTACATCATCAATCCCAACAGCGAAGTATCGGCAGACACCCTGCCATTTGACGTGATAATGGAAGCACCTGTTGACCTGCAGGTTTCGTTCGACCAGGACGAAGTTGAACCCGGCGGCGATGTGAGTGTGGATTTCGATGCCGGCTCCAGGTCAATGATAGGATATTCCATAGTAGACGAATCAGTGTTCGCCCTAAGTGAGGGCAGGCTGAACCTCCAGCAAGTATTTAACGAACTGGAGCAGCGGTTCATGGAACCCCAGGCCGAAGCACATCCCCAGTACTGGACCCCGGTTCCAATGGGTGCACAGGATATTATCGAAGAGGCGGGCCTGCAGGTGCTTAAATCCCCTAACCTTGAGGTACCTGAACAGGTCCACGAACCGGAAGTAGAAGGCGGGATGGGCAAAGGTGGTTTCTTTGGAGATGTGATGGTGGTGGAAGAGGCCATGGACGGCGCTGCTCCCATGGAAAGCCCAACAGCATCTGCTACCGGGGTACCACAGGCCGAATCCGATAGCGGTCTGGCCGAAGTAGAGCGGGTCAGGCAATTCTTCCCAGAGACCTGGGTATGGGAGCCTGAACTGCTCACCGATGACAGCGGCAGGGCAGAAGTTGACCTGAGCGCCCCTGATTCCATTACAACATGGAGACTCCATGCAGTATCCTCATCCCCTGATGGGTTTGGGATTGCAGAGACCGGCCTGAAGGTGTTCCAGGACTTCTTTATAGACCCTGACCTGCCCTATGCAGTGACCAGGGGCGAAGAGTTCCCTGTCACTGTACAGGTGTATAATTACCTGGATATGGAACAGCAGGTGACTGTTACACTGGCCAGCACCAACTGGTTTGATATTATTGGCAGCAGTAACAGCCAGATAAGCGTCCCTGCCAACAGTGTGCAGCCTGTCAGCTTCACTATCAGGCCCACACAGGTGGGTACACAACTGGTAGAGATCACAGGCCAGACCACGTCCCGCGCTGATGCAGTAAAGAAAGAGGTTATCGTGGAGGCGGAGGGGACCCGGCGTGAGATAGTGATAAACGGCATCCTGCAGGACCAGGATGTAACACTGGATGCGGCCCTGCCCCATGGCATTGTTGCTGATTCGGGCAAGGTGCTGCTCAGCTTCACCCCGTCCCTGGTGGCCCAGTCCATCAGCGGCGTGGACGACCTGCTGGGTATGCCTTACGGCTGCGGTGAGCAGAACATGATGTTCTTCGCACCAGACGTGGAGATACTGCGATACCTGAAGACATCTGGCCAGACCAATCCAGAGATACAGGCCAAAGCCGAGATGTTCATCATTACCGGATACCAGCGTCAACTGACCTACCAGCACAGGGACGGTTCGTTCTCGGCATTTGGGGACAGCGACCCTGTAGGCAGCCTGTGGCTTACCGCTTTTGTGCTCCAGTCCTTCAGTAGTGCCAGGGACGTGACCACCATAGATGATTCGGTACTGGACGGGGCTGCTGACTGGATCATGTCTAACCAGAACCAGGATGGTTCCTGGGACCAGATAGGGTTCGTGCACCACCAGGAGATCTTAGGTGGAATGAGTGGCAAGTACTCGCTGAGTGCCTATACGGCACTGTCACTGCTGGAATACGGCAGGGCTACTGGCCCGCTTGACAATGCACAGGAATACCTGGAGGATAACCTTGACGACCAGCAGGACGACCCATATGCACTGGCACTGGCTGCACTGGTACTGGAACGCCTTGAAAGTGACAGGGCAGATGATGCGCTTGACATGCTTACGGACCTGGCACAGCAGGACGATAACGGCATGTACTGGGAACTGGAACCTGCTGTGGAGCCAATGAGGGATATGTACTGGCAGCCCCCCTCCAGCAAGAATGTTGAAGTGACTGCATACGGCGCACTTGTACTTATCGAGCACAGGGATGCCAGGGCCAATGAAGTCCTGAAATGGCTATCTGCACAGCGTAACAGCCTGGGCGGATACGGCAGCACCCAGGATACGGTATTGGCATTCAAGGCACTGATGACGGCGGCCGCAACCCAGGCAAAGGATACAAATGCCACGATAACTGTCATGGCAGATGGTAATAAGATCACCCAGGTCAGTGTGGATGCAGATAACTACGATGTGCTGCAGATTGTGGAAATCCCTGGCTCCGCAGAATTAATTACACTGAGCATGTCAGGCAAGGGCGATATCAATTACCAGCTTGTCAAGCGGTTCAATATAATACTGCCAGATGAACCCGTATTCACTGACCTGGAGTTCGAAGTGGAGTACGATGCTACGGATGTGGCAGTGAACGACATCGTTGATGTCCATTCAAGGGTGAACTACACAGGAACGGCCAATTCCACAGGCATGCTGATCCTGGATGTGGCAGTACCCACAGGCTTTGCTCCGGTGGTATCCACACTTGATGAACTAAAAACGGATGGTCTTATCAGCAGGTTTGAGATAGCGGGCCGCAAGATCATCCTGTATGTGGACGACCTGCCAAGGGGTGAGGAACTTTTGTTCGACCTTCAGGTGCAGGCACAGTTCCCGGTCAAGGCTATAATTCCTGACAGCAGTGCCTACTCCTACTACAATCCTGAGATAAAGGCAGAATCCAGGGGCCAGGAGATTGTGGTAGTGTAGAAAATTTATAAGGTACTGATCGCTGGCGTGCGCAGGGATATGAGTATACGGAGTTGTGCCATGTGTACTGTAACAAACCCGCAAAATAAGCGGGTTTGTTTACTTATATACGTTCTTTCGGTGTCAGATTCGTAAAATCAATACTTCAGAACTTGTCTTAGTGTAAACCACACGGAAATCACCATTCCGGTATTTAAGCAATCCTTTGAATTGTCCCTCTAAAGGGGTGCCGCAATTTGGGTCGTCTGATAGGTGTGTTTCTAATTGATTGAGTATATGCCGGGCAATGTTTTTATCCAGATGTTTTAAATCCTTAAAGGCAGAAGATTTATACACAATCTTATAGCCCAAGGCGCTCCCTCATATCTTCACTAGAGATAATTTCATCATTTTCATCGTTCAAACGTTCTAATGCAATTTGAAAGTCAGCAGATTCCGGATTATTCATATATATCATTCACTGTCTCCTTTCAGGTTTATCTTTTCCTGAAATAATTTCTGGTTCAAGATGCACAATTACATCCTTCACACCTTCCACCCTCTCCTTTATGTGGTTCTCAACCGCATGGGCGATGCAGTGCGCCTCATCCATATGCATATCTTCCCTTACATGCACGTGCAGGTCCACATAGACATTATCGGCTGTACCTCTGGTCCTGATATTATGGCAGTCCTCAACCCCCTCTATTTCCAGTGCAATCTTGCACAGCATATCAATATCCAGGACCGATGCGTCCAGCAGTGTGAAGGATACTTCCCTCACCACATCCAACCCGGCTTTTGCAATGATCAGTGCGATCACGATACCTGCAACTACATCGATCATAGGGTAGCCTGCCTTAACTGCTATCAGACTGCAGATAACGCCAATAGATACGAAGATATCACTTCTGGTGTGGAGGGAATCGGCAATCAGTATCTGGCTGTTATATTCCCTGCCCTTGCGGCTTTCAAGTATGGTGACAAAAAGGTTAACGGCCATGGTACCCAGCATGATGGCAAAACTCAATGTGGTGACCCTGGGGATAGAAGGTTCGTATATGGTTTGAATGGCACCCCTGGCCACTTCTAACCCTGTGATGAGCAGCAGGCCGGCTATGAACAGCGAGGCGAACTGCTCATGTTTGCGATGCCCGTAAGGGTGGGATTCATCAGGCGGTCGGGACGCCACCCAGATACCCAGCATACCCACAGTGGTCGATGCACCGTCCATCAAGGAATGGAAACCGTCGGCCTTCATGCTGATGGAGCCGGTCAGGTGGCCGTATACCAGCTTTGCAAATGCTACTATCAGGTTCAATGACAGTGCTAAGGCTTGTACTTTGATTATCTGTTTATATTTCATGTCCCCATCCGGAAATTGATCAGTCCATATCAGTATAATTCAATGTCAATATATTATCTGGCATGGTACTGTCCCATTTTCCAGTTATTTTTCAGACACCAACTTTTGGTAAAATCCGTGTCTTACCTTGCGTCAAGCAACATCTCCCTATAAGGCTCATACGCGGGTTCCTGGCATCATCTGAATTATTAAGAAATGACCAGCCCAGAATGGCAACATTTGCATATGATGGCTTCTTGCCTGCCCTTGCCAGAGCTTCCACAGTCAGGTTGTACATGTGCACAGGCATGAAATCATTCACCTTGCGAGCTAAATTCTAATTTATCCATCTGAATCAGATCCAATACAAATTGCTTGACTTCACAAGCAACCCGATATGCATCTTTTGCCTCCTCAATCGTTGGCTCATACCACTCGTCCGGATAGCGAATCTCAACTGCATAATCAGTCAGGAGATCAGCATATAATAATTTATCCTTAAACACACTATCCACTGTAGAACATAAATTTATCAAAGACATTATATTATGCGTTTTCTGAAATTCGACCTGATATTTTACGAGATACGCCTTAAGATATTTCTCAGCCGCCTGTTGACAATGAAAACATACTATTTCCGAAAGAACAGGATACGCCTTAAGCCCCTGTTCTGCTGCCATCAAATCCCTATCAGCAATATTTACCCATTTTATGATAAGGTCATCTATAATCTCATTTTTGTTCATAGACAACTTTCCCATATTTATTTGCAGGATAGATCACTGTGCCGATAACATCTTTTAACATATCGAATTCTTGACTGCTTTTGACAATAACATCTATTGGAATTGAAAAATCCTTAAGAATATTTCTAACACGGCGATTTCTCTGTATTCCAGAAGCTTCACCATCTTTTATAATTAATAGATCTAAATCACTATCCTTCGTTGGATGCCCGTATGCATATGACCCAAACAGAATTATCTTCATGGGCTCATAACCTTCAACTATGACCTGAACAACTGATTCAATCTGTTCCTGAGCAATCATTTAACACTAGACTCCCAATCATAAAATATTAACGATGATTTTCTTTCAAATAGTATATGCCATTCCTTTAATTAAATATGTTTTTACTGGCAACCGACACAATATTTCTATACTTCTTTATCATATGATGGCCCATGACAAAGATATACCTGGGAAAGATGGTGCTGCACTGGTGCCCCAAATGCGATCTACCGGTACTGGAGCCCATATGTGCATGCGGCTCACCTGCTGGCAAGGTCAAGGTTACTCCGCCCGGTGATATCAGGCCTGCATTCCAGCATGATATTGACCACATCAACACTACTGCCACGGCGCAGTTCGGCAGTCCCCTGATACCTGACGGTACTATCGCCATCATGAACAAAGTACCATCTGATGACAGGATGGAAGAGATCATAGCCAATGGCGTGGCACTTGCGAATATCAGGTTCGATGTGGAGTCTGGTAAGTGGGTACTGCTGCCCAGGATGGAAGGGGCAGCCCGGATATTCACTGAAATGGAGGGGCGCAGCAACTGGGTGGTGATCGACGAATCGGCAGTACCGTTCATACAAAAAGGTGCCAGCACGCTGGCACCCGGCGTTATCGATGCCGACCCCGGGATTATCCCGGGCGCAGAGGTGATAGTGGTATCGCCTGATGGTGTACCTGTGTCTGCCGGCAGGGCTAAAATGAACGGCAGGGAAATGGTGGAAGCCACAAGGGGCGTGGCTGTCAAGACCAGGTGGAGCGGGATAGTTGAAACAGTTGCAGCACCCGCTCCCCATTCATGGGATGATGTTGTTACTGCTAATCTTAATATCCTGAAAGATTTTGAGGCCAAAGCCCATGCATTTATCAAAAACGTGTCCCAATCCACAAACCGACCGGTTAGTGTATCATACTCGGGGGGCAAGGACAGCCTGGCCACCTTACTGCTGGTCATGGACTGCCTGAACGGCTTCGATGTACTGTTTGCTGATACCGGACTGGAGTTCCCTGAGACACTGGAGAATGTGGAAGAGGTTGGCAGGTATTACGGCCTGACTGTGAAAACCTTTCATGCAGGGGACGTGTTCTGGGAGTCAATCGATACTTTCGGACCACCCACGGTTGAGGCGAGGTGGTGCTGCAAGACCTGTAAACTTGGCCCTATTTCCATGCTCATTGAAGAGAACTTCCCAGAGGGCTGTCTGACATTTATCGGCCAGCGCAAGTACGAGAGCGAGGGCAGGGCCAGGAGTGATAAGATATGGAAGAATCCCTGGATAGGTAACCAGATAGCGGCCTCGCCGATCCAGAACTGGACTGCGCTGCATATCTGGCTGTACCTGTTCTGGAAAGGGGCGCCGTACAATTTGTTGTATGAACAGGGGTTCGACCGCATCGGATGCTGGCTGTGCCCGTCAGGTAGCATGGCCGAGATGTCACGTATAAGGGATATTCATCCTGAAATGTGGGCCCGGTTCGAGGAGAAGCTGCGCTCCCATGCAGAGAAGTTCGGTTATGGTGAGGGCTGGGTGGATTACGGGCTGTGGCGCTGGCAGAATCCTCCGAAGGTGCAGCGTGAGATGGCAGAGAGGCTGGGCATCAACCTGGTGCCTGATAAGTTCGGCGGTGAGATGGAATTCTCAATGGTGTCTGGGTACAGGCCGTGTAAGGCTGGTGGGGTTTCGGCTGAGGGTAGTTTTGGTGTGCCACTGAACCTTGGGGTCATCGAGGATTCGGGCATGCTTAGGGTGCTGGGCGAAGTGCATTCCATGGATGGTGTGATTACTTCTGCCAGGGGTGAGGATAATGTGCAGGTGTTCGCATCTGGCACTGTGACCGCAAGGAGCGATACTGACGCAGGTGCCAGGCGGTTGATGAGGGGGGCCGAATCTTCGATCCGGCGCTCTCTGGAGTGTACGGGCTGCGGGCTGTGTGTGGGGAAGTGCGAGGTGCGGGGTGTGAAGGTTAAGGATGGAAGGGCTGTGGTGAATGAGAACTGTACGCATTGTGGGCTGTGTTTGAAGGCGTGTCCGGTTGTGAGGTATTTGAATACCAAAGATATATCGAATGTATGATGAGTATACTTAACGTAGAATCGAATCCGGGTTAATTATACATGACACACATTAGACAGGTGCTGCCGGTGGCGGGTATGGCTGTAGAAATATATAATATATCTGCTATTTGAAACCGCAGAGGACGCAGGCGTGTCGAGCAAAGTTCATACTGTCCAGCCGGTGAAAATCCGGTACTGTCCTAATTCATATAGGTCTATTTCAGGACAGTGACAACGACCCCGGTAATCAAATTTTGTCAGAATCGTACATATTGCACACATTACAGCGATATAGTGTCCTTTTTTCAAGGTCATTTACTTTTGAGTTGTTAATTGGAACGTCCTCTATACTTGGCATAGTATAAGGTTTAATCTAACAATGTCAGGCTACATCCAGTCCAAAATGCCTTTTGTTAAAACCTGAAATAGCATCTCGAAGTTGGGATATTCCTTCAGCAGACGAGTAATGTCCTTTGTCTGTATTATCTGCTAAGGCATGCTGCAGGGCCAAAGGCACATGAAATGGCGACTGTCCGAATGCAAACCCATAATATTGAGAATGACATCCCATATTTTGACATTGCTTGGGATGTTGTGCGATCATCAACCCGACCTTTAAGATTCTCTGGCATCTTTATAGCATCTACATGCGG
>SWBY01004632.1_pt1 | contig 11269 bp, 15 predicted proteins | sample 4693071 | NCBI WGS metagenome assembly SWBY01 (sample SAMN10267273, study PRJNA491770) | bioreactor metagenome | isolation source: DHS bioreactor inoculated with marine methane seep sediment | place: Japan: Omine Ridge, Nankai Trough | collected 2006-05-06 | reverse complement strand
CCCCAAAATCCACATCATTCAGGATAGAATCCTTTTCCTTCTGATGGTCACTCTTTATCTTATCGTACAGATCCAGATACTTGGATTTATAGTCCTCGAAACTCTGCTCAGTCATTGGGAGGTCTGACCATTTAAAATCCGTAAAAGAGGTCAGCACATTCCGTACCCGCATCAGTTCACGGAAGGCCTGTATAAATGCAAGTTCGTCTTCTTCACTCACAAGGTCATCCATACTGTCTACCGTGGGAGCTATTGTAAGCATCTTGGCAAAAGCCTGGCTGAATTTTCGACATAGGGGTCATCGACATAGGGGTCAAGTCTGCCTTTGACTAATCCAGGGAAGCAAGAGTCAAAGGTATGACCCCTATTGACTTGACCCCTATTGACCCTTGACCCCTATTGACCCTGTGAAGATTAGTGGCTGGTTTTAAAACGATGAAAATGCTGGGAAATATTCCGATGATTTTGGCTGGAAAGTAAACCGCTGATTACAATTAGATTCATATCAATGTTCCTCTAAGTACTGTAATTAACATTCATTTTTGCTGCTTGATAATTCCCACCCATTTTTCAAACGATAGAGCACACGGATTCCACCTTTACTGGTTGGCTCTTCTTCTAACGTACTTGAATACTGGAGCAAGAAAATCAGAAGTATTGAAGATGGAATGGGATGATATAGATTTTTAGAATCGAACCTTCCAGCTCCACACATTGAAGTCTGGAAATGGAATGGTGAAAACAACCAAACATGAGATGTCGGATTCCGTATATGAAATTTTTCAGAGGCGGTATGAGAAACGACATCCAAAACTGAAAAATGTTTTCTGGCATCGGTATTATTCCAGAACTGTCGGCCATGTGGTCGATGAGGCGTATGTGAGTATCAGTAAGATGACCAAGAGGCTCTGCAAAACGGCCAAGGTCGAGAATTTACACTGCATCAGCTGAGACATCTAGCTGCTACAATATTGAAAGTAGAGGGCCATATGAGTATAGCCCAGCTACAGAAGTTTCTCCGACACGATAACCAAAAGACTACAGAAATCTATGCTGGTTATTTGGATGCTGGTACGCAGGAGCAGGGGGATTTTCTTGGTGACTTCTGGAGTAAAAAGTTGGTTGATCTTGATAGTGCAAATAATACGTGTGAGTAATCAGTTCGACTAATTCTGACTTCTCTTGATGATCTATGATTTAATAAACCTCAGGGGAGGGTGTTACTCTTCCCAGTCGATATTGTTTATAGCATCCTGTACGTCCTCTACAGGATGAACATTCGGGTAAAGTAGTTTACTACCGATTTCCATACCATCATCATCTTTGATAGGTTTGAAAGCTGTTATTTCCATTTGGAGTTCGTCTTCCAACCAGTCTTCAAGTATTGCAAGATCTCCCCATGAAGAAAATACCTTTATGGAAATGTGGTCGTCATGCTGGATTGCAGTAATAGCTTTCCTTGATGAGTTCATCAGTTTATGCGGCATCTTTTAGTTTCATCTCAATCTGTAATCCCATAGCTGACAACATATCTATCAAAGTATCAATGGTGAACTTTCCAATTTTTCCACGAGTAAGGTCACTAATTCTTGGTTGAGTTACTCCCATTTTTTCAGCAGCTTGCTGTTGGGTCAATCCCTGTTTTTTTATGTGTTGTTCGATGATCATCATGATTCTGCTTTTTATTCGGCAAGATTCACGTTCTGTTGGATCGTCAACAATGGCTTCCCATACATCCACAGTTTTATCAGTCATGTTACCCTCCAATCTCTTTATATCGTTTGGCTGCTAGGTTGATATCTTTTTTACTGGTTTTCTGAGTTTTTTTCTGAAAGGCATGTAGCACATGTAGGCCATCAGCAAACTTAGCAACATAAATAACTCGATACTGACCATTGGCTTCTTGGATCCTGACTTCTTTTACACCTTGTCCTATTAGCTACCATAGGTTTCCAGTTACTTGGTTCAAGATTATGTTGTACCTTATCGAGCTGGTATCCTGCTTCACGTTTCACTTCCTGTGGAAACCGTATCAGGTCGGCTTTAGAGGTTCCATGCCAAATTATTTCTTTCATATTTGGAGTATACAATATTTTATATATGAAGACAATCGCATTATATAAAATATTATATAGAATGGTGTATAGGCCATGTGGACAGGTGAGTACCTGATATTTCTGAATGGAATGTATATAATCGTAGTAAAAGGAGTCCGACCACTTGTCACTGCATAAGTTCAAAATGGATACAGCAACATAGTTGATGGTTATATTTCTATCTAAGCTATCTGGTGTGCTTTTATTTTACGAGTCAAAGGGAAATGTTGGCGATTGGGGTTGCTGTCAGGGGGTAATTGTATTGAAAATCCCATGAATAAAGAGACTGTGGTTTAAATGGTTTTGATATTGTTACAGATAATTGGTTCAATAGTTAGAAAAAGGCCCCTAGTTACTCCCAAAGCAAGTGCAAAGGGAAATTGGTTAAAAACGGATTTTGAAATGAATTTGGCACTTGCTTTGAAACCATAATTGTCGCTAAAAATACAAGGTTGTTTCAACTTCAGTGGAAATCTTCTTTAATTCGTTGTAGTCCGGGATCGAGACCCCGCTACCCTCAACTGTACTTTCAAAGAGAACAGTTGTTAATGTGTAGTTTCCGTTGCTGTCTGGCGGGTTCTTGCCGTTTATTATGCTGCTATAGCTAGAGAGTAGCAGGCTGTTTAGTTTTCCTTTTATGTCATCTTTGATTTCGTCCCAGTCGACTATCCTTTCTGGATAATCACCCAGGAAAGCAACCCCATCCCAGGCGAACATTTGAATCAAAATATCAGGGTGTACCGCCGTTTTAAGCGACTCTTCAACAAAATCTCCTGCATCAGACGTGAACTTTTTTGCACTGTAAACTGCGAGCTCTGATAATTTCACAAGCAACTCCTTTGGCGCTGTTAATGTTCTAGTTTTGTGTCCCACCTCAGGGGCTGAGGGTGGGACAGGGGTCGGGACATTTGCTTTCAAGCTGAAAAGTGGCCCAAGGTATTGTGTTTCTAGATAAAAGTTTAATTTTCCATTCCTAGGTAAATGGTCGAGGGTGGGACATTCTTTTTGCGCTTATTTGGGCTCATGGCCACTATGCTTTGGTCAAGTGAATTGGATAATTTACTCACAAGGCATCACCAAATGGCACCTTCCTGATAGAGACTTTTTAATGAACTTGATGGATTTCTATATTTCTATCTGTCATTAGTTTGTTTTCATTGTCTGATAGGAGTATGGAATATTCATTGTATCCATACTTGGAGGCGATCCCTTTAAGCCTGTGTAGTATGTACGCTTTATCCGTCAAGTTCTGCTGGTAGAAGCTATTGTAAATATTGAGACCAACCCCCTTACCAAACCTTGTAACACCACATTCATTTCCTAGAAAAGTATCTGCGGAAAATTTCTTCAAAATTACATCTTGTCCTATATTATTTAGGCAGTTGTCCACATCAGCGTTGTAAGGAGAGAGGGTGTATCCTTCAATAGGTTGGTTATTGCCTTGGTTGGTACTCTTGGTGGCGGGGTTATCGCATCCTATTATAGATAGCGATATAAAAAGACTAACAAACGAACAACATATTTTAGGAAATGTATTGTGTGGTCGCATGAATTATTCCTTTGAATGGTGTCGAAAAGGTTGGGGAACAATGCAGTATTAAAATATTACAAAAATTAGGCTACCTTCTCGTCGGGTAACTGTTCCTCTGGACATTGTTTTCCGTCCTTGCATTGCTGTTTTTTGAGTTTGGTCATTTCCTTCTTTATAATTGCCACATCCTCTTTCATTTCCTGTAGCTCTTTCTCGGATGCGTCTACACGCTTTTCGGCAGCGATGGCATGATCAAAATATCTGATATTTCTTTCCAGGGCATCAAAGGCTATGGGGTTGCCACTGGTTAATACGCGCCTGGCACCTTCCATTAGCTCGGCGATCTCAGGGTCTGGGTCAAGGGTTTGTGGTTCGCCCTGGTCGGTGTTGTATTTTGGGCCAGCTCCAGCAATGAGCCAATTTAAATTCACGTTGTACGTTTCACAAATGTTCAACAAAGCATCAAAGCTAGGTTTTCTTCCATTGATGTAATTTTGGAATGTCCCTGCTTTTATCCCAGAATTCCTCGCGAAAACAGTATGTTTTCCAGCCTCGTTCTCTGTAATTAGAATATTGAGCCGCTCAAGAAAATTACCCATATGTTAAATTATCCCTTGCAAGTTAAACGTATGTAGAATAAAAAGATATCTAGAAGTTGATTTTGATTAGACAGACCAACGGCAAAAAAAAGAGAGGAGTTCAAATGAAATCCACACGTCTTGTATCTGCGGCAGGTGTATCCGTTATGGGTCAAACGTTTTGTTCAGACCAGCTATCTAATATACAGGGGGAAAAGGTGATGGTTTCTGTTGATCCACTATCCCCTGGTGTCGCTTATGTGTTCCAGCTTAGTGGTTCCTTTCTGTGTGTTGCTGAGTGTTCTAAGTAGAAAACAAATTTCAACAAACTAACCAACAGTAAAAAAAAGAGAGACTCAAAATGTCTTCCCCTCAGCCACTCAACGACTCACAGAACACTGATAATTCTCAGTGGTATAGCATTTCTGGGTGTTCATGTGTTTTTCCTTATATCCAACAATTAGGTTGCTATGAACGATCTACAAAAACTTATAAAGCTACGTGGCCTGACCATTCTGGATATTGCCAGTAAAATAGGACACGGCTACCACTCGACCCAGAAGGTTATTAAGGGAGTCCAGTTCAAGCGTAAAGATGGTTCCCTGGGTACCTACGCTAAGCCAGAAGTTCAGCTGGCCGTGGCTGCACAACTTGGTTTAACGTTTGACCAGGCCTGGGGGACAAAGTCACGTCTTATCCTGAGGAGGCTGATCCGAAAGGAAATCAAAGCGTTCGCAAAAGCTGAAGCCAAGAAGCGGGAACAGGATCTCCAACAGCAATTTCTTAATAATGACAGAATAGCGGAAAATCGGGTAGTCGGCAATGTCTAAGCGTAAAAAACGAATAGATAAGCGCCAGATGAGCCTGTTTGACGTGCTCAAACGTGTTGCAGCCAGTAAGCCTGAGCCATCCCCTGAGGGTGATCTTGATGTTGCAAATAAGCTCAGGCTTGCCCTTATTACTGCTATTAAGCAGTGTTCTCTTTCCCGGCATCAGATTGCCGGAGAAATGAGCCATCTTCTTGGCCATGAAGTTTCCAAAACAACCATAGATACCTGGACGGCAGAGTCTAAAGAACGTAACAGGATACCGGCTGAGTATCTGCCGGCGTTTTGTCGGGTAACCGGTGATCGGGAGCCTATCAGGCTACTTGCTGAGCGTGGAGGAATGTTTGCCATGCCGGGGCCGGAAGCACTCCGGGCTGAAATACAGAAATTTACTGAACAGGAAAGCAAAGCCAGGGCTGAGAAGCGTAAGCGAATGCAATTCCTGAAAGAAATGGAGCAATAAGAGTGGAAGATAAATATTATTTTGACATGGTGCCGCTGACTAAGAAGGAAACGACATTGCGGGAGAAGCTGGAAGAGAAGATTTTCCATACTGTACGACAGGCCTATATAGATATAGGTGAGCTGCTGGCTGAGATCAACGAGAAACGGCTGTATAAATCTACCCATCAGACCTTTGGCGAATACAGTGCTGAGGTGTTGGATATGGCTAAGCGGACTGCTTATAAATATATCCAGGCATCTGAGGTGGTCAGAAATTTGATGAATAATTCATCTAAAAAAGTGCCCAATTGGGCACAAAACACCACGCAACTACCTGAAATCACAATACCGCAAAATGAAAGTCAGGCCAGAGCCCTGGTCGGACTCACTCCCGAAGAACAACGAAAAGTCTGGTTCGAAGCCGTTGAAACAGCAGACGGCAGGATCACAGCAGCCCACGTCAGAAAGACCGCCCGTGAACTCGGCCTTGCCAAGATAAACAGGAAGGCCAACGAGGCAAAAGAGACCAGGAAATACGATGGAACCAGGATGAGTGACGACTTTAAAGAGGGATTTAATACCTTTTTAGCGGCTGTTCAAACCGAGATTACCAGCAACTGGAAAACAACGGATCGACTTACCGTGGTCAAGCATCTGGATGCAATGCGAGGGACAATCAGCGAAAACGGAAACCATAAAATTCCAGATAGAGGTTTTACCCTGGAGGCCAGCAACTTTGAAAAGCTTGAAGCGGCAGGCTTCACCCTCTATCGATCAGTGAAGAAAAACAGGCTGATCGAACGCCATGATCCTGATGTTGGGTGGATAGTTGTTGAGACGTATAAAGATGTCCAGGCCATGGAAACGGCGTTTGAAGTAATAATGCAAACAGTTACAAATTTAAAGGGATAGAGAATGGACACAAAGCTCACAGCTGTTGAAATTTCATCTATCCTGGACGTGGCAAAACGTACAGTCAATCGATGGGCACAGACTGAAAACTGGCCTGCAGTACAAGAGCTGGTAGGCGGCCTGGTGATTAAAAAATATATAGTCGACCTCATGCCTGTCCCACGTCAAGAAGCCCTGACGAACACAAAGACCGTCGCTGTGAGCAGTCTTGGTGGCCCATTGGTTATTATTGACGATGATCTTCCCAAACTGTCGACCTTAAAAGGCTGGCAGCGTGCAGTTATGGATGCAAGGGTAGCTCTGTATCGTGAATTTCAGCGGTTAGAGAGCAAATACGGTACCAACCTGGCCATTAAAGAATTTACCAGCCAGTGTAAAAACGGCACTTTGCAGGATCATCTGCAAAAATTTGTCAAAATAGCCAATGCAAGAGGCGGCAAAAACGGCAGAGCTATCAGCAAGAGTATGATTTACCGCTGGAAAGCAATGGAGAAACAAGGGCTGGCTGCCTTTGCACCAAAAGGTGTGGAGAAGAAAGTGATACCGCCCTGGGCAGATTACTTTTTCAAGTGTTACCAGATTCCAAGTAACCCTTCCCTCCCAGAAGCCATGGAAGAAATGGCAAAGATCCTCCCTGACGATATTCCCTTACCCAGTTACTACCAGGTGCGCAGGTTCCATAATAAACGTAGTCGACTGGATCGTGAGCGCGGCCGTAAAACCGGCTCTGCCTTTACTGCATTGAAAGGGCACAAAACAAGGGACACCAGCAATTACAAGCCTCTTGGTCTTGGTATTTGTGATGGTCATTCCTTTAAGGTCAAGGTGGCACCTCCCCTTCACGGCAGACCATTTAAACCAGAAATTTGCGCGATTATTGATGCCGCAACCAGGGTGGTTGTCGGTTGGTCAACAGGTCTAGCCGAGTCTGCAATGACTGTGGCTGATGCTGTTCGGCATTCGGCTACAGTTAACGAGTCCAAACCCTTTGGCGGGATATTCGACACACTCTATACGGATGGTGGATCCGGCAACGTTGCCAAGGTCAATAGTGATGAGTTCATTGGCCTGTTTCCACGTCTTGGTACCACCCTTGAAACAGGCCGGGCCGGTAATGCACAGGCCAGGGGAATTATTGAACGCTTAAACAAGTCGTTGTGGATCCGTGCTGCCAAGAAGCTGCCCACTTTCATGGGTAAGGATATGGATAAACTTACAGAACGTGGAATGTACCTGCTGATGCAGAAGGATTTCAGGAAAAACAAGCAGTGCCGCAAACTGATATCCTGGCCTGTTTTTCTGCAGTTCTGTGAAGAAGAGGTGGATGCCTATAACCGCCGTCCTCATTCATCATTACCTAAAATAAACGATCCGCAGACAGGTCTTCGTCGTCATCTGGCTCCTCTTGAAGCATGGGTTTGGCATATGGCTAACGGTTGGGATCAGAAAGAGTATCAGCTTACTGATGGAGAATTGGAGATTCTCTTTCGCCCCCGGAAGGAATGTAAGGTCGTTCGTGACAGCGTATCTTTGTTTGGCAATACCTATTCAAACAGGCTTCTTGAGCATTACAGAGGGCAGAAGGTGCAGGTTGCCTATGACATCCATGATGGGCAACGAGTACAGGTATGGGACAAAGAAGAACGGCTGATTTGCTACGCTGAATTTGAAAAGAACAGGACGCAGTTCATGCCACAGTCACAGCAGGATAAAGCAGCTGATGACAGGGCCAAGCGTAGGGCAAAGATTAAACTGGATCAGCTGGAAGAGATCGAGGCTGAGCGTCGAGGCATTATTGATATCACACCAGTATCCCAGGTGGTTGATATTCGGGCTGCTTCTCCACAGATCACAGTTGATAAAAAAGCACTGCAGCTGGAGATGGCGGCAAAGGCAAATAGTGTTGAAATTCCAGAAGATGACAAGGGGAAATTTGTCTTTTGGAATGAATTGGATGCACGTTTAGAAGCTGGAAAGAATCTGGCTGGAAAGGAGATGCTCTTTTATGAGGCTTACAGGAAGTCTGCAAGTTACAGGGCTTTCAGGTCAGTTTCTGAGACATTGGGCAAGCAACAATTACAATAAAAAAGCCGTGGCGGCTACCACGGCTTTTAAAAAAGGCTCAATTAAGAACCACAACCATCTTACAGGAGAAATCATGCCACAGAACGAATCAAAAAGCAACACCCTGGATGCCGGGATGTTGTCCACCACTGCCCCACTCACCAACGTGAGCCTGTGCAGCAAGGCCATGATGAGGGCTGTTGACCGGCCTCTGCATTTGCCTGGTTTTGTCTGCTTTTACGGGCCTTCCGGCTGGGGAAAAACCACAGCGGCAACCTATGTACAAAACACCCAGGATGCCTATCTCATCCAGTGCCAGTCCGGCTGGACACGTAAAGCAGTGCTCTTGGAGATCCTTTTTCAGATGGGGATTGATCCCGCAAAGACTCTTTATGAGATGATGAACCAGGTCTGCAACCAGCTTGCCGACAGCATGTTTCCTCTCATTATTGATGAGATGGATCATCTGGTCAAAAAGGGCCTTGTTGAGCTGATCCGGGATATCCATGACGGATCCCAGGCGGCAATTCTCCTGATCGGTGAGGAACGTCTGCCGCAAAAGTTGAAAAAATGGGAGCGCTTCCATGGCCGGGTTTTGGATTGGGTACCTGCTCAGCCTGCCGATCTTGATGATTGTCGACACCTGGCTGATCTCTATTGCCGTGAGGTGACTATTACAGATGATCTTCTCCAGGCCATGTATACGGTTTGTAAAGGCTCGGCCAGACGGATCATTGTTAACATTGAGCTTATTCGAACCGAGGCAAAAAACATCGGTCTTGCTGATATCAGCCTTGCTGAGTGGGGAAAACGCCAGTTTTTCACCGGTGAAGCTCCGGTACGGAGAACCTGCTAATGGCCAGGAAAAGCAGGAAAACAATGGATAAACTCAATGGCTATGACAGTAGAGAGGCCATGTGGAAGATTATCAGATCCAGCACTGAATTCACCATTCGTGAGCTGCAGCAACAAACCACTCTAGAGATCAGCACGGTGCGGGACTATGTGAATGGTCTGTGCGCTGCTGGATATCTTGAAAAAATCGGTACAAAACGATCCGGTGCTGCAGGGAATCGTGGTGTGGCTGCAAGAGCCGCTGTTTTTGAGCTGATCAAAAATGCGGGTGTTGATGCCCCCAGGGTACGAAAAGACGGAACAAAAGTCACCCAGGGCCAGGGACGAATCAATATGTGGCGTACCATGCGGACGATAAAAAATTTTACGGCCAGAGAATTGGCAATTAATGCCAGCACTCCGGATTGTATCATTAAAAGATCTACTGCCAGGGACTATATCAAACATCTCTATCTGGCGGGATATCTACGCAAACAAGGTGGTCGTTATCTCTTTCTTAAATCAAGCTATACAGGGCCTAAACCACCGATGATCCAGCGTGTTAAGCGGGTATGGGATCAAAACCTTAAAAAAATAATGTGGCGTGAAGATGGGGGTGCATTATGACAGCTGCAGATCGTTACGCTCTGTTGTGTGAAGCCGTTGAAAGATACGGAAGCCAGGCTAAGGTTGGCAAAATATTAGGCTATTCCAGCGCTACTATCAGCCAGGCTTTAAGCAATACCTACAAAGGTTCTTTGGAAACTCTGCTTGGCAGGGTGGAAGAATGTTTTGGCAAGCAGATCATTGATTGTCCGATGTTTGGCAGGATTCAACTGCCCAGGTGTGTAGAAGAACGGCGTAGGCCTTTTTCTGCTGGAAATCCTTTCAGGGTCAGGTTGTATCGGGCATGTAGAAGGTGTGAATTTAACGTTGATATAAAGGCTTTATAAAAAGCTTTTAACAGGAGATTAAAGAAGATGAGCAATCAAATACAGGAAGCAGCCAATCAGATATTGATAGCTGCAAGTGATATTCAGGCAGAGCTTAGTCTCATCGGCTCTGAAGAGGCCAATTTGAAGCTGAAGAACATCAGGGAGCAGGCTGCTGGATTGGCCGGTGAGGATCCGGTAGGAAAAATCATTGAGTCCTACCGAGCCGACATCAATATGCTGATTGAGCAACTGATAGAAGGAGGCCGGAAAATAGAAGAGATGGATGATATTTCTTTGGCTATGACCAGCCTGACGGCTGCAACACTCACAATGCGTATTGAAAAGTATTTAGCACTTAAACTGAGGATCGGCCGGGCTGGTGATCTGCGTAAAGCCTGGGGTCGGGTCATGTATAACAAGATCAACTCCAAAGAAACAAATAAGGCGGCAAACTGATGGCTGATAAGGATGAGCAAGGCCGCTGGATTGACGCTGCCGGAAACCCGGTACCGCCCAGATATATAGATCCGGTGGAGAAGAAACGGGATGTCCTGGTGGAGCGTGAGATCCGTCAGGCGATTCTTATGCAGGAACGTTTACGAAAATTTAAGCAGGATATGCTTGGATTTATCGGCAAATACCTGGACTGGCTGGCAGAGCGTAACGGGGAAGATGTCCTCTCCCCCGGTGGCAACTATCAACTGACCGGATTTTCCGGCAATAAGCGTGTCCAGATCAGGATTAACAAGGTTATCGAGTTTGATGAGCGGCTGCATCTGGCCAAGCAGAAGATTGATGACTGTCTGGAGCGCTGGAGCCAAGGGGCAAACGGTAATTTAAAAGTGGTTGTTTTTGATGCCTTTAAGGTGGATCGTAAAGGCAATGTAGATACCAAGCGAATCCTCAGTCTGCGCAAACTCCAGATTAAAGATAAGGCCTGGGAAAAAGCTATGGATCTCATCGCCCAGGCGGTCACAGTTACCGGGAGTCGCAGTTATCTGATGTTTCAGGTGAGAGATAGTAAGGATGCCGAGTGGGAGACTCTTCG
>SWBY01001618.1_pt1 | contig 11269 bp, 8 predicted proteins | sample 4693071 | NCBI WGS metagenome assembly SWBY01 (sample SAMN10267273, study PRJNA491770) | bioreactor metagenome | isolation source: DHS bioreactor inoculated with marine methane seep sediment | place: Japan: Omine Ridge, Nankai Trough | collected 2006-05-06 | reverse complement strand
CATGTTTTGTTGACGTGACCATCTGCAACCCGGATGTCGAGACCTATAAAGATATACCGGTATTCGTGATCCTGGATGTGTACGGCGAATATTTTTTTGCACCATCATACTCGGATTTTGAGCACTACAATATGGGTGTGGCGCGGGGTGAAACCATCATCAATGTGCTGCCCGAATTCATCTGGCCCACCAATTCCGGTTCTGCATCAGGTGTGTTCTGGTATGCGGGAATGACCAACCCTGAAATGACTGCCCTGTTTGGTGCGATGGATACTTTCGAGTTTGGATGGACTGAATAAACATCCCCAAAAAATGATTTTAACAACATCAGGAATCGTCTTCCTCAGATTCTGGTTCCATATCTATATTCATTAATAACGAAATCCCCCCTTGAGCTTGTACCACTCATTCAGATCATGCCGGGATATCCGGTAAACCGCCTGTTTCCCTTCTCCGACTTTCAAGGCTTTTAATTTTCCTTCCCGAAATGCCTTCCAGAAGTATTCACTTGAATCCAGATAATGTTTTGTTTGTGGGTTCAATCCGGGCAATGTCTCGATTGACAATGTTACCAGAGAAACGACAATCAGGAACTGAATGGAATAGGCAAATACTTTCCCTGGAATCCAATCGACGCTATCGATCATCCTTTTTATAAATTTCAAATTTATTCACTCCAGCCAAAATCAAACACACCCATCTCACCGACTAGTTCTGTCATCTCAGGGTTAGCCAGTCCTGCATACCAGACGATGCCATCTACTGATCCCATGCCCTCGGGCCAGGTGAATTCTGGCACGATGGGAATCATTGATTCCCATGTTTGAAATGTGCTCGTATAGAAATTGAATCCACCAAAAGTCGGTGCATAGAAAAATTGACCAAACACACTAAGCACGGCAAAAAGGTGATGATCCTCTAATGATTCACCTTCCATATTCCATACAATGACCTGACAACTACAGGTATCACCGGGCATAAACATTCCAGCAGGCATCTGAATATTTACCCGTGTAATTGATGGTCGGCCGGGAAACTCAAAAGCACCCATATCGATTCCAAACCCCTGAGGTCTGGGATTGCCTTCTATATCCTGTTCAGGTGCCTCATGATATGTTCCTGCATCAATGCAGGGTGATAAACTCGTAAGTGATAATTCCTGATCACTGATAAATTGCGGATTTTTGTTGATATTGCCAATTCCGGGAAATCCTCCTTGAATATTTGAATACATGACAGTTGGTTGTACACCATTGAAATCGATTTCATTAGAAACATCATTCCATAAAATACAGTTCTTGATAATTGGGATTGAGTTCCAATAGGAAAGTTGGCCTCCAATCCCTCCAGTATTCGCACTCATAGAGCAATTAGTTATAATCCCACCGCTGCAGTAGATGGCACCGCCGGAATATTCAGCAGAGTTCTCCCTGAATGTACAATTTGTAATTGTTGAATTCAAACCACAGGCTATTCCTCCCCCATAACTCCGTGCCTTGTTCGCAGTAAATGTGCAGTCGGAAATTATAGCAGAAGATCTACCACAAAAGATCCCACCACCAGTGACTGCGCGGTTAGCCGTGAAATTACAGTTAGTAATCGTTGGGGAAGAGTCGACACAAAGGATCCCTCCACCATTTGGATCCCACGGATTACCTGACGTGACTCCATTTTGAATGGTAAATCCACTAATAATTGATTGATTCTCTTCGTCATTAAAAAAATGAAAACCGCGATGACTTTCATTCGGAGTACCGCCACAATCAATCGTACAGCTCTCGGGTCCATTTTCAGAGATGATTGTAATATTTTTGTGTTTGAAAGTAATATCTCTATTACCATACCCTGAGTACGTTCCATCCGCGACCAGGACCGTGTCACCATTATGCGATACTATAATCCCTAACAGGATCGTGGGTTGGTCTGAAGGAACATGGATCACAGCACCGGAACAAATCACAGGCAGACAGATCGCAATACCTAAAACCATCATGAAACTTTTCATCGTGAACCTCTAGATTAAAGTGTGCCAGAAAACGGAAGGTATGGCCAGTAGCTTCGGAAATTTCCACTGAATTATAGTTCAGAATTTCTTAAAAATTGTTCAACAGTGTGCACAGCAATGTACCTACCCCGGGGTATGTCATTGAAACTATGAATTTCAGTCTGAATCGGTCGTCAGGAATCACTCTGCTCCGATTGTTCACCGAAAAGTGAACCACCTCCCATTGATCTGTACCATTCATCCAGATCATGCCGGGAAATACTATAAACCGCCTGTTTCCCTTCTCTCAACCATTGATCTCACTTGAAATTGACTTCAGGTATTTCTCAATGTCTTCACGTCTGAATCGCGTTCCTCTTTGTCCGATTTTATAGTATTTCAATGTGCCGGATCTCATTAAACGATGAACTGTTGATTCACTGATTTCCAGCAACTCACACAGTCCTTTGATCGAATAGAATTCTTTTTCTAAAGCCATATAATATCCCACGATAGAACTAGATGTACGATTGAAGATTAGCGATTGAAGATTTACGATGTTGAGATGAGACCGATTTGGTGAGTGCAGGGGCCGACCTTGGAGGCCGTCTCAAAACCCTGCCCCTCATACCGAAAGTGTCATTCCGGATCCAGGCCGGTTTAAATATCCAATATCCAATGCAGAAGTGAGAAGTTTTGAGTAAAACCGGATGTATATTTGAAGATTTACGATGCAAGGTCTTGCATCCGCATTGTCTCAAGCCCGGCAGGAAGAACGGGATGCGGTTGAACCATAGTAATTGGTCTCGTCATTCCGGACGGGAAGTCACTGCCGACACGTGAAGCGTGAACCAATTGAGATCCGGAACCCACATGCGGTACAGCCCCCATCGAAGCCATCGCACAATTCCAAACTGTTCCCTTCAACCATTTCTGTTGTTTGCGTCATGTGGATCCCGGCTTTCGTAAAGTTGTTCTTTGCTACCATTCTGCTGACAACTCGCCGGGATGACGAGACGACCATCATGGTTTTGAGTCCGGACGGGATGCGGTCTAACCAAAGTAAATGGTCTCGTCATTCCGGACGGGATGTCACTGCCAACACGTGAAGCGTGATCAACTTAGATCCGGAATCTCATTTGTCGGCAACCTTCATGTTTTACAGCATGTGAAGGGGACATTTTGAGATCCCGGCTTCCCCATCACAAGGTCAACCAACACCATGTTGCCGGGATGACGAGACGAGCATCAAGGTTTGCCGGGATGACGAGACAACCATCATGGTTTTGAGTCCGAACGTGATGCGGCCCCCGCGTTTCCGCCGTCGCCAAACAAGTTTGGCTTTGGCAGGACAGGCTGCGAGGATGACGAGACAACCATTGTAGATAGTCTCGACTTCCCGGAATGATCCCACCCAATTTGCCAACAGAGTCCAATTTCGTCACAATAATATCCGGAGGTTCCGCCATGAAAACTTACGTCCTGATTTTATGCGTTGCTGTCTGCCTGCCGGTGTGTTGTTCCGGCACGGTGATTCATGTCCCAGGGGATCATCCGACTATTCAGGCCGGGATTGGGGCTTCTGCAGATGGCGACACCGTCCTCGTTGAAGATGGAATTTATGTTGGTGAAGGAAATAAGAATATAGATTTTCAAGGAAAAGTGATAACCCTGATGTCCCGGAATGGTCCCGAAAAATGTGTGATAAACTGTGAGGGCGATGGCAGAGGTATCGTATTCACGAGTAATGCCACACTAAAGGGTATGACCATCACAGGCGGATGTATTAATGCACCGGGTGGTGGGATTTTGATCAGCATGTCATCTCCCACGATTATAAATTGTAAAGTAATTTCCTGTGAGACTTATGGGGGGTTATACATCGGAAGAGGGGGCGGGATATACATTGATGAAGGTGATATTTTAATTAAAAACTGTGAAATTTCACATTGTTCTACCACTTCAGACGGAGGAGGAATGTTTTGTCTACGTTCAACAGGAACAATTCTCGGCTGTGATTTTTTTGAGAATAGCTCCCATTCCGGTGGCGGGCTATATATACACTACAGCCAAATGGATGTTATTGATTGTTTGTTTGAAGCTAATTCTGCAACCACCGGTAGTTGTGGAGGTCTTTATATTTCTACATATAACGGTCAGATTCTGAATTGTTTAATCAAAGACAATACGTCAGATAATTCAGTTGCCGGACTTGAGATTCACGGATATGAGATTAGTATCATAAACTGTCTGATTGTGGGCAACAGGGTTCTTTCCGAAGATAGTCGTTTTGTGGGTGGCATGGCAATCAGTGGCAGCAGGGGTGAAATTACAAACTGCACTTTTTCCGGCAATCAATGTGAGGGAGGAACCGGTGCGATCAAATTTTACGATTCAACGATAGCCGTAAATAATTGTATTATGTGGGATGATTCATTACCGGAAATAACGGCATCTTCGAGCAGTCCGACCCAACCTGTCTCGCCCAATATTGATTATTGTAACATCAAGGGAGGCTATTATGGGGAGGGTAATATCGATGCGGATCCTCTTTTTACATCAATAAATTCAGACCACTACTATCTGAGTCAAATTGATGCGGGGCAGTCCGGAGACAGTCCCTGTATAAACACAGGAGATCAATCATCAGATCTAATCTGTTATTGGAAATTTTTAGCACAAATCTGCATGAGTAATCTCACCACACGTATTGATTCCATTACGGATGAGGGCACTGTCAATATGGGATTTCATTATCTGCCAGGGGTATTGACACCGACACCGCATCCAACACCCGACCAACCACCCTGTCCTGCTTTAGGTGTCAAAATTAAAATGCCCTCCAATAATTTTCAACCTGATGATTTGTGTAACTGCCATGCAATTTTATGTAATCCAGACGCAACAACCTATTTCAACACACCGCTTTTTGTGATTCTCGATCTATTTGGAAATCTCTTTTTTGCACCGGATTTCTCGGATTTTGATTTCCTTGAAATTGATCTGTCACCCGGTGTGTCCATTATCGAGATTTTACCTGATTTCCAATGGCCTGCCGGTGCGGGTAATGCATCAGGTGTATTCTGGTATGCTGGTATGACCACCCCTGAAATGAATGCCCTGTTTGGCGCGATGGACATTTTCGAATTTGGATGGAGCGATTAACGACATGAAAAGAGTTTTAGTTTCGTGGATGTTCATCAGGTTCCTTATTTTGATCCCATTCAAAATGCACGCTGCCGGTAAAATCTTTATTCTCAAAATGACTGCGACTGGATACCAACGAACCTATTTGGTATCAGTATTGTCTCTGATCCTGTTATCATTCTGTTCTTTCTGCACCGCATCAGAAGTTACCGATGTATTTCCACCCGGAGGATCTCATTCTGCGGCCGTCGACACTGATCTGTCCGTGATCCTGGATGCTATGGTGGATCCCGGCACCGTGGATTCCAGCACCTTTGTGGTGCATGGCGGGTTCCACGCTCCGGTTACCGGCTCATTCAACATAATCACAGATACGTTTACGTTCGATGCCACCGACGATTTCCACCCGGGTGAACTGATCCAGGCCACGGTAACAAATGGCATTGAATCAGGAGGCGAGCCGGTGAATCCCTATGTCTGGTGGTTCCGCACAGAAGTGAAAAATGGTGTGGGCACATTTGAGTACTCTGATCAAGCGCTGGGAATTTATTCAAGTTTTGCCAGCGCATCAGGCGATCTGGATGGGGATGGTGATCTGGATGCTTTTGTCGTTTGTCTTTCTACTGACCTGGTTTATTTGAACGATGGGAATGGACATTTCACAAACAGCGGTCAAATGCTGGCAGATACTTGTGGGCTGGATGTCTCATTGGGCGATCTCGATGGCGACGGTGATCTGGATGCGTTGGTTGTAACCGATAAACAGGGCAATCGGGTCTGGTTGAATGATGGAAGCGGGACTTTCATAGACAGTGGTCAGTATTTGGGTACCAGCTACAGTACAGGTGTATCTTTAGGTGATGTTGATGCAGACGGCGATCTGGATGCAATTATCGCAATCGTTTGTGATGGAAATAAGGTTTGGATAAATGATGGGTATGGGATATTCACGGACAGCGGCCAATCTCTGGGGGACTTTTGCAGTGTTGATGTTTTCCTGGGCGATCTGGATGCGGACGGAGATCTTGATGCGTTTGTTGTGAACTATGATGATAGCAACCGGGTCTGGTTGAATGATGGAAGTGGGACTTTCATAGACAGTGGTCAGGACATGGGGAACAGTCACAGCAGGGGTGTATCTTTAGGTGATGTTGATGCAGATGGAGATCTGGATGCGTTTATAGCCAACTCTGTGTGGGAGGACAATCGAGTTTCGTTGAACGATGGGGCAGGCGTTTTTTCAGACAGCGGTCAATCCCTGGGGAGTCATTCGAGCTGGGACGTATCTCTGGGCGACCTGGATGGTGACGGAGATCTGGATGCGTTTGTTGCGAACTGGGGTTCGGGTAACCGGGTCTGGTTGAATGATGGAAGTGGGACTTTCACGACTAACGGTCAATCCCTGGGAAAATTTGACAGTGGAGGTGTCTCTTTGGGAAATATGGATGGTGACGGTGATCTGGATGCTTTTGTCTCGAACTATGTTCATGATGACAGTGTCTGGCTGAACCAGATTTTACCCACACCCACGCCCACACCAGTCTGCACGGATCTTGGCTGCACAATAACCATGCCTCTTACTGAATACAGCCCGGGTGATGTGTGTTTTGTCGACGTCACGATCTGTAACCCGGATGCAGCAACCTATCTGGATGTGCCGGTGTTCGTGATTCTGGACGTGTACGGCACCTATTTCTTCGCACCGTCATTCTCGGATTATAACCACTACAATATGGATGTGGCGCCGGGTGAAACAATCATCAATGTGCTGCCCGAATTCATCTGGCCCAACAATTCCGGTTCTGCCTCTGATATGTTCTGGTATGCTGGTATGACCAACTCTGAAATGAATGCCCTGTTTGGCGCGATGGATACATTCGAGTTTGGTTGGACTGAATAAACATCCCCAAAAAATGATTTTAACAACATCAGGAATCGTCTTCCTCAGATTCTGGTTCCATATCTATATTCATTAATAACGAAATCCCCCCTTGAGCTTGTGCCACTCATTCAGATCATGCCGGGATATCCGGTAAACTGCCTGCTTCCCTTCGCCGACTTTCAAGGCTTTTAATTTTCCTTCCCGAAATGCCTTCCAGAAGTATTCACTTGAATCCAGATAATGTTTTGTTTGTGGGTTCAATCCGGGTATGAAAATGTTACCAGAGACACGACAATCAGGAACTGAAAGGAATAGGCAAATATTTTTCCTGGAATCCAGTCGGTACAGTCTATGATCCTTTTTGTTAAATTCAAATTTATTCACTCCACCCGAAATCAAACACTCCCATTTCACCGACCAGTTCTGTCATTTGAGGGTTGGCGAGTCCTGCATACCAGATAATCCCGTCTGCTGATCCGACACCTTGGGGCCAGGTGAACTCTGGAACAACTGCAATTGTTGTTTCGCCAATGGGAAAATTATCCGTATAGAAATTAAACCCGCCGAAAGTCGGCGCATAGTAGTAGTTACTATATAAGGCCAGGACAATAAACAGATGATGGTCGATCAACATGTCATCCGCTGCATTCCATACGGTCGCATAGCAATTGCACACGTCGCCAGATTCGTAATTGTGTGAGGGCATACTGATGTTCACTCGGGTTAGGTTTGGCCATCCAGAATACTCGTAAGCGCCCATATCCACAGCCCCGCCCTGTGGTCTGTGATTTCCGTCCAAATCATCACCCGGCGCACCGTGGCTTGTTCCCGCATCGATGCCTGGTGACATTGGTGTTAGGTGGCACTTAAAGGAATCGTCGTTAAAAAATAATGGATCTGAATTGATATTACCTATTCCCAAATATCCTCCTTGAACGTCTGAATATGTGACAACCGGTCTTCCTGCACCTATGTGGATTTCATTAATCGTTTTATCCCAAAAAATACAATTCGTAACCTTCATCGGATTGGTCATTGAGGAACTGTAGCATGTAATTCCACATCCGCGTTGGGATGCACTGTTACCAGAAAAGGTGCAATTTGTTACAAACGAAGAATTATTGCTGTAGATACCTCCCCCAATCGTTCCTGAATTCTCTAAAAAAATGCAGTTGGTAACATTAGAAGAGTTACAGTAGATCCCAGCCCCCACCGGTGCAAAGTTCTTTGTCAGTATGCAGTTTGTGACAATGAGAGAATACCCGTTAATTCCACCGCCCGTTTTTTGTGCGAAATTATCCGTTATTTGGCATTTAGTGATTCTTGGGGCGGATAGAGAATATACGTTTATTCCACCTCCTGTATAATCTGTGAAGTTCCCAGATATTATGCAATCGGTTATTGTTGGAGTTGAGTCCTCACAAAGAATTCCACCACCACCATTGTTATGCCAATCTCCGATAATAAAGCCATTTTTTATAGTAAAACCCTGAACGACTGAATTCTCATCCTCAAAATGATGGAAATAGAATCCTCGGTGATTAAATTCATCCGTGCCTTCACAATCCACAACACACTTAACGGGGCCATTTTCTGACATGACAGTGATAGCCTTCCCATAGAATTCAATATCTCTGTTCCCGTCACCAGTGTAGATCCCGTCAGCAACCAATACCGTATCCCCTTCTACCGCTGCATCGATCCCAGCCTGGATAGTGGGTTGTTCTGACGGGACATGAATCACCGCACCGGAACAAATCACGGGCAGACAGATCATGAATCCCAAAATTATCAGGTAAGTTTTCATAGTGAACCTCCATTAAAAATTGTGACAGAAACCGGGAGATATGACCAGTAGATTTGGAAATTTCCACTGCTCTATAATTCCGAAACTCTCAAAAATTACTCAACACAGTACGCGGCAATATTCATACCCCCGGAGGGGTGTTTCTATACTATGAAAACAAATGAATAACTTATTCACTCCAGCCGAATGTCCACGTGTCCAGAGAGCTGAACAGCGTACTGAAATCGGTGGTGGTGATAGCGCTGTACCAGGTGATGTCGTCGGCTGAGCCGGTGTCTTCCGGCCAGGTGAATTCATCCAGGATGATGATCTGCTGCTGACCCGGCGGGATAGTGATGGGATCGTAATCGAAATCCGAAAATGACGGATAAAAATAGTAGGTGCCATACACATTCAGGATCACGAACAGGGGCATATTGGTGAAGGTGTCAGAGGTCGTATTGTTAATGGTGACGGTGAGGCTGCAGGGATCACCGGGATAAAAAAAATGGGCAGGCATAGCAAGAGACAGCATGACGCCAGGCTCGGATGAAGCCGCGGTGTAATGGTAACCCATGTCTGCTGTACCGACATCGGTCATTTCATCCGTCCGAGTAGTGAGATGGCCAATGCAGATGGTGCTGTCCCGTCCGAAACAGATGTTGGCGGCATCATCAAACCCGGAATCCAGGCACGGGCTGTTGCTGTCCTGACCTGCGGACCTCTGGCTCAGGTAATACGCGCCGCCCGGTCCAGTGGTGAAGAGTGGGTCCGTGGTAATGTTACCAAACCCGGGAATTTCTTCGCCCCGGATGCAGCAATATTGGAAATTGGCGTCCCATTCATTGTAATAACTCAGCTCGGATTCCCCGGCATTCCAGAAAACAGTGTTACGCACATACAGTTTATCGACATTGTATAGTTCACAGCCGCTCCCTGACTCCGCGCTGTTTCCGGTAAATGTGGAATTCCAGATTGAAAAGAAATCATTTTTTATTGAGAATAGATAAGCGCCTCCGCCCTGGTCCGCAGCGTTTCCGGTAATCAGGCAGTTGTACATAGATCCGTAAGTTCCTCTGAGATAGAGTCCACCACCGTACGTGCCGTAATTGTTCCGGAAAATACAGTCACTCATGTTCAGCAGAGAATACATACAGTGAATGCCGCCGCCGTAGCCCAAGGAGCTGTTATTTTCGATGGTCACATTCTCCAGTGTAAGAACACTGTGATCACAATCGATAGCACCGCCACTTCCCCCTGTATTATTTCTGAGGATGCAGTTTTTAAGATATCCGACGGAATCAATGTCGAACTCCAGGACACTCGAATGATCCTCGGCATGAAACTCTTCAAGGATGCATCCGTCCATTTCAAGTTCACCTTCACGACTGCAATACACGTTACCGCCAGTGATTTGTGTATTCGTTACCCGTCCGATGGCTTCCGTGATCCCGATATTGCCTTCCTGAAGCTCAGAATCAATGATCTCGACCCGCGATCCTTTACTAACAAAAATATGACTCCCGGTTCCGGTGAACCGTCTGACCATGCCAGTTCCGGTAAAATCGAATATCCCCTGGATATAAATACTTGAATTTGTCCCGGATGTATCCGAGATTTCCATTGATCCATAACAATAGATTTGGGTGTCCACCAGGGAACAATTTTCCATGGTAAGTGACGCTGAATTGAAATACACAGTGATGATCGCAGGGGTGAGGCTGTCAATACCCTGGATGATACATTCTTCCAGATAAGCTGAGCCATTGGATATGCCAATTATTCCAACCGAAGAATTCTGAAATGTACATCGGATAAAACTGGCGTCACTTCCAGTTTCTATGGCGACAAAATACGAACTGTCTCCTTCACCGGCACTGCCGAGAAATTGGCAGTTCTCGAAACAGGGTTCTGATTGACGTCTAGATAATACTGCCTCCGCACCTGAATTTTCAGCGAAAATACAATTTCTGATTAACGGAGAAGTTCTGATTTTACAATAGATCGCACCACCTTCATCTGTATTGACGTTCCGTATAGTAAAACCCTCTAAAACAGAAGTCCGGGTCTCCAAATTCTGAAACACAAACCCCAGCCCATCCCCTTCACAGTCGATGACACATGAACCAGCCCCGGATTCGGATTTGACGGTGATTGCTTTCCCGGAATAATCGAGATTTTTGTTGCCATCCCCAGTATAGGTTCCGTCAGAAACCAATACCGTATCCCCTTCTACCGCTGCATCGATCCCAGCCTGGATTGTTGGCTGATCTCCGGGAACATGAATCACTGCACCGGAACAAATCACAGGCATACAGATCATAAATCCCAAAATTATCAGGTAAGTTTTCATAGTGAACCTCCAGTAAAAAGTGTGACAGAAACCGGAGGATAAGGCCAGTAAATGATAAAATCACCGTTGCATTACAGTTCGGGATTTCTAAAAATTATCCTAGAGAGTTCACGGCAA
>SWBY01009914.1_pt1 | contig 11294 bp, 9 predicted proteins | sample 4693071 | NCBI WGS metagenome assembly SWBY01 (sample SAMN10267273, study PRJNA491770) | bioreactor metagenome | isolation source: DHS bioreactor inoculated with marine methane seep sediment | place: Japan: Omine Ridge, Nankai Trough | collected 2006-05-06 | reverse complement strand
AAAAAAACATTTTCAATTAACGCATACTGAAGACAAGCTGTTTATCATGGAGGAAATACAGGCCTGGCTGGCCGACCAGCAAATACTTCAGGAAGAGCACCTGGAAAGCCTGGTCGTGGCCATGGATGAGATGATTGAAAACAGCCTGTATGCGGCGCCACGCGATGGCAAAGGCGTGCCCTATTATCAAAAAGGCGTATCGCGCGAACTCTCGGAACATGAAGAAGTGCGCATCGATGTCGTCCTGACCGATAAACACATCGGCCTGATGGTGACCGATAACTGGGGCACACTGACGCCCGCCGTATTCCTGAAAAGCATCTCCCATGCCATGGATTCAGGCGTTGAAGCCGGCATAGGCGGCGCCGGGCTGTATATGCTGTGGCGTTTGTCGGATTATTTTCAAGTGCGCATCTTTCCACAACAAAAAACACAAGTCACCACATTATGGGATCTGAGCAGTCCGGTTAACATGGATACCAGTTCCGGATTTCAGTTTCTATACCACAGCAAATACGATGCTGAAAACAAGGTAGGAGTCTAATAATGACAATTTCATCTTCACTAACAATCAAACAGACTTCCAAGAACGACAACCAATACCGCTTTGATTGCGCGGGCTCCATCGACGCGCATGCCACGCCCGCCTTCAGCGTGTTCGTCGAAATACCTGCCGACGCCTCTGTCATGCTCGACTTCAGCAATATTGAACGTGTCAATTCCATGGGCTTGTCATTATTGCTGAAGCTTTTCGAGGAATGGGAAAATAACGGCACGCGCGTACAAGTGCAGAATCTCAACCGAATGGTCAGCATGCTGTTTAAAATCACCGGCCTGGGACGCTTTGTCGAAGGCGCCACAGGTCAGGAGACCTCCGGCACCAAAATGATTGATCCGGCGCCGCCCGCGCATATTCACAAGGCCGATGCCGACAGTGAAACGCCGGCAAACAAATCAAAACTGAATTTTGTCGCCAGCCTGCAGACCGGCAGCCAATTGAGCGGCTGGTATTTATTGAATACCTATCTGCAACGGCGCATGCAAAAAGTCATCCATTTTGAACAAGCCCAGGATGTTAAAAATATTACGCCTGATATCTTGTTCAGCAAGCCCTTCGAAGCCTGCGCCATGATGAAAAAAGGCTTTATTCCGTTGATGCGGCCGATCGCCGAGGCGGATGAAGTCGTCATACTCAGCCGTTCCGACGATAAACGGACCTTGTCCGATATGAAAACCGCCAATGTCGTCACCGCCACGGAAGCCAGTTTCGTTTATCTGTTGGGCCGGTTTTTATGCGATGAAAGCGGTGTTGATTCGGCAAAATTCAACTATCATTTTTCCGGCAACGAAATCAAGGCGCTGCAAATGCTGATCAGGAAACAGGCCGATCTTTTGTTTGTACTGAAAAAAACCTACGAGAACCTGTCATCGCTAAGCCGCAAAAACGTACGGCAACTGGATGCCAGCGACACCAACTTTACCTTTCATTTATTCAGCATCGCCCCTTACCTGCAGGCCGAAGGCGATGTTTTAGGCCCTATCCTGCAAGACATGGAGAACGATGAGCAGGGCAAACAAATATTGCAGGACCTTCAATTTCAAGGCTGGTGCAAACCGGAGCAAGGCGAATTGAATATGCTGCAAATGGTTTTCGACCGCTATGTAGAAAGCTAAACGCACCTCAATGACCGTCCGGGCGCGGGTAAACGGCCCGGACGGTCATGCGCCTGGACCCGGCCCCCGTCAACGCGCGCTCCGCGCCATGAAGTTATCCTCACTGTCCATAGCCGATCGGCTGAATGCAAGCTTGCCTGTGATTCGCCCATTCGACAGGCATTTCCACCGGTAAAAAACAATTTTCCTCCGGCAGTTCACGAAATGCGGCTGAATACTGTCTACATTGGTATCCTGAAAAACCTGTAGACCCCAGATGGCACGATATCAAAAAGCCCTGTTTATTTTTCGCCGCGATTTACGCCTGTTCGATAACACCGGCCTGAACGCTGCATTGGCGCAGTCCGAACGGGTCATACCGGCGTTTGTTTTCGATCCGCGGCAAATTGAACCGCATCCGTACCAGAGCCAGCCGGCCTTGCAATTCATGCTGCAGGCGCTGGACGACTTGCAAGAGCAAATCGCCGAACAGGCCGGCGCCTTGTATTATTTCCATGACCGGCCTGAAAACGTGATCAGCCGGCTGCAAACCGCGGACTCGATCGAGGCCGTGTTTGTCAATCGCGATTACACCCCGTTCAGCCTGCAGCGCGACGCCCAACTGCAGCAGCGTTGCCGACAGCTTGAACTTGATTTTTACAGCGCCAGCGATCTGTTATTAACCGAACCGGAACAAGTCTGCAAAGACAATCAAAAGCCCTACCGGATATTCACGCCGTTTTATAAGCGGGCCAGACAATTCCCCGTCGCCTTGCCTCGCGCCTTGAGTCCGGGACGGCTGGAGAACTCGACCGCCATCGCCCACGATACCGACTGGACCCATACGCTTAAAAAACCGCACCATAATGCGCAACGCGGCGGACGCCAAGCCGCCCTGGCGCTATTGGACGACATGGATCAACACCGCGACTATGCCGGGCGGCGCGACTATCCGGCCCTGGCGGCCACGACCGGCTTATCGGCTTATCTCAAATTCGGCTGTTGTTCGGTCAGGGAGGCTTATTACGGCATCGTGGAAACGTTGGGCGAGGAGCACCCATTACTCAGACAACTGTACTGGCGCGACTTTTTTACCCATATTGCCTTCCATTTTCCGCATGTTTTCGGCCAGGCTTTCCACCGGCAATACGACGCGCTGCCCTGGCGCAATAATCCCGATGACTTTCAGACCTGGACCTGCGGCCGCACCGGCTTTCCGATTATCGACGCCGGCATGCGACAGTTGAACGCAACCGGCTGGATGCACGCCCGCGTGCGCATGCTGACCGCCTCGTTCCTGGTCAAGGACCTGCTCGTCGACTGGCGATGGGGCGAGCGCTATTTTGCCCGGCACCTGCTTGATTACGACCCAAGCATCAATAACGGCAACTGGCAATGGGCGGCCTCCACCGGCTGCGATGCGCAACCGTATTTCCGCCTATTCAATCCCTGGCTGCAACAGCGAAAATTCGATGCCGACTGCCTTTACATCAAGCAGTGGCTGCCCGAACTGCGGCCCTTTCCGGCCGCCGTCATTCATGACTGGCACCGGCAACCTCAGCCTGGCGACTACCCGGCGCCGATCATCGATCACACTCTGCGCAGCCGGCAGACAAAAGCGCTGTTTCAGAGCCTTCAAAAAACCGGAGCTTAAACCATGCCTTATTTGCTATTGCTGTCTCTGATCCTGATTTCCGGTTGCACCGGCCTGCCGCATGGCGTCAAACCCGTCACCGGTTTCGAAGTCAGCCGATACCTCGGCAAATGGCACGAAATTGCCCGCCTCGACCACAGTTTTGAACGCGGTCTCACCGACGTCACGGCCGAATACAGCCTCAGGGACGATGGCGGGTTGCGGGTGCTGAACAGCGGTTACAACGCCGACACGGGGCAGCGCCAATCGGCCGAGGGCAAAGCCTACTTTATCGAATCGACGGATGTCGGGCGCTTGAAAGTCTCGTTTTTCGGCCCGTTCTACGGCGGCTACAACATCATTGCCCTGGACAAAGCCAACTACGGCTATGCCATGATTGCCGGTAACAGTTTTGATTATTTGTGGATCCTCGCGCGCGAACCTACCCTCGCCCCGGACATCCTGCAATCCTTGCTCGACCAGGCGCAATCGATGGGCTTCGCCACCGAGAATTTAATCTATCCCTGATGACTTAAAGCCTCTTTTCCGGCTTTGTTGACACCGTTGAACCGCTCCGTCCGTACCGGTTCTACCATGGGCGTGCGCGGGCTTCAGCAACAGGCTGCTCCAGACTCGACGGACAGGCTTTTATTGGGCGGCGCGCAATCGAACAGGCCGAAATGCGTGGATTTATCGCCCCATATATCGAAGTGCCCGGCATAGCGGCTGGCACCGAGCATGTCGGCGGTATTGCCGCAGACGCGCAAGGGCCGGCCGGTTTCGAAATGATGATGGTCATCCAGATCGAAAAAATGGGGTTGTTCAGGCAAAGTGCCTTTATAGACCGCGACCTGCCCAAAGTCCTCGCAACGATCTTCCAACGGCATTTTAAAAGCCCTGACCGTGATCGAACGAAAATTGACCATGCCGATTTTTGCCGAGACTTCCGGATCATCGAGCGCGATCGGGTTGTCCTTGACGATACGGACATCGGGACAGCCCAGATCCTGCATGATGCGACGAAAATCCTCCCAGTACAGAGCGCCGCCCAGGCATTCGCCCAGCAGAACCGGGTCCAGTTTGAGCGCAGCCGGAATGCGCCGGTCGGCATAGACATCGGAAAAGTAAAGTTCGCCGCCAGGTTTGAGCACGCGGAAAATTTCCGCCAACACCTGTTTTTTATCCGGCGACAGATTGATAACGCAGTTCGACACGACAACATCGATGGCATTGTCGGCAATGCCGATCGATACGAGGTCCTCGATCTGGCCCTGAAGGAATTCGACATTGGAACGCGCGTAACCATAACGCTCGGCATGCCAGTCGCAATGGCGCCTGGCAACGTCGAGCTGCGCTTGTGTCATATCGACACCGATCACCCGACCGGTTTCGCCTACCAACCGGGACAACAAGTAACAGTCGCGCCCTGAACCGCATCCCAGGTCCAATACGGTACGGCCTTCAAGCGCCGGGGGCAGCGGCGAACCGCAGCCGTAAAAGCGTGAAACCACTTCCGGATGCAGGTCGGAGAGATAGGAACGCAAATGCGTGGGCATGGCGTCGACGGTGCAACAGGCGCTGGTCTTCAAATCCTGACTGGATTTAAGCACCTCCCCGTAATAATTTTGAACAGATTCACTGATGGCGGCATCGGTCATATGGGCTCCGGATATAAATCGGGTTATTTCTGCAATAACCCGTAAATGGCACAGGGTATCGCATGTTTTTTTTGAGTCGTTTAAACGCAAGATTACTTACAAGCGTGGGCAAATATTTTTTACACTGGCCCGGCTAACTCTAAGAACTTATCCGTAAATAAATTGCTAAAAGGAATTTGTGTATGGAAGAATTACGATTTTTTAACGCGTAAAAAATCGTAATAGTTTGAAAAGATTAGCCAGTTGGAAAGTTTCCGATGATTTCTGGGCACGTGTAGAGCCGTTGATACCCAAGCCGCAGCGAGATCCCAGCAAAACCTATCAGCGCAAAGCCGGAGGCGGAAGAAAGCCGCAGGCACCCAGGAAAGTTTTTGAAGGGATCTTGTATGTGTTACGAACGGGTTGTCAATGGAAAGCCCTGCCGAAAAGTGAATTCGGGAGCAGCAGTTCGGTTCATCAGTATTTTCTTGACTGGGAGGCCGCCGGTTTATTTGAGCACTTATGGCAAAAGGGTCTGCTGGAATACGATGAAATGGAAGGCATTGCCTGGGAATGGCAGAGCCTTGATGGGGCGATGGTGAAAGCGCCTTTGGCATTGGAATCTGTTGGCAGAAACCCGACGGATCGGGGGAAAAAAGGCAGCAAGCGCAGTCTTCTGACGGATCAGAAAGGTGTGCCGCTCTCTATCGTTATCAGCGGCGCCAATACCCATGATGTCAAACTGCTGGCGGCAACCTTGGATGGCATTATCATCGATCGTCCGGATGGCGAAGACAGTAAAAAACAACATCTTTGCCTGGATGCGGCTTATATCGGTGAACAGGCAAAACAGGATGTGCGGGATAGAAACTATATTCCCCATATTCGGCCTCGAGGTGAAGAGATTGAAGAAAAAGCCAAGAACCCTGAGTTCAAGCCGAAACGTTGGGTGGTTGAAGTCTGTCACTCCTGGTTCAATCGGTTCCGGAAAATATTGGTCCGCTATGAGAAAATGGATCGGAGTTATCTAGGGCTGTTGATGCTGGCTGCCGCTGTCATCGTTTTTCGTAAGATCAAACTACAAAACCAACCGAATATTATTTACGGATAAGCACTAAATGTCATGATAAAAAAGCGCAAAAACTGTAAGTATTATTGCTCCATTTTCTGCAACACGTTTCTTAAAGCCTGTTTAATGCGCTCTCGGGATTGTGCGGAAAGCTTGACCGATTCAGACAATAGCAGTTGATCGTATTTTCCGGCTGCCCGCATGATTGAACGCAGCTTTTTAACATCCTGAAGATAACGTCGGCACAGGCTGCAAAGCGAAATATGCAAGTAAAGCCCTAAATGCTCACGCCAAGCGAGTTTACCATCCAGTTTTTTTGAAGCCAGGAAACTGGCTTCTTTACAGGTTAGCATTTCATTAGCCTCTATTTAATTGAACCACTTCAGATCAAGGCAATGGCGTAATTGCAGCCGCGCTCTCGACAAAATCACCCAAAAATTGTTGAGTGTCGAAATGGACATCATTTTGCAGATATCCTCGCTCGCCATTCCATCCAGTTCACGCAGCATAAACAATTGAGCCATTTTGGTCGGCAACCGGTCGATGCAGTGCTGCAAAATGTCGATGAATTGCTCCTGCTCCAACGAGACATCCGGTTTGGACCAGGAAGATAAATCGATTTGCCAACCGCCTTGCCGGTCAAAATAATCGTTGTTAGCATCCTCTGAAAATTGATCCGCAAATCCCTGCGTCTTTTCCCTGGAGGCTTTTCGAAAATGGTCGATTATCTTATGCTTCAGGATGCCGATCAGCCAGGTCCGCTCGGATGCTTCTCCGGCGTAGCCGGCATTGGCTTTTAGAGCACCGAGCAGCGTTTCCTGCACCAAATCCTCAGCAATCTCGGGAACACGAACCCGGGCAAAGGCATAGCGATAGAGAATATCACCATGCAAATCCAACCATTGATCAGGGGTTGACAATTTATGCGTCATCTTACTAACCCCGTTGTTATTAAAATTATTTGATCCATTCCTAATGAAGACAATGTTGAAAATTGAATGCCAAGTATAAGGCAAAACAATTAAATAATTATCCACAGCAATTCTCATGCGGATAATTGCACTTCTCATTCCGCGCCATTAACCGACCGCTCATAGATCAGCCAAACGCGCCGGTCATGCCGTAAACAGCAGCGGCGCACAAGGCGGCACAGGGCAAGGTCAACAGCCAGGACAATATAATGGATACAAACATTCGATGATGCGCCTTGCCGTTGGTCAGACCGATACCGAACAGCGAGCCCACCGACACATGCGTGGTGGAAACGGGCATGCCGAATTGGCTGGCAAAAATCACCAGCAAGGCGGTCGTCAAATTGGCGGCCAGACCTTGCCCGTGACTGATTTCGGTGATTTTGTGGCTCATGGTCTCGGCGACGCGCCTCGCATTGATGACACCGCCTAAAGCCATCATAGCGGCGACCAAAATGATGACCCAGTGCATGCTTAGCGAGGGCGCCAGCAATAACAATGCCGCGATTTTGGGCGTGTCATTAAGGCCGCGGGCAAAACAGACGGAACCCGCAGTCAAAAAATGCAGTTTATCCACCACGCTTTGCGCATTGATGCCCAGCACCTTGCCCGAATAACGGTCGGCGCAGGCCGCTTCGGTGTCGATGCTGAGATTAATCGACGGATTTTGCGCCATGGTCATGGCTCCCACGCCATTGTTTAAAGCTGCTTCATTTTCCACGCATAAACAGAGCGGCTCGCCTATACCCAACCGTTGCCGGACCTGCTTTAACGCCAGATAGACAAACATCGCCAGCACTACAGCAACCAATGGGCTTAACAGCAACGGCAGCACGAAATCATGCTGCAACGCGGTGAGATTCATTTCACCCCATGAGGCCAGCAAACCGCTGCCGACCATGGCCCCGAGCAAGGCATGCGTCGTGGATACGGGAAAGCCGACGCGAGTCGCCAGAATCACAGTCAATCCGGCGCCCGCGGCCACCGCGGTAATAAAAGGAATCGACTGGATCAGGTTATCCATGACCAGGCCTTTGCCGGAAAACTTAATCAATAGCGTTTGTGCTAAATACAAGGCACAAAGTGAACCCGCCAGAGTGGTCAACGTGGCCCAGAACAAAGCCACGCGGTAAGTGGCCGCGCCGCTGCCGTACAAGGACGCGACGCCTTTAAAGTTATCGTTGGCGCCATTGGCGAAACTCAGGAAACCTACAGCCATCATCAGCAATAACAGTGTCATATCAATACCTCCCGGTTGAGTTACCCGCGCCGCCACGCGTGTAAGCGTTCCAGCAAGCGCAGCACGCCTTGCGGCGCATGCGCGCGTTTCCAGACACCTGCCGCGTATTTGTTGGCTTCGGCCAGGGTCGGATAAATATGGATCGTGCCCAACATTTTGTTCAGTCCGATACCATGTTTCATCGCCAGGACGAACTCGGCGATCAGGTCGCCCGCATGTTCGCCGACGATGGTAACGCCGAGAATCTTGTCCTTGCCGGGCCGGGTCAGGACTTTGACAAAGCCGTGCGCCTCGCCGTCGACAATGGCTCGGTCGAGATCGTCGATGCCGTAAGTCACGACCTCATAAGGAATACCCTGTTCTCTGGCATCTTGTTCGTTCAAGCCAACCCGAGCCACTTCAGGTTCGGTAAAGGTCGACCAGGGAATCGCCGAATAATCGGTACGGAATTTTTTGAATTGGCCGAACAAGGCGTTGACGGCGGCATACCAGGCCTGATGCGCGGCCGTATGGGTAAACTGGTAAGGTCCCGCCACATCGCCGACGGCGTAGATATTCGGATAATTGGTTGCCTGAAAGCCATTGGTGGCGATGGTTTTCCGAGGCGACAGGGTAATGCCCAATTCTTCAACGCCATAGCCATTAATATTGGCTGCCCGGCCGATCGCGACCAACACTTGGTCGAACGGAATTTTGACCGGCTTACCCTGATGCTCGGCGATCAGGATTTTTTCGCCGTTTTCGACGATGAATTCCCTCGCGGTGTGTTCCAGGCGTAAATCGACGCCTTCCCGTTTGAAACGCGCCATGACCGCTTCGGATACCTCCGGGTCTTCACGCACCAGCAGGCGCGGCGCCATTTCGACCACGGCGACCTGGCTGCCGAAACGGGCAAAGCATTGGGTCAGTTCGCTGCCGATCGGACCTCCGCCGAGTATCAGCAGGCGTTGCGGCAATGTCCGCAAATTCCAGATGGTATCCGACGTCAAATAGTCGATAGTGTCAATACCGGGGATGGGCGGCACAAACGGGCGCGCGCCCGCGGCAATGACAATCGATCGCGTACTCAGGACTTGAAGGCCATCGGCAGTTTTGATCCGGACTTCCCAAGGCGACATGATTTTGGCTTCGCCCTCGATGACATTAACGCCCAGTTCTGTGTAACGCTCGATCGAATCGTGCGGTTCGACGGTTTTAATGACCGACTGTACCCGTTCCATGATGTCGGCGAAATCGAATTCCGCGCTGGCCTGTTTGATGCCGAATTCCTCAGAGCGCTTCAGATGAGACAGCCATTTGGCCGAACGAATCAGCGCCTTCGACGGCACGCAACCGGTATTCAGGCAATCACCGCCCATTTTATGCTTTTCGATCAGCGTGACTTTGGCTTTAACGGCCGCCGCGATATAAGCTGTCACCAGTCCGCCGGAACCGGCACCGATCACGATAAGGTTATTATCGAAACGTTCGGGTTTATGCCATTGACGGTAAACCTTAAGCGCTTTAACGGTTTCGACGATTTTCTTGGCCAGCAACGGAAACAGTCCCAATAACGCGAATGAGCCCAGCAAGGTTGGCGACAATATACCGGACAGCGATTCGATTTTCGCCAACTGGGTACCGGCATTGACGTAGACGAGCGTCCCGGCCAGCATGCCGACCTGGCTGACCCAGTAGAATGTCCAGACACGAAGCGCCGTCAACCCCATCGCCAGATTGATCATGAAGAACGGGAAAAGCGGCACCAGGCGCAGGGTAAACAGATAAAAAGGACCGTCGCGGCTAATGCCCTCATCGATCGCTTGCAGACGGGTGCCAAAACGCGATTTAACAGCATCCCGGAACAAAAACCGCGCGGCCAGAAAAGCCAGCGTCGCGCCGATGCTCGAGGCAAAGGACACGATCACCGTGCCCCACAGTAAACCGAAAACGGCCCCACCCGCCAGGGTCAATACCGTGGCACCGGGCAGCGACAGGCCGGTAACGGCGATATAGAGCAAGGCATAAATCACGACAGATAAACCGGGATGGGCACTGCGGTAGGATTCAATGGCCGCCTGCCGCGATTTCAAGGCTTCCAAAGTCAGGTATTGCCCGAGATCGAAGATGAAAAAAGCCGCCATCAAAGCCGCGATGACCAAGAGCAACACAATTCTTGATGCTTTCAAGATGCGCTCCCTGCCCGTTCGAATGACGGCTTTATTAATACTGATGTCTGTAGTCGGCCGGCTCTCTCTAATTGAATAATCAAGCGTGGATTCCTTTGCATAACAATAAATGATGCCTGTTAGTCGATTAATAAGATATTTGCTTACAGAACGAAAAAATTAAGACGAGAAAATTGAGCGATATGTCTTCGCCTTTGCCCTGAGTTTATGCGGCGGCTTGACGCCTTTTTTAAAGTTAAAGACGTCAAAAATATGACTTTGATCGCGTAATGCAAGAAGCGCTCTCGGACTATTTTGATATTGCTATGGAACGATCCAGGAGCTGACAGGTTTAACCGGCTGCATTCCCGAAGCATCCAATTGCACCAGGTAAGCGCCTTTGGAAGCGAACCGTTGCTCGGGGCCAAGACTTAATCTCGGAAATGTGCCGGGATTTAGCGCGTTTTCCGCTTCATGTTCAATGTATTCAAGCAGATAATCGCGCGAAAAATGATCGACAACATGTTCGAGCCCATACTGCAATAAATTTAATGCGTAGTAGGTATTGAATTGAACTCTGGCATTGGAAATTGGCAGTCTTCGGGTATTCATCCACGCTCTGACTCTGAATGCGCGTGGATGATAGGCGGTGGGCAGTTCATAGGGATAGCTGAAATAGAGTTTTGGCGCAAGCTCTTTTGAAACGCTGGTCAAATCTGCTTGTAAGAGTTCCGACGGCAGAAAAATTTGCTCTATCGTCTGAGCCCGGGCTGCCAGTTCGCTTAAAATCGCGCTTCCCAGTTTGCCGGGCCAAACGACAACCTTGCCGATCCGGGGGTGGCTCTCCATATATTTTGTCCATTCAAGCCGAAAACTTTCCATATCCTTTACAGGAATGCTTTCAACGGCGAGCGCCTTGTCGGCACTAAGCGTTTGGATAAAAA
>SWBY01001975.1_pt1 | contig 11297 bp, 8 predicted proteins | sample 4693071 | NCBI WGS metagenome assembly SWBY01 (sample SAMN10267273, study PRJNA491770) | bioreactor metagenome | isolation source: DHS bioreactor inoculated with marine methane seep sediment | place: Japan: Omine Ridge, Nankai Trough | collected 2006-05-06 | reverse complement strand
TTTCTCGCTTCGAATTCAAAAACAAACGGGTGAATTACCGTGTCCGCGTGGGACCTTATCCCACACGGGATCAAGCCGTTGAAACCCGATTAAAACTGGAAAAACAGGAACGGCTTGCACCTGTTGTGTATAAAATCGATAGAGATTCACCGTAGGCAGGGAGGTCGTTTGTCAGACAGGAAACCGCAATCAGAATTTACCTCCGAATTAACGCTCACCAAAATTAAAAATCTCCAGGCGTTCTACGGGCGATATGACGAACATCTTCAATTGATGGAAAAGGCATATGATGTGAAGATCGCCGCACGGGGTCCGAACATCCGGGTTTCGGGAGATCAGAAATCTGTTATGGCGGCGATCCGGCTGATATCTGATCTGGAGAAAGCGATATCGGAGGGTTTCGATTTTACGACAGATGAGTATAAAACTGCGATCCGAAACGCTCAGAAAAATCCCGGGAATTCCAACATCCGGGATTTATTACTGAGTGGGAGCATCATATCCACAAAGCGGAAACGGGTGTACCCGAAAACACCGGGGCAGAAACATTATATTGATTCCATACGAAACTTTGACCTGGTATTTTCCATCGGTCCCGCTGGTACAGGAAAGACCTATCTGGCTGTTGCAATGGCTGTAAAATACCTTCTCAATAAGCAGGTCAGCCGGATTGTTCTGGCCCGTCCGGCAGTGGAAGCTGGTGAGAGTCTTGGTTTTCTGCCGGGTGACATGTATCAGAAAGTAAACCCTTATCTGCGTCCGCTATACGATTCATTGTATGATCTGCTGGATGTGGATCGTACCAATCGGTTAATGGAACGCGGAGTCATTGAAGTGGCTCCTATAGCATTCATGCGGGGTCGCACGCTGAATGATTCATTTATCATCATGGATGAGGCGCAGAACACTACACCTGAACAGATGAAGATGTTTCTGACTCGTCTGGGATTCAACGCCAAAGCAGTGGTTACAGGCGATATCACTCAAATCGACCTTCCTTCAGGGAAACCGTCCGGGCTGAAAACCATACGGAATATTTTAAAAAATGTACCCACCATCAAATTTATCGAACTTGATCAAAGAGATGTGGTAAGATGCAATCTTGTTCAGGATATCGTTCGTGCCTACGAAGCATACGATACAGGTCGTTCCGGCCATCACCGGCATGATGCCGGGGATACCGGAACATCGAACAAAAGGAATGTTCAGGACTAGACTGTGAAAATTCGATTACTTCATAAAGTGTTCAATCGTAACGCTTTCTCAAAAATTCCCCGATGGGCGAATTTCCTCTGTCTTGCCACCCTGTTCATTGTCCTGGCCTATATGCTTACCCCTAAACCGGTTGCCTCGTTTGCATCCATCGAAATGGGTGAAAAAGTCTGGGAAGACATCAAGTCTAACATTGATTTTACTGTCATTGACGAAGTGACAACGGAGAAACGGCGGGTAGTTGCCGAGTCTGCGGTGCTTCCTGTTTATGACTTTGACAATGCCCTCAAACCGAAACTTGATCAGAAACTGGCTAAAATATTCAGTGAATGGCGTCAGAAACTTAGAGAACAGAGATTAAAGCAGGAGTGGTCATCAGACTGGAAGTTTATGGGACCCCACCTGCCCCGGGAATCAAATTCTGAAAATTCCCCGGCAGGTGATGAGGATCCGCTTCAAGTAAATTACAGTACGTTTCTGACGGATACCGGCCTGAAAATCTCGTTTGAAACGTTCAAAGGGCTTTATATCCTGAATTTTTCAGTGAATATCGAGGATAAGATCGGGAGCACTCTGAACCGCGTTTGCAACTATGCCATAGTATCCAATCGCACCATGCTCCTTGATCAGGCAGGCACCGGTTTGACCCGTCGTGATCTTCTGAGTCTTGAAGAGAAAAACATCTATAATCTGGGATTGATAATATCCATTGAGGAAGCATGGCGTGAAATCGACAGCCTGGCATTGACACTCTTCCCGGATAACCAGATTCATCAGGATATCTGTGCTGAGATTGCCCGGGCGATGATTACACCAAACCTGACATTTAATATGAGTGAGACTCAATATCGCCGTAAACAGGCCCGTGAGATGGTTAAACCCGTATATTTTAATGTGAAGTCCGGGGAGATCATCATTCATTCCGGTGAGCGAGTTACCGAGGAAATTAAACTTCGTCTGGATCAGTTGAGCCGACTCGGTCATGAAAGTCGTCTCGGTGTGATTTTCGTGGGTAACCTGATCCTGGTATTGCTGCTTTTCATCTTTGTCAGCGTATATCTCAAACGGTATTTCCGTTCTCTCATGCACGATTCCAGTCGATTATTCCTGATTGGTGTAATCAGCCTGATGCATGTTGCCTTTATCAATCTTTTCCTGAGACTGGCTGCATTTATTCCTGAGCAGATCAACCGGTATCCCTTTGATCTTTCGGAACCGTATCTTTATGCCGTTCCCTTCGCATTGGGTGCCATGCTCCTGGCTTTACTTGTCAATTTGAGACTGGCGGTCCTGTTCAGTTTTGTCTATGGGATTATGGCTGGTGTTGCCAGCGAACACAGTTTTTATATCGGATTGTACAGCGTTATATCAGGATTTGCTGCGGTTTTTGCCGTAACGCATTATAAACAACGGATGATGGTTGTGCAGGGTGGATTCCTGGTCAGTTTAGTAAATATTCTGGCTGTGGTCATTGTCCAATGCATGAAAGGTGATCTGACATTGATGACCTTCGCCATATCCGGGTTTATGGCGTTGATCAACGGATTGATGGTTGCCGGAATTGTCATGATATCTCTTCCCATCCTGGAAGGACTTTTCAGGATTCCGACGGATATCCGACTTCTGGAACTCTCCAACTTCAACCTTCCTCTTCTGCGAAAGCTTGCTATTGAAGCGCCGGGAACTCATCATCATTCGCTGATTGTAGGGGATCTTGCGGAATGTGCTGCTGAAGCCATCAATGCGAATTCTCTTTTGGCGCGGGTGGGTGCGTACTATCATGATATCGGCAAAATCACGAAACCGAATTATTTTATCGAAAACAGTTTCAAGAAAAATCCCCATGATGAATTAACCCCCAGTATGAGTGCCATGATCATCCGCCAGCACGTGAAGGCGGGTGTTGAGATGGCTCGAAAATCCGGACTGGGCCAGGATATAATTAATATTATTGAGCAACACCATGGAACTTCTCTTCTGTCTTTCTTCTATTCAAAAGCTATACAGAATGGGAAAAAGAGTCACCAGAGTTTGCCGGAAAGCAATTTCCGGTACCCGGGACCGAAACCGCGAAGCCGGGAGGCGGCAATTGTCGCCATAGCAGATGCTGCAGAGGCGGCGGCTAGAAGCATGAAATCACCCTCTGCATCATCACTGAAATCCATGGTCAGGAAAGTTACCCTGGCTAAATTCCAGGATAATCAGTTTGATGATTGTGACCTCACATTCCGTGAATTGACTATTATCATGGACAGTATTTACCAGAGACTGTTGCGAAATTATCACAGTCGTATTAAATATCCCGGGTTTGATTTTGAAGACGGTTCTGAATCTAAAGACTCCCTGGAAAAAATGGCACTGGTAGAATATGATGAATCCGGGAAAGGAGTGGAACAAGCGCAGGAATGAAAACCTCGCTATGTGACAACCGAGATGACCCCTCGCCGGAAATTGACTTGAGTACTCTGGGTGAGACTCTTGATCATATTCTGACTTTTCTGGAACTTCCCGGAGGAGAAGTTGAGGTAACCCTGATCAATGATCAGACGATTCAAGTGCTGAATCGCGATTACAGGAAAATCAACACGCCGACAAATGTTCTGGCTTTCCCCCATTACAATTGGATGAAACCATGTGTATGCACGGAAAACATTCACGGCATTGATTGTGATGGATCGCCGGGATTACTGGGGGAGGTTCTGGTATCTGTCGATACGGTGTTGCGCGATGCCGATCTTGCCGGGATTCCTCTGCTTTCAGAACTTGTGCGAATTACCATCCATGGGGTTTTACATATTGTCGGATTTGATCATCAGACCGATCACGATTTTGAAATCATGAACGAATATGAGATAAAAGCATTGAAAATCATTAACTTAATGAATGAGGTGAGTAAGTAACAAGCATGGAATGGTCACTAATATCTGCTGAAATATGGGTGTATTTCTTTGGTGTGTTTGCTGCGATTCTTCTATACCTGTCAAGCGGACTGTCATCATTGAATTCCGCTCAATTGGAACGTCTTTTTGAGTCGTCAGACGAATCTCCAACAGTTTTTGGATTGAAGCTGTCCACAACCCTGATTTCCGTGAAGCTTGCCGCATCACTCATGGAACTCGCTTTTTTCATGAGTTTGATTCTCGCTCGGTTTCTCGGTGACTGGAGTTGGAACCGAGTGATTGCATTCCTGAGTATCGGAATGGCATTTGAGATTCTCAGCCGGTTTCTCCTGCCGGCCGGTATCCCCATGCGCAACCGCCATGGGTTTACTGGCGTTGAGAAACGATTAATCCAGATCTGTGGATATCTTCTATTTTTTCCAGCCTTTGTCATCGAAAAAATAGTGGAGAAATCCAGTGAGATGCTTTTTCCCAAAACCGCTGATACGCGACTTGCCCAGGCGGAAGACACGATCAAATCCATGATTGACGTTGGTGAAAAAGAAGGAATTTTTAAAGATGAGGAAGGTGAGTTGCTCCATTCAATAGTGGAATTTTCGGATACCATTGCACGGGAAGTGATGACGCCGCGTATTGATCTGAAAAGCATCGAAATTTCACAATCTCTGGAGGATCTGGTGAACTTGGTTGTACAGACCGGGTATTCAAAAATTCCCGCTTATCAGGGTCGGATTGATGAAATCGTTGGCATTCTCTATGCGAAAGACCTCCTGAAAGTCTGGAATACGGAAAGTACACGGATTGAACTGGATCAGATCTTCCGACCCGCCTATTTCATTCCTGAAACAAAGAAAGTTAAAAATTTGCTCCGGGAGTTCCAGAAAGAAAAAATGCACATGGCTATTGTTGTGGATGAATACGGTGGTGTTGCCGGTGTGGTTACCATCGAAGACCTGCTTGAAGAGATTGTGGGTGAAATCCAGGACGAATACGATGAAGAACCGGATATGTTCGCAGCGTTATCTGAAGATTCCTGGCTGGTGGATGCAAAAATAGATCTTGACGAACTTTCGGAAGTGCTCAATGTTCCATTTCCAGAAGAAAACTATGAAACACTGGGCGGGTTTCTCTTTGATCAGATCGGGCACGTTCCGGAACCCGGAGAGTCCACTGATTACAAGAATTTGTCAATCGAGGTTAAAGAAGCAGACGAACGCCGGATTCTGAAAGTTCTTATCCATCGTAAAGAAATTGAGCCTGAAGAGGAAAATGGTGAAAAGAATGGCGAATGAGGGATACGTTTGCGGATTTGCGGGGCTTCTGGGCTGGACCAATGTTGGTAAATCAACGCTTGTTAACCGGTTGACCGGCATGAAAATCGCCATTACAGCAGACAGTCCGCAGACAACTCGGCACCGGCTCATGGGTATTGTTCAGAGCGATGCCTATCAGGTTGCACTCATCGATACACCGGGTCTGCACCAGCCCCGGAGTAAATTGTCCCGTCAGATGATCCAGACTACATGGGGTTCTATTGAATCCATGGACTGTATTGTATGGCTGGTTTTCCCGGATCGGCATCCGGATCTCCAATTCAAAGCGGTTTCTCAGCGTCTGAGTGAACTGAAGATACCGGTGATTATTGCTGTCAATAAGACTGACAAGGTGAGTAAGGAGACATTGCTGCCGGCAATGGCAAGATATCAGGAATTGCTGAATCCTCATGCCATTGTTCCCATTTCCGCACTCACCGGACATAATGTTGATGCCCTCCTGAAGGTTATTGTCGGGATAATGCCCGAAAATCCTCCTCTCTTTCCCGAAGACCAGGTTACGGATCAATCGGAGCGGGTGATTGCTGCTGAGATGATCCGTGAAAAAGTGATCGAGGCTACTTATCAGGAGTTACCTCATGTGTCCGCTGTTCTGGTGGAATCTTTCAAAGAAAAAAAGGCGGGTACCCGGCTCGAAATTCATGCCGTAATACATGTGGAAAAACGGAGTCAAAAGGGAATTGTTCTGGGCAAGAATGGTGCTATGATCAAACAAATCGGCATCAATGCCAGACAGGAAATTGCTGAGTTTTTTGGCATGACCGTTGATCTTCAGCTTTGGGTTAAAGTCACTGAAAAATGGCGGAACGATCCCGTTTGCCTCAGAAGAATGGGTTTTTAGGGGATTTGAGCTATTAAGCGACCCGTGAGAACGTGCTTAAAATTTGACAAAATTCATCTATTCTATTAGCTTTTGAGAGTACGATAATCTTTCTGAAGATCAGCATTTCTTTTGATTCCGGGGGGAGTTCGGTAGGGCGAGGTACTCAGAATGGCTAAGCTAACAGTCTATGTCGATAACCAGGCGAGTCGCGTTTATCGGATTACGGATAAAATAATGATCGGCAGGGATGCCAGTAATGATATTCAGGTCATTGATGTCAAGGTGTCCCGGCGCCATAGTTGCGTGGAAAAACGTAAGGGATATCATATTTTAAAAGACCTCGGCAGCCGTAATGGAACGTTCCTTAATGATGTGCAGATCAAGGAGAGTGAGCTGAATCCGGGTGACAGAATCAGGGTGGGAGATACGGAAATCGTTTTTGCGGAAGAACCGTTGCTGGATGCACAAGAAGAGATCGGACTTGAGAATCTTGATGAGGACAGCTCCAGTCAGATGAAAATTCTGGATCACACATTTGAGATCAGCGGGCTGGCCAAACTTGCCGAGGAGAAAGCAACGAAACCTCGGCTTAAACAAACTCTGGAAAAACTGACGACTCTGTTTGAAGTGGGACAGATCCTCAATACTGCGAACAACTCTCAGGAAATGATGAATTCCATCCTGGATCAGATAACGCGTGTCATTAAATCGGATCGAAGTTATCTGATGCTGGTTGATTCCAAAACCGGTGAAATGACGGAATCGGCAATTCGGACAACCACCGAAGATGTTGGTACACCACGGATTTCAACCACCATTTTGAATCAGGTACTGGAAAAAGGGATTTCCATTCTATCACCGGATGCATTTCAGGACGAGCGGTTCAAAGGGGCTGAGAGTATATTTCTGCATTCAATCAGATCCGCCATGTGTGTGCCTTTAAAAAGCCGTGAAAAGGTATTGGGCGTCATTCATGTTGATACAAAAGGCGCATTCGATATCTTTTCTGAAGAAGATCTTAAAATGTTGACCGCTATTGGAATCAGTGCGGGCACCGCCATGGAGAATATGCAGCTGTATGAGCATCAGAAACATCTCTTCCTGTCCACCGTGAAATGTCTGGTAGCCACCATTGAAGCCAGCGATAATTATACCGGGGGTCATTCGGTAAGGGTCGCGGAATTTGCCAAGACGATGGCGGTTTGCATGGGTCTGCCTGAGGATGAGGTGGAACAGGTCGAACTGGCTGCATTCCTTCATGATGTTGGAAAAATCGGGATTCCGGAGCGGATATTGAATAAATCCAGTGCGTTTAATGAAGAAGAAATAAAAATCATGCGGAGTCATCCCGCCGCCGGGGCGGATATTTTGTCGAAGATTGATGGTATGGAAGAGATTGCAGATGTTGTTCGCCATCATCATGAGCGTTTTGACGGGAAGGGGTATCCGGATGGATTGAAGGGTTCGGAGATCCCTCTGGGTGCCCGAATATTGTGCGTAGCCGACACCATCGACGCCATCACTACAAATCGGTCTTACCGGAAAAAGCGAACTTTTGATGTGGCGTTGTCCGAATTGGTCCGATGTTCAGGTGCTCAATTTGACCCTGAAATCATCAAGGTTCTGAAAAAGTGCAGTGATGCCCTGCCTATGGCTGCCGCAAACTGAAATAATCCAATAACGTGACATTTACAAAACATAAAACAATTGAAAGGGGAATAAAATGATTTCCAAATCTATACTTGTCACCGGCGGTGCTGGTTTTGTCGGTTCTCATCTTGTGGATAAACTGGTGGAACTCGGTCATCAGGTCACGATTTTCGATAATCTTGAAGATCAGGTTCACGGTGGAAAGGAACCTGATTATCTGAATCGTGATGCTGAATTTGTGCGGGGAGATGTCCGGGATGAGGACGCTCTTAAAATTGTGATGAAAGATAAAGATGTCATTTTTCATCAGGGGGCTGCCGTGGGTGTGGGGCAATCGATGTACCAGATCCGGAAATATGCGGATTACAATTCTACCGGTGGCGCAACTCTCCTGGATGTGTTGATCAATGAATCCCATATTCGGGATCGGGTGGAAAAAGTTGTTGTGGCGTCATCCATGTCCATTTATGGTGAGGGTCAGTATTCATGTGAGAGTTGCGGAACGATTTATCCGAAACTGCGGACTTCCAAACAGCTTCAGAAAAAAGATTGGGAAATATACTGCCCCCGATGCAGTGCATTATCATCGCACACCGGGACCAGCGAGGAAAAACCCCTCTTCCCAACATCAATTTATGCTATCACCAAACGGGATCATGAAGAAATGTTCCTTGTGACCGGCAGGAGTTATAAAATTCCAACAGTAGCCTTGCGATATTTCAATATTTACGGGACGAGACAGGCATTGTCCAATCCGTATACAGGTGTGGCCGCAATATTTTCTTCACGTCTTCTCAATGACAAACCTCCGGTGATTTTTGAGGATGGTCTTCAGAGCCGGGATTTTGTCCATGTATCCGATATCGTGCAGGCCAATGTGCGGGCCATGGATCATTCAGAGGCGGATTACGAAGCGTTTAATGTTGGCACCGGCCGGAATATTTCTGTGAAAGGAGTCGCAGAACTGCTCATCAAAACACTCCGGCCCGAATCCGGTCTGAAACCCGTCATTGAAAACAAATTCCGGGAAGGTGATATTCGTCACTGTTATGCAAATATTGACAGAATTTCCCGGAAAATCGGGTACACGCCGAGTGTGAGGTTCGAGGATGGAATGGTGGAATTAATCCGATGGGTATCACAACAAAAAGCGGAAGATGGTTTTGAGAAAGCCCGGGCAGAACTGGAACAGCGAGGTCTGGCATCGTGATTCGGGGATCGTGTCATGGTTGAAAGAGCGATGGTGGAGTCAAAGTCACCGAAAACGACTCTCGGTGAGCAGTTAAGATGGTGCGCCCGTCGATTTCCCGATAAAACAGCCGTTTACTACGCCGACACAACACTTTCCTACGCTGACCTGGATTGCCAGGTGGATATTCTGGCTCTCAATCTCATGGATATGGGAGTTAAACCCGGTGAGCGGATTCTTCTGGCATTTAACCGCCGGCCGGACCTGTTGGTTGCTTTTCTGGCCGTTGCCCGGGTCGGAGCCATCATGGTGCCTTTGAGTGCCACGGGAAGCGTTGCGGAAATTCACAAAACAATCAATTTGCTGCGGCCTTCGGGTCTTATTATTCATCAGGATCTTCTGGATTCCGTTGGCGAAACACCGGGATGGACAGTGGTTATTGATTCTTCTGAATGGGGGGAGAAACTGAGATCACGATCTGATGATGTTCTGTGTGAAAATCAGTCGTTTCCAGAAGTCTCCGAGGATGATCCGGTCTACTTCAATCTGACATCCGGAAGCACAGGTAATCCCAAAGCCTCGGTGGCGTCTTATCGCCATCTCAATGCCAATACAGTGGCTTGCGTAGACGTGTTCCAACTTACACCTGATGATATTCATCTGCCGTTATTTGCTGTCATGTCCCATCCCCATGAAATATTTTGCAGAGCTCTTTATACCGGTGCTTCAATCGTCCTGGTGGATAAACTGTATCCCCGTTCCATTGCACAGGCCATCAGCCGGCATAAGGTCACATGCATGATGGCGGTTGCGCCGGTTTACGAAATTCTGATGCCGTTTCTGGATAATGCCAAAACCGATTTTTCTTCATTGCGGCTTCCGGAATGTGGCGGAATGGCGACCCCGGAAGTCCTGGCGATGCGGTTCAAGGAGCAGTCCGGGATCGATATGGTTCCGGTATGGGGAAGCACTGAAACAATGGGGGTAGCGTTCGCATCCCGTTTTAAGAGCGAAACACCGTCCCATTCATGCGGTAAGTGTCTTCCCGGATATGAAGTCATGATAACCGGGACAGACGGTCAACCTGTAAAACAGGGTGAAGTGGGTGAACTCTGGATTCGGGGTCCCGGTGTGACAGACGGGTATTGGGAAGATCCGAAGCTCAATGCGCATGCGTTCACCGAGGGTTGGTTTAAGACATCGGACCTGTTCAAACAGGATGACAGTGGGAATTTTTATTGTGTCGGCCGTAAGGATGCCATGCTGAAAGTGGGCGGACTGAAGGTTTATCCCGCTGAGATTGAAGCGGTTTTGTTTGCTCATCCTCAGATTCGAGATGCCGTTGTCCTGCCGTATAATGATCGGCTCCGGGGTGTGATTGCCATGGCTGCCGTCGTTATTGAACCGGGTGAAACGCTTACGGAGTCACAGATTCGGCAGCATTTAAAAAGCAGATTGTCCCTGTATAAAATTCCGCGAATAATCCGGATTCTTCATGATCTGCCGCGAACAGCCGCTGGTAAAGTCAATCGAAAAGCTCTGATACGTGGGGATTTTACGGGTCAGGATGTCGTGGATGCCTCCCTTCAGCGCCGGATGGCAGCGGTTGATCTCAAAATTCTTCATCTCCTCAATGAACGATTGCGTCTGGCTTTAGAGTTGCGGGAGCATGATCCAACGGGGTTTCAACCGGAACGTATCCAGGAAACCATTCGAACACTCCAGGAGTTCAATCCCGGTCCTATTCACGACTCCATTGTTGAGGAGTTATTCCACCGTATTTTGTCGATACAGCAATATCTCTAGGCTTGAAATATGAATAAATCATCGAAAAAACTGATTCTTGAATTTACGGATTTACGAGTGTCCACTGAAGATAAACTGATCATCGCCGGTCCCTGCAGTGTGGAAAGCCGGGATCAACTGTTTGCCTGCGCACGGATGGTTAAGGAGGCCGGACTGAATTTCATGCGGGGTGGTGCTTACAAACCGAGGACGAGTCCATACAGTTTTCAGGGACTGGAAGAAGAGGGTTTGAAGATTCTCGGGGAAGCGCGTCAGGAATTCGGTCTGAAAATTGTGACGGAGATCATCGATATTGCTCACCTGCCTTTATACCGTGATAAGGTGGATATTTTGCAGGTGGGAGCTCGGAATATGGCTAATTTTCAATTCCTGAAACACCTGGC
>SWBY01004572.1_pt1 | contig 11309 bp, 7 predicted proteins | sample 4693071 | NCBI WGS metagenome assembly SWBY01 (sample SAMN10267273, study PRJNA491770) | bioreactor metagenome | isolation source: DHS bioreactor inoculated with marine methane seep sediment | place: Japan: Omine Ridge, Nankai Trough | collected 2006-05-06 | reverse complement strand
TGTTAGTTCACCGCCGCTATATTTTCCATGGTTACGTAAAGTTACAGCTAAATTTCCATTCCAGTCCGGGAGGAAAAGACCGGGATCCAGCTGTTCTCCTTCTATTTCCAACTGCCAATTCAAATCATCCTTCCATCCCAGGGCGCCATGCCCTCTCAATTCAGCACTGTCCATTTGGACATAAAAAGAAGAAAGATCAAGATCCTCTCTGCCCCCACTTAACGTAGCCTCGATTCTCATTTCAGGATACTCTTCAAACTGGTAGATTCCCGCAAGTTTCCCCTGGTAGTGATTCAAATCACCGTTTGCCTCAATCTGTGGGGCTAACGTTATTTTCGGCCAATCTGCCTTCAATTCAGCTAACGTCACTTCACTCGCCACAAAAGAGGCCCGCCAACCAAGATCAGCCAGGAGATCAGTCAGATCCAGATCCAGAGTTGCAGGGCTTGGCTCTGCTATCTGTAAAGCTAAATTGAGAGCCGAGAGATCACCCTTGCCCTCAAAATCGACCTTCAGCTTCAGGCCGGAAATATCATCAGCCAGCATCTTACCGGCAACCTTTAATGGCCAATCATTTCTCAATGCAACGTGGCCCTGCAGCCACCCTTCCATATCCGGGAGCAGAACATGAAGTTCTTTAACAGTGAGCGTATCCTTTTTTCCGCTAAGACCTACCTGAAAGTGTTTTATGATCAACGCTTCATTTTGCCCCGGAAGAAAAAGAGAAAAATGATTCAACTGAACTTTTTCTACCAGAACAGCAATTGGTAGAGTAACAGCCGGCAGCTCAACTCTTTCTCTCTTCCCACTCTCCCGGCCCGGAGGCAAACGTAGAATGGTATCAGTCAGGGAAAAGCCGGCAACGTTCAACCGTTTCTCCAGAAGGGCCCGGGGTTGCCAGGAAACAGCCAGAGTATTACAGAAAAATTCTGCCCCGGAAAGCTCAACGTGCAGCCCCTGACAGCTCCAATCTCCCGACAGCCTACCTTGAACGTTTTCCACTGTTATCTTTTTTTCACTCAAAAAAGAAAGCGAGCTAAAGAGAAACCTAAGACCGCTTTCAGTGCAAAAAAAGAACAAAAACCCAGCCAGGATGGCGAAGAGAGGAACAAGAACGATAGAGAGAAGGAAGCGGCGCATTTGCAACAAGACCTTAGAGATCCGCCCCCACAGTTAGATGTAATCTCAAGGGAAAGCCTTCTTCGGACAGGGCGGTTGCCACATCTGCCCGAATTCTGCCAAAGGGTAAAATATACCTGAAGCCAATGCCTGCTCCCTGCTTGAGTTCAATGTCGAGATCATCCATGGCATTTCCAGTGTCATAAAAAGCGGCAATACTCCAGTTTTCCCCCATAAGCTGCTCCACCTCGACACTGCCGACTACAAGATATCGACCGCCGATTACCACCCCGGAAGCATCTTCAGTCCCCAGAGATTTGTACGCATAGCCCCGCACAGACTGGTCACCTCCGGCATAAAAACGAAGCAGAGGCGGCATGGAATCGATATCATCAACATCCGTTGCCCCCAGGCTAAAGCGACCAATCAAACGGATTTTAGGAAAAACAGAATAGATCAACTTACCATTGACCCTGGTCTGTAAAAAAGTAGTATCAGAAAGAAAATCCTCATGGGCACCGCGAATATTTAAGGAAAGCCCTGTGCCGTTTTTTGTATTCACCCGATTGTCCGTCTTGGTCACCGACCACCTGATGCCTGGAATAAAAAGTTGACTCTTGCCGCTGGTCACCCCGACGGTGTACTCTTCCGTTCTGAATTCAAGACGACCGGTAATTTGGTGTACCGGGCCATCATGGGTCAGGGAGATATCGCCACTCCAAAGCTCCGTCTCAGTATCATCCCAGCTGTCATCCAACCAGTTTAAGCCATAAGAAAATATATCAAAACGTGGATCAAAAACAGGTACCTGGTAAGCAGATTCCAGGCTGCCGTTTTTTTCAGAGAGCTGTAACTCGATATGGGCCTTATGCCCTCTTGCATTTATCAATCTGTTTTTCCAACCGATTTTCCCTCGCACTCCGGTGTCTGTCCCATAGCCTATACCCAGACTGTACTGGTTTTTTTTAATTGGATCTAACATCAGGTCGATCGGAATGTGTTGATCTACCGCTTCAGACAGTTTCGGGTCAACAATAACACTGCTGAAATAATTGGTATCATAGAGAATGGACTGCAAACGAATCAACTCACGGGAAGAATAGTTCTCTCCTTCTTTAACTGGAAAATAACGCCTGAGCAACTCGGGTCTTATAATATCGCTGTTAAAAGAAATTTTGCCAAAATGAAATCGGGCACCGCTATCCACCAGCAAATGAATATCTGCCACATTTTTCACCCTGCGAATAGATAGCGTATGAGTGATGAACCGGGCTTCCAAAAAACCAGCCTCTTTACACTGCTTCAGCACATATCGCTTCCCGGCCTCATAGCTTGCGTGAAGCAATGCATCCCCTGGTTGAAGAGGAAACTGATCAGCTAGATCATCAAATTCCGGCAGATTTTTTCCCATGCCATTTATCTGCAGCTCTAATTTCCGAATCCTGCAAATCGGCCCGGTATTGACGTGATACAGAGCAAACCAACCCTCTTCATTTTCCACCAGGCTCCCGTTAATCTCTGCTGAGTAAAAACCAAAGGGCTTGAGGCCGACTGCTATTTCTGTTTTGGCCTTCTTATGAAGACGCTGCATTTCCCAGACACTCAGACGGGGGTTATCTTTTTGTCGAAAAATCTGTACATTTTGCCGAACGGCAGAAGCAATTTCATCATCCAGCCCCTGAATATCCACCTGGAGAACGACCGAGGCCTTGAGGTTAAGTGGCATCAATGGTATCAGACAGAACAAAAGAGAAAGGCTGAACATCCATACACGGTATGGAAAAACAGGCCTGTTTGTCTGGGAAAATAGGGCAGGAATTCTTTTTATCAAGACTACTTTCAAAAACTGGTCACCAATTATTGTGGGATGTATTATATACTTGTGAAAATTCTCCCCCCGGTATACGGAGCATACTACCAAGGCACACTCAACAGACTAACAACAAACAAAACCCCATTCAAGGCCAATGAAAACACTGATCCCCTTTCTGCTCTTTTTACTCTTCCCCGCTCAAGTTCCGGCCATGGAGCAGCAGGCAACCGATAACTGTCACTGTTTTAAAAATCGCAGCTATAATCCGGAAAAGATATTTGCAAGTGATCCCTACCTGCTGACCACCTGCTTCAACTCCCTGCTTTCCTCTTATTTTAAGATATCCAAGAGCCAGCTCATCATGAAAAAAATGAAAGAAGGTATTGCCCCGGATGATCTCATCATTGGCCTTTATCTTGCGAGGGAAAGCCATACAGACCTTGATCTACTTCTTGCAACCATGAATAATGGCGGTTCCTGGCAACAAATTCTTGCCTCTGAAAAAATGAAAGAAATGGCTGCAGACAACAAAACTCTAGCCAAGATCAGTCAAGGAGAAAAAATAACTCAGGCAGCAAAAGAAATTATTGGCCAAATGATCGCCGACTCTTTTCAACTTAAACCTGAAAAGATATCAGCACATCGGCAGGAAGGTCTTTCCGAGAAAGAAATCATCCTGCTTTATACCTTAGCAAACTATCAGAAACAAATGAGCTTTGAACAAATCCTGGCCATGAAGAAAAATAACGGGATGAGCTGGAGTCAAATAGCTGACACATTTGGTCTTAGTCCCAAGGAAACCGGCCGCTTACTTCTAGTGGATTAATAACTACAGGTTATTTAGACTGTAGGCTAAAGGCTATTAGTTTCAACAACAGATGATTTCGATTTCAGAGCAAGAAATGCTGTGCCTGACAGCCTTCAGCCTGAATGCCTACAGCCTGCTTCTACAATAACTCTATGACTATTTTAGCCATTATTATCTTACTATTCAGTATCGTTACCTGCTGTGAATTATTGTATGGCAGCAGAAAGCTGAAACGATTGGCTGCTATTCCCCACTCGCCGGCAAGCAGCATAACCAAAGTCAGTATTATCGTCCCGGCCTGCAACGAAGAGGATAACATTGAACAGGCCATCCGCTCCCTGTTACAACAGGACTACCCGCATCTCCAGATCATAGCCGTTAATGATCGTTCCACTGATTCAACAGGAAAGATCCTCTGTACTCTTAGCCAACAATATCCCAAACTCAAAATCCTCAACATCCATAAACTGCCGCCTGGCTGGCTCGGTAAAAATAATGCCCTCCACCAGGGGGCAAAATTAGCAGATGGTGAATATCTGCTGTTCACAGATGGCGATGTCAGCATGGAACCGTCAACTCTCTCCCGGGCCGTCTCACGAATGGCTGCAGAGCAGCTGGATCACCTTGCCATTATTTTTCGCAACAGCACCAGGGGCAGCCTGCTCAACGGCATGATCATTGATGCCCTCGGTGGCCTCTTTCTCCTCCTGAAACCATGGCGGGTAAAAAATCCTGAAAGTAAATACTTTATGGGTATTGGGGCCTTTAACATGGTGAAAACAACATGCTATCAAAAACTTGGCGGCCACAATTTATTCAGGATGCACCCCATTGATGACATCATGCTGGGTAAGCTGATAAAAGAAAGAGGTTTTCGACAGGAATGTATCCGGGGTGAACAATTTATTAGCGTTCCCTGGTATCAAGGCTCGGGAGAAATGATTGATGGCCTGATGAAAAATGTATTCTCGCTGTATAATTATAACCTTTTCTATCTTCTCGTAGCCGCCATTATCATGATTAGCTTCACCATTTTACCCTTTTGGGCCGCTCTTTTCTCGGAGGGGAGCAGCAGCTATCTCTTCATCGCTTCAGTGTTTTTGCGATTCCTGATCCATTTAACTGCAGGCCGATTCCTAGGTGCTCCACTCTCATCTGTTCTCTGGTTTCTTATCACCCCCTACCTGATGCTTTTTATCATGATGAAGGGCTATCGACTCACCTTAAAAAACAATGGTATTATCTGGCGCGGGACCCATTACTCTCTGAAGGAATTAAGAAAAAGCAGACAGCTTCTCTCAATTAAATGGCTCCTGAGACCGATATAATAGTTGGACACCAGGCGACGTGTCATGTTTTTGACTTTTGCCGATCAACACTCCTGGCCAGTAAGTCACTTAATGTATGAAGAATATCGCTTGACTCCGAGCTACAGGGCCTTCTGCCTCACCAGGAGCCTGTCCAAGAATAACATGCTGACACTATCGGCACGTAATTTGCTTAACAAATCTTATACTTCCAGTACAAAAGGATAAAATTATGATAAGCTATCAAGTACAGCAGGGCGATACCATTTCACAAATCACCCAGCAATTCAATACCGATTGGCAAACCTTAAAGAATCAGAATCCTGATGCAATCGGCAGATCAGGACGAACCGGAAACTGGTTTTTCAGGGAAGGAGCCACGATCAGGGTGGACAACTCATTCCAGCAGGTCCTGGAAGAAACCAGACAGAATCAGCAAACAGCTCCAGCCCCTCCCACGCCACCAAGACAGACTGCTGCAGATCAAGGTTATATTGAACACACTATTAAACCGGGAGAAACCCTCTGGGAGCTGGCAGTAAAACGCTACCACGTGCATGTGGATGACATCATCCACGACAACAACATCAGTAATCCCCGAACCATTCAACCAGGACAGGTCATTAGGATCCGTGCTCCACAAGCACGGGAAACAGAGCATGTTGTGGCCAGCTGGTATGGAGAAAATTTCCACGGCAGACCCATGGCAAATGGTGAGTCCTATAATATGTATGCCAACACCATTGCCCACAAAGACATACCCCTAGGGACTCGAGTGGAATTAAAAAACACCAGAACCGGTCAGTCGGTACAAGCGGTTGTCACAGACCGGGGGCCCTATATAAATGGACGGGACGTGGATCTCTCCTATGGACTGGCCCGCAAACTGTCTCTATTGGATCAGGGCGTAGGAAGCCTGATCATGAAAGTCCTGTAAGCGCTAGGAGCTTGTCGAGAATAGGCATTTCTTCTCAAATCGAGGCATTTTGCAAAAATAAGCGCAGGAATATAGTTGATATTTTGAGCATTATTTTTTCAAAATAACGAAGAGTTGGGGAGAAAAGACATTCTCGGACAGGCTCCTAGCACCAGGGCTTACATTCCACCCAAAGTGCGCGATTTGCGAAATTTCCCATTTGACAGCCGTTGGTACTGTTTTTTGACAAGAGACTCCGGGTCATCAGTTATAATTCCCAATATTCTCCTGTACTCATCACCTGCCGTGGGAAGTTCTTCATGTTCCGTGACATAATCTATCAGCTCACTGTTGTACATGGAGAGAAACATACTCAAATCAGCCTGACAGCCACCGGAAAACTGATGCACAATGATTTTCTTCTTGCCATGTTTATCCTTAATGGTATGAAAGCCCCTGACAGCAATCAGTATCTCGTGAAGAATTGAGACCACACCCTGGATATCTTTACTCTGCTTCATCTGGCTGAACTCGTCTTGAAACTTGTTAATGGTCAGTTTTACAAAACGTTTGCAATCCAGGCGTTCTATCTGGTTTTTTGCCTTGCTGATGGCGCTATCGAAAAAGAATTTACTGGTAACACCAAATTTTATATTTTGTTCAATCTCCAATTTGAGTGAATTTATCGCTGTTTTTAAGCGAATATTTTCTTCTTTCAGTTCCTGGCATTGTTTGCCATATTTTTTCTCAAAAACAGTCCCAATCTCGCCAAACTGGTACTCCATGACCGTTTCATCGTAGAGTCTGTCTAGCTCACTCTGTATCTTGGCAATTTCCCGAATCTCATCCACCTGGCTCCCACCAATAATATTATTTAGGTAATCAGCTTTATCGGTAACATTCAATCTGTTTTTTTTAAGATACTTTATGGTTTGGTTGGCCAATGAAACCACCAGGTTGACAACATCAACCACAGCGTGGGTAACTTCCCGTTTATCGGAATTCAGGTAGGAATGAATAGCCTTAAATTTTTTATACTCTTCAAATGCCATGGCAGCTCAATTTTTATCAAAAGTTGTATTCTAACGTCTCTATAAAAACCTATCAGAAAAGCAGCGACGAAGTCAAACAAGAAAACACCCTGTCATTTCGATAGCTCCAGAGGATTCCTTAAGGAATCTTTAGTTATCTTTTTTTTATACAGTAGTTAAGCCAATTATTGTATCTTGCTTAAGGTTGACAAGCTCGTAAAAACTTATGTTTTTCGATGGCTAAGTAAAAAACTTTATATGCGAGGCGCGTAAATTTTCTATCATTTCGGCGTACTAGAGTACGTCGTAATGATAGAAAATTTATACCCCAAGGGCACTTCCTCCGGGGCGCACAACGAAGCAGATGAAGAGTTTTTACGACGCCATCAAGGTTATGAAAGAAAACCCTCTCTACATTGAAAAAATGATCCATGGCGGCTATGGTCTTGCTCGCGGTAACGATGGCCCGGCAACCATGATCCGTCTTGTCTTGCCGGGAGAAACGGTGCAGGCAAAAAAATATCCCGCCAAAAAAGATTTTGTAAAAGCCAGATTAAATACCATAATCCAATCCTCCCCCGAACGTATTATCCCGCCCTGTCCATACTTTAGCAAATGCGGTGGCTGCGACTTCCAGCATTGTAACTACCCGACCCAGCTGAGATTAAAAAAGGAAATTGTCCAGGACCTTCTTTTTCGTTCCGGACATCCCCTGTTGAGAAATGCAGCTTCAACACTTACCGATCCCATTGGCAGTGAACAGACATTTAACTACAGACAACGAATCAGGCTCTGGCTTGGAGCGAAAAAGCTCCCTGGCTTTCGTTTTTTTCACAGTCACCAAGTGATTGAGACAGATAAATGTCTGCTTGCAGCCCCGGCGATCAATGACTGTCTGGAAAAACTACTTTCTGAAGACTCTGCTTATGCCCTGTTGCAGAAGAGCGAGTCTCTTGAACTTATGCTCAATCCTGCCGCAGGCACCGTTGTCTGTATCTTTCATCTTCAGCAAAAGTTTCGCCCGAATGATAAAAAAAATGCTGAAAAGCTCCTGGCAGATAACAAATGCATTGAAAAAATTTACTTCAAGGGAGAGACCTTTTCCTTGACCGATATCAGCAATCCTGCCGGAACAGTTAAGTATCACTTGAGCTTTCAGCTACCCCCTTCTGAAATGTGTCGGCGCCCAATCACACTTTCCTGGGAAGCAGGTGGCTTCTGCCAGGTTAACCTGAATCAAAACCAAAAATTGATCAATCTCGTTCTTGCTGCCTGCAATCCGTCAGCAAATGAAACCATTCTCGACCTGTTTTGCGGTATGGGAAACTTTTCCATCCCCCTTGGCTTGTCAGCTCTTTCTGTCCTTGGTATTGAAGGCCAGGGTTCCGCGATCCGCAGTGCCGGAAAAAACAGCCTTGCCGCGAATCTCAACAACACGCAATTTGAAAAAAGCCCCATTGATAAAAAATGCAACCAGCTGGTGCTGGACAAAAAATCTTTTGACCACCTTATCATTGATCCACCGCGCCAGGGTATTCCAGGGATGGCAGGCGATATCGCAGCACTCACCCGGAAGCGTCTTGTTTATATCTCCTGCGATCCGGCTACTCTTTGCCGAGACCTTGCTGACCTTATTGATCTTGGATTTCACTTAACATCATTCCAGCTTATTGATATGTTTCCCCAGACCCACCATATTGAAAGTGTGGTTCTTTTGGAAAAGAATTGACAGCCAGGCCGTTTCCCTGTAAACGATGTGCTGTGCATACGGTCACAGGCATCACTTATAAAATGCAATTTATACACCATCGAAGCTCAGCTTTAGCGACCCAGGGCTAGCCTTTCTTTAGAAACTCAGCTACGAAGCTCCAAAAGAAGGGCTGTCCCATGTTCATTTCATGGGTATCTGCAGCCCGGACGGCTGCAGCTAAGCCCCCAGGGATGAGTTCATGGCGTCCCATGAAATGAACATGGGATAGCCCTGGGACGATAAAGCTGAGCTTCGGTAGTAATCAGAAAATTCAATAAGAAAAATAACAATATTTTATATCATGACTAAAGAAAGCCAGGTACAAAAACAACGACGTGAGAAAGCAGAGGCTCTGGCCGATCTAGGTATCAACCTTTACAGTAACTCCTTCAAACCGGCTAATGCCATCAAGCAATTATTGCCCAAGGGAGAACAACTTGAGGCGGAAAGCTATGAGGACACCAGCTACACCTATTCCATAGCCGGACGAATCATGTCCATGCGTAAGTTCGGCAAGGCTGCTTTTTGTCATATTATGGACAGTTCGGGAACCATTCAGGTCTACCTGAAAAAGGCAAAGTTAGGTGATGAACAGTTTGCCTGTTTTAAGAAGTGGGATATCGGCGATATCGTTGGTATTACTGGAAAACTGTTCAAGACAAAGGTTGGCGAATTATCGGTTGCCGCAGATCAAATTATCATGATCTCAAAATCCATGCGCCCTCTGCCGGAAAAATTTCATGGCCTGACCGATGTTGAAACCCGTTATCGTCAGCGCTATGTAGATCTGATTGTTACCCCTGAAAGCCGCGAGACTTTCCGCAAGCGGATTGAAATCATCAAGTTGATCCGTGAATTCTTAAACAATCGCGGCTTTATGGAAGTAGAGACCCCAATGATGCAGCCGATTCCGGGAGGGGCAACCGCAAAGCCCTTTAAGACCCATCACAATGCGCTGGACATGGATCTTTATCTCCGCATTGCCCCGGAACTTTACCTGAAACGACTTCTGGTCGGCGGCTTTGAACGAGTCTTTGAAATAAACCGCAACTTTCGCAACGAAGGTCTTTCCACTCGACATAACCCCGAATTCACCATGCTTGAATTCTATCAGGCCTATGCCACCTACGATGACTTGATGGATCTCACCGAAGAACTCATTTCCTGGCTCTGTCAGGAAGTATGCGACACCATGGAAATTGACTATCAGGGAAGTATGGTCAACATGGCCCCTCCCTGGAAACGTTACACCATGGATGAAGCCTTGATCGAAGTTGGCGGTCTGGATCCTGCGATACTGGCTGATGATAATAAAGTCATGGCCATGGCAAAGGAAAAAGGAATAGAACTTGAAGCCCAGGCAGGTCCAGGTAAGGCCAAGACCGAACTTTTTGAATTGTTGGTGGAAGAAAAACTGATCGACCCAACCTTTGTCACAGCCTACCCCACAGAAGTGTCACCGCTTGCCAGAAAAAACCAAGACGATCCAAGCGTCACTGACCGCTTTGAGCTCTTTATCACCGGCAGGGAACTTGCCAATGCCTTCAGCGAACTCAATGACCCGGTTGACCAGCGCCTGCGTTTTGAAAAACAAATCGCTGAAAAAGGAAATGATGAAGAGATCCACCATGAGATGGATAGTGATTTTGTCCGGGCCCTTGAATATGGTATGCCATCTGCCGCCGGAGAAGGAATTGGTATCGACCGCCTGGTCATGCTTCTGACCAATGCGCCTTCCATCCGTGACGTTATCCTCTTCCCTCAGCTCAAATCGGAAGCGAAAGGACAACAGCCTCAAAATCAAAAAGGGGGAAACAAACCGGAATAGAGACAACAAAGCCAGATGAATCGTATTTTTTCTGGCTGCTGATTTCTGACTTCCGGCTTCTGATATGTACGAATGGTTTATCAGCTTTCGCTACCTCAAAGCCCGACATAAACAAGGGTTTATCTCGCTTATCTCCCTGATCTCGGTTACCGGGATCACTGTGGGGGTCATGGCTCTTATCGTGGTTCTCTCTGTTTATTCCGGTTTTACCGGAGGCTTGAGAGACCAGATACTGGCCATCAATTCTCATATTATCGTCCAGCAGCTTGGCGGATCCATCTACAACTATCAACTGGTGCGGGACAAAACCCTTGCAGTCGACGGTGTTACCGGAGCAACCCCCTATCTCTACGCCCAGACCCTGGTCAGTGGCGCCCGTGGGGGCAGCGGAGTAGTGCTACGTGGAGTGGAACCGGAAACAGCCGAAGGGGTCATCGGCCTGCCGGAGCAACTCATCCAGGGATCGATCTACGATCTTGTCCAGGATCCGACAAGTCGTATCCCTGCTATTATCCTGGGGAAAAACCTGGCCGGAGAATTGGCTGTCGGGGTCGGTGACAAGGTAAGACTGATTTCACCTTCAGGACCACTCACCCCCATGGGGGTCATTCCCAAAATTAAGACCTGCCAAGTGTCTGGAATCTTTGAATCAGGGATGTTTGAATATGATTCAACCCTTGCTTATATGGATCTGGCAAATGTTCAGGACTTTCTGGAGATTGGCGATGTTGCCCACG
>SWBY01004975.1_pt1 | contig 11317 bp, 8 predicted proteins | sample 4693071 | NCBI WGS metagenome assembly SWBY01 (sample SAMN10267273, study PRJNA491770) | bioreactor metagenome | isolation source: DHS bioreactor inoculated with marine methane seep sediment | place: Japan: Omine Ridge, Nankai Trough | collected 2006-05-06 | reverse complement strand
AAGAGGGAGGGCGAGTAATCGCTCTTCCTTATTCGGCGGCACCCGGGGAGAGTGAAGGCGATAGGGGCGGCGGCGGGAGAGCTGGAGAAGGGTTGGGAGCAGACTGCCACTCATCTTGATATTAAAGCTCTATGCTCTTTTAATTAATCAATAATCTATAGTAAATTTAGTTAATTTTTATAGAATATCCTTTTAGTAAACAGATATACTGAAGGTATGCTAAGAAATAATTTAATAAGGAAGGATTATTGGGTTTAAACTTTCTTGGTTTCAAATCAATTGAATGAAGTTCACTTATAATTCTATTCCCTTTGCCATATCTTTTGAATCTTTCTATAAATCCATACAATCCTCCATTAAAATTATGATAGACAATACTTTCAAAAGCAAAACTCAATTTTCCAATTTCAATAAGTCTAAAACCTAAATCAATATCCTCACCGGCTGCTATTCCAATATTTTCATTGAATCCACCAATTGACTCTACTGCTTTTTTCCAAACTAATGCATTAGCAGTAATTAAAAAATCTGGATCTCTAAAACCTTTTTTGTCGAAGGTGTTTAATGGAACAAGGATTTCTTGGCTTTCATAATACTTTGAGATTTTATCTTTTCCAAATGCTTTAACATTTCCAGCATAACCAATTGAACCATTTAATGAATTTAAATATCCTGTTAGAAATGTCGAGGATGGAATACAATCACTATCAGTAAATAGAATCCAATTTCCAGTTGCATATTTTATTCCTAAATTTCTTGCACAAGCTGGACCAATTTTTGAACAACAAATTACCTTAATAGGAAAGGGATATTCTCTTTTAACTTTTATTTTTTTATTTGAATTATTATCAACAATTATGATTTCTTTTGGATAATTTACTTTAGAATGAGATTCAAAAAATTTTTTTAAAAAAAGATTAATCCCTTTCTGATTATCTTTAACTGGAATTATAACTGAAATATCGTTAATTTCTAATTGAGTTGGCGATACTAAATTATTTTTTTTCAGGGGTATATTGCAGTATCTATTAATTAATGTCATATCTTCTCAGTTCCTTAAATTCATTTTTCAGATTAATAAATATTATCATTATATTTAAAAATTAATGTCATATTATATTGAAAATATATAAAATCTTTTAGATTTCAGTAATGTTCAAAATCCAATCTTCAATCACCCAACCAAGCATCCATTCTCACTTCGCACCCTATGACCGCTGAAGTAATCGAAAAGCGCCTGCCAGCCCCCACACCACAAGGGCGAATGGAGCAGATCAAGAGGGGCACCCGGGCGGAGGGAAGGTGAGGGGGGGCGGCAGGAGAGCCGAAGAGGGGACAGGGGATGGAGTTCATTAGTATCTCACCGCAAAGGATTCTACTGCCCTGGCTTTGAGTTCTTTGCGGTGCAGCATTTCATAAATAATATATTTTAACAGCCGCCGGCAGCGAACAAACACAACTTCCATTCCGCACCCCGGACCGCCGAATACCCATGCATCAACGCGGCACCACAAAAGCGCCTACCAGCCCCCCACCACAAGGGCGGGCGGAGCAGATCGGGAAGGGCACCCGGCCAGAATGTAGACGAAGGGGCGGCAGGAGATTTTTTATGGCTTCCTTACATTAGAATTATACTTAATATGAGCCTCTTCGATGTTCATTAATTAGTTTATATAATAAATCAAAAGAAAATAAGATTTTCGATATCATACCTCCAAAAAGTTCCATTTGGTTCAACTTCAATTCGTGTATACCATTCTGGAATTCGATATGTAATAAAGATATTTTCATTTAAAAAGGCATGCAAACCCATTGCTATTGCATGAGGTTTAGGACCAAGAGTGAGAAAAGTAATATTATGGTCGGTTCTATTTAAACCTGGCTTCATTAGTGCTTTCCACGCAAGAATTGCATCTCCAGCAGGTGCTCTGACTATAGCACTATCGGGTAAGTTATAATCTTCAATTAGAAGTTCACATTCACCTATTACTTTTTTAGTATAATTTGAATTAAAACCTGGATCAGGCAAAAGGATTCCTATTCTATCGGGCTCATATTTCGCAATTAAACTTCGGAACCTATTCCCTTCAAAGCCAGCAGAAATTACATATAGCCATTTATATGCTGGATTAATTTTACTATTAAATTCAGAGATGTCTTTTAATTTCCATTCACCTTTTGTGTGAATAAAATCTTTTAAATTAGTTTTGTAAATTCCTTCTGAATAAAAAAATGACATTTTCTTAGTTATATCATACTTTAGGCAGTAACCTAATAAAAATAAAAAGAAATATCTTGGACAACTTGTAATGTCAAAACCTATGTTTAAAGGTCTTTCCAATTCATTTTCTAAATTATTTATAATTTCCTTTATTTTTTTAGATATTTTCCCCAATTCATTGGGTTCTTCTTCTATTAAATACATTTTAGATTTATTTAATTTGGTGCTACTAAAACTTAATAATTGTTCCATATATTCCTGAATATACCCTTTTTCTTCTCCAAATTTAAAAGAAAGTATAATTGCAGAGTTAAAATTAAAATTATCTGATTGATATTTTGTAATCTCTAAGCATCTGGATTCCCAACCACAAGTAAAAACAAATAAATCAAAATAATCGTTAATTCCATCGCCCATAGTAACTTGCGTGGATTTACCAAATAAATAATTTTCAGAGAATTCAGTCATTTCAATCACCAATCCACTTGTCAAGAGTCTCTATATTGTGGATTTTTACAGCATTAGATACTAATTTGTTGATTATTTTGTCGCGTTCATTTTTATCTTTACTGGTACAGAGTTTATACAAGGTATTCCCGAATCTATCTTTTTTTATTGAAACATCAGAATAGGCGCCTCTATAGGAATATCCAAATCTTGGAGCAAATAATCTATGTAAACGAAATTTAATTCTCAGATCATCTGAATAATCTTCATATATTTTTATGTAATGACTATCTCTAGCAATATTTAAAATCGCCTTTAAGTGTTTTTTATCTTCTTCAGAATCCATGTAAGAAAAGTCAATAATAAACCGACCTTTTTCAGTATTTCTTAAAGAAGAAGGGTCCTTATAAGCAGACTGAATATCAGAAGTTATTTTTCCTAAAGAGTCCACAAGATTAAAAACTTCACTTACGCAATATGGAGTATAATTACGAATCCCAGAATATCTTCTTTCACTTGCATTGTGAAGGGCTTGAATTTGATTTTTTATATTTATCTGCTTTTCAATAAATTTCTCAGCCGAAATATTTTCAATAATAAAAATCTCATGCATTTGTCGTAGGAAATCACGAATACACTGATCACTCATGCTAATTACCATATAATAACCTGCATAAGGAACCTTTTTTATACCATATTCTTTACATAGACATATCATTGCAGCAGCCATTTTTTTTCTTATTTCTGCACTTTTTTGAGCTTTTATTTCATACATTTCAGATTCTTCATGTGGCAATTTGAGGTTTAATTTTTCAACTAGATAGGTTTGATATAAAGGTGGGATATTTGAATGATTATTATTTTTTTCTTCAGGAATTAGTTCATCTAATTTTTCTTCTTCATTTGTGTCTTCAAATTGGTATAACGGCAAATTTTTCCTTTTAAAATCAAAAAATTTTATTCCGATATTTTTTCTTGCTCTATCTATTAGTTCTATAGTTTTCTTGTTTTCTGAGTTTCTAAAAACAAAAAACAATATAGCATTTATGTCCCATTCTCCTAATAGATATTTAAGATCAATAGAAACATTATTTATTCCGGTAAATTTCTTAAATCGTAAATTAGTTACAGATGTAATTAATTCATGAAATTTAGTTCGATTGCTATAAATTTTCTCTAAATTGTAATGCACTCGATCTGCACATTCAAGATAATGTTGAGGAATAAATGTAGAATCAATATCAATACTTCCATACAAAGAAGCAATTGCAAATGAAACATTTCCTGTTCCTTGTCTTGCCACCATTGTATTGATCGATTTTTGTTGATAGTGTTCAAGACTTTCAAATTGATCTATACAAACTTTTAATGTCCAATGTTTAAATTTAGTATTTTCATTATTGTGTAATTTTTCGCTAATATACAGAAAATTAATTAAAAATCCTACAATTTCTTCAACCAATTTACCCATTTGCAAAACTGGATATGTTCCTTTTGGAAGTTTAATTTCCTCATTAGCATATAATCGAATATTTTCGTGCATAAGTTTAAAGTATAATCTTAAATCATTCAACGTAATCTCATTTTTTTCATCCGAAAAATATTTCTTTATTTCGGGTCTATCGAATAAAATCTCTTTGACAATTTCTACTTCTTGTTTTGGAAAATATTTTAGAATATTTTTTCCTCTTAATCCTTGAATAGCCCAAATAAATAATTGGAGAATTTGGTATTCTATATATAGACAAAATATACGTGCTTTTTCCTCATTCCAATGAATCTCATTAATTTCATCTTTACGAGGTGGGTAATTAATAAAATCTTTTGAAATATAATCTGGCATGGTAAGGTAAACACCAATATAACGCTTTTCGAGAGGATCTCCATTTATTTGGTCTTTTAATGAATCATTAGTCAATCTCTCAGACCATTCCAACCCTTTTAATAACGTGGTTTTTCCAGTACCTCTTAAACCAGTAATATAAACACTTCTTTTTCCTTCCCATTCCTCAAATTCGGGAGGTAACCAAATTATATGTTCATCATCACTTTCCCAACGTTGATATTGAAAAGGGGATCGCATTTCTTTCATGATGGTATCACCTTCTTGATTACTCGTGTTTCAATTGGATCATCATTTTTAGGACTATAATTTACTAATCCTAACCAATCTAATCGATCAACGGAAGCTTCAATTTCATTTATGGTAAAATTCTCACCATTTTCTCTTTTTACAATATCCAATACACGAACTAAGTGAATATCCTGTGTTTCTCTATTAATTGAATTAAAAATATCTATCTCATCTTGAGTGGCAAAATAAATTGATTCTGGGGGGTTGATAAATCGTATTCTTTCTTCTTCTTTTTCATCTACTCCATCACTTATTCTATAATAAGTAATTTTACACCCTAAAGCAATCCCATGTGAACCTAAAATTATATTGATTCGATTAAATCCGAAATTCTTCGTTTCAAATTCTGTATTAGGAAATAATAGTGGTGCAGAAATACAAATTATTTTACTATATTTATTCTTACCCGATTGTATTATTTCTATAGGATTATCATGAACATGACCATGAAGATATATGATTGTTTTATTTAGTTTTTCCAATCTATCTCTAAAGTAGCCGCTATTAATTAGTTCAGTATACATTGCTATCCGAGGTCTTCTCTGAGGAAGTAAATTATGGTGGGTTAAAATTATTGGCAAATAAGTTTTTTCGGCTTTAATATTTTCAATAACTTCATCTATATCATCTTCTGTAAAAATTGGAGTATCAATATCCTCGTAGCAAAGTTCTTTTTGTTTTTTACAATTTACAGTCATTATTTTTGAAAGTAAATCTCTTATTTGTTGAGGGTAATATCTTTTTTCACCACATCCCACGCATGAGTTTATCGTTATAATGAGGAGTCCACTTGATTCTTCCCCATCGTCCAATTTTTCCCCTTCTATTTTTTTTATTTTAACTTTTGGGTATGGTATTTTTGGAAATTTCATGTAATTTAAGGTATTATTTATTGATTGAAATTTTTCATCAAAGCTTTTCTCTCTATCAAAATCATGATTCCCTGGGACTATAAAAATATTATTCTTATTAAATAATTCTGCAAGCATTTTATCTTTAAAAAAAGATAAACAATCTTTATAACTATCCATATCACCGTAACTTGATAAATCACCTGACATAAGAATGGCCGAAGGTGATTTACGAATTTCTTTCAATAGGACTTTAATAACATTTTGATAACTTTTCCTTGGTAGAATTTGATCTATTTTTTCAGGAAATAATTTATCTTTTTTATCAATTTGCCTATCAGTTTTGTCAATAAATTCAAAGTGAACATCACCTATATGAAGCAAGCTAATTTCTTTCAATATATCCCTCTTAAATTTTTTATGAACTTGGATTACTATTATAAATTGTAAAAATAAATATCTTTTTTTATTTTAATTTTTTAGTTAAGCCAATCCAAAATTTCATTTAAAAATTTTAATTCCTCAATTGTAACTCTCCCGCGTTCAGGATGTGCTACTTTTCTCCTAATTGCATTGAGTTCATCCATCCAAGACATCTTATCTTTTTTCTTTCCCTTGCCCTTTGAGTATTTTTCACCGAACAATTTCCAATTATCTAAAATTACCTGTTTGTAATCAATTAAATCAAAACTTTCTTCTAATGCTGGTCGATCAGGATCATCTTCTCGTCTTTGAACTACTTTAACTCGAATAGTTTTTGATATCCCTTGTAACCACCAACCGTTTTCTTTTTCACCAAATTCTCTTTTCAATGTAGATATTACATCATTGGCAATATTTAATTGAATTTCAGGAACGATTATTTTTGCGTTTTCATTACTTTGTGATTTTGTATCTTTGAGATAGGTTTTTAAGCCATCATTTATAAAATCAGGAAACTTTTCATGTATTTGTTCCATCATTCCGAAATTACAATCTAATTGACCAGAATGTCCAACCTTTTTCCGATAATTTCGAAACAATTCTGATGATGCTATTTTAAAATAGCCGACAACGGGTTGAGTATAAACATTAATTTCATCAATTATTTCTTCAGTTTTCAAATCTACGGCTCTAATTGTATTATTTTCTATTGCTTTTTTATCAATATGCTCAATAATATTTTTAAGAACGAATAATAAAGCAGTTATCCCATTATTTGTACATAAATAACCTCCAGGTGCTGATCCAATTTCCCAATTATCAGGAATTCCTTCTTGAAAATTTTTAAAATATGAGGATATAATTTTAGTAGCCCTTTCCAATGAAGAATTCATATCTTCCCAATAAAGAGGACCTGGTACTATGTTTGATCCTTTTACATTACCTAATAGATTAGTCTGTTTTAAAGCCGAAGTTAAAGAAGCAATTGTTAATGGGCTTTCAGGAGATTGTTTCATCTCGCTTGCAGATATTTTTTCATATAATGGAGAATCTAATTTATTACTTAAATCAGAGAATATTTTAGAATTAAGTGCTTGTAATCTTTCAGAGGCCTTATCTGAACCCCATTTTGTATCAGCTGCGAGATCTGCTAGGAGATTAGCTCGGACTTTTTTTTGTTTAGAATTGATATCGACAAACATGTCTGCTTGAGTTATTTCATTTAGATTTTCGAAAGCAATAACTGGTATCGTGGCTTTATCAATATATTTCGTATCAGAAAATCCGTATAAGCGATGTTGGCCATCAATAACAAATGCAGATTTAAAACGAGTTGGCAAATGAAGAATTCCAATAACTGCTTTTGTACCGTTATCTTCATTTCCCTTTTGAGTAATAGAATCAAACCTTAAACAATCTTTTCCACTATCAAGATTTAAAACGAGACTATTTGGGAATAACCCACCATCTTCAATAAATTTTTGTATCTCTTTTAATCTCTTTTTTTCTAACATTCTTTGGTATGTAAATAATGTTTTTTCATCATTTTCTTTAAGTCGATGACAAACATATGCAATTTTTAAAAGTTTTGATGGTTCAATAGCGAAGGAATAAAAATAATTGTCACCCATTCTCCCTCTTATAGCTGGAACTTCTAAATTAAGATTTGGAATATCTTCATTTTTAAATAATTCAGCTAATAATTGATACTTAGCAGATGTCCCAATATGTTTTGTTAATTCAGAAAAATATGTAATATCTTGTTCTTTAATAATAGAAATGTTATAATTATCAGCTCTTTCAAAATCAGGGTCACTCCATATGATGTTCTTTGTAGCAAAAATCCATTTCAATTTACATTTTCCATAATTATTGTAAATTATTTTTCTAATATCTTCTCTAATTGCTACAATTTCAGCCATATCTTTCTGAAGATCTCTTTTGGTAGGTTTTTCCGATGTTTTGCATTCTACAATCAAAACCGTTTCATCATCTTTGGCAAAAATGTCTAATTGTTTACCTGGACTTTTATTTTCAGATAATAATTTTATCCTAAAATTCCGATCTTTGCTAATATTTTTAAATCCTATTTTGTACAATAAACACCAAATTTCATCTTCGAATGCTTCATCGATTGGTTTAGGCTTTGAAAGTCGTAAGCTCTTTTTATTTTTTCTATGAATTGTCCATCCATCATCAAGATAAGGTGTTTCTTTTCCAATTTGAACCGTTTCAAAAAAATACGGTGTATTTCGATTTTTATAAACTGATTCAAGTTGAGACCCTGAGATTATTCCGTCAAAGCAATTTTCATTCATCTCTAATGCACCTCTTCTATCCCTTGAATTCCATTATTTTTAGTAATTTTATAAGAAGTGATAATTAATTCATTTACACGACCTCTTGCACTATTTCTCCCGCTTATTACACTAGATCTTGAAACTTTAAATTTATAAAAATCTTCATATAAATCGATAATATCATCATGAGCTGCATTGCTAATCATAATATTAACTCCTCTTTTTTTCAAATCTAAAGATAATTCTGAAAGACGTTCTTGATCTTTCCAAGAAAATACTTTTTCATTATATTTGAGGAATCCATTGTTATCATGTTTTACTGTGTAAGGTGGATCAAAATAAATAAAATCAGACTTATTTGAATTTTCCACGATTTTTTCAAAATCATCCGAAATAATTTCACTGTGTTTCAAAATTTCACTAGCTTTTCGAATATCTTTTTCTGGACACAATATTGGTCCATTGGAAAATTTTCCAATTGGGACGTTAAATTCCCCTTTCTTATTAACACGATAAAGTCCATTCCAGCATGTTCGATTTAGATAAATAAACCTTTTTGTTTTTTCTAAATCACTTTCAGGGATCTTTTTCCGAATATCATAGTAACAATTTTTATTAAAATCGGATTTAGAAAGAGAATTTATTATTTCTTCAGGATGTGATGCTACGTGTTGATAACAATTTATAAGTTCTGTATTAAAATCAGAAATTGTTGCCCTATTTGGTGAAATAGCAAAATAAAGCGCACCACCCCCAATAAATGGTTCATAATAATGAGTAGCTCTTTTTGGAAGTATTGAAATAAGATTATTCAAAAGTGCTTTTTTTCCTCCAGCCCATCTTAAAAAAGGAGATCTTTTTTGCTTCAAAATAGGATGTTTAGCTAAATCAAATGCATAATCATTTTTCAATTAATACCCTCATATTCACTCAATTAATAATTTCATTCTCAAGATCCCCTATGCAAATCATAAAAATGTTTAATAAGTATATTTGATTAACAATTTTTATTTTTATAATCTCTTTTATTAATTAATAACCTTTTGGTTTAATTTATTTCATATTTTCAGATATACTAAATTACCTCTAAACACCTTTGCCCATAATCCTTGACACAATGCATAACCTGCTCCTTATCACCCGGTATCCACCAGCACAATCAGTCTATCATCATACACCATATATCTATCATCCTCACAAACCACTCTCCTATCCCGATATCTCCTAAACCCTCTCTCCATATCTCCTAAAATTCTAGTCTCTGAGAAATCCCTCACCATACCCCCCCGGATTAGTCTGAACAGCCCCATATCATGCCGTCACTTCAGATACAGCAATAGAACATCCCCACCCAGCAGAACCGTGGATGCCTTCGTCCTGTCACAGGGTCCCGGGCACGGAAAATACTCTCCCATATCCACGCGCACCTTTTGTGCATCCAACATGAACCCCATCAGCCCCGTGAACTGCCCCCTAAACAGTAACAGGCCCGGAATCCTTCAGTGCATTTCAGACCGGCATCACTGTGCCCATATTCCACAGGCCAACAGCGACATCAGGATATCTTTCAATGCTGCCGGAGCTAATAGGCCGTTGCTACCGCCATTCATTGTTATCATTGTTTGCTTTTATTTCCCTTATCATTTTATCTTCCTTATCATCAATTGTTGCAAGCTTTATATCTATGAACATAAATCATTTCCTCAATCATCGTAAAAATTCAGTGAAATCTGTGTTATCTGATGAAAATAATCGCCACAGAGCGCACAGAGGACACAGAGAGGAAATACTCTGTGCTCTCTGTGTCCTCTGTGGCAGAATAGAATGAACAGATTACACAGATGAAAAGCGGAAATCAATTTTGTTTGGTGTTTATTTATACTGCAACGTTTGATGTCATAGCAGATCAGTCTATAACCTCACATGCACACCGTTCTTCTTCAAATACTCCTTAACCTCAGAAACGGTATATTCTCCAAAATGGAAGATACTTGCAGCCAATGCAGCCGATACATTGGTCTTTTTAAACACTTCAAGTATGTGTTCCAAATTCCCGCAGCCACCTGACGCAATCACAGGAATGTTCACACTATTGCTGACCGCTTTGGTTAGTTCTATATCATACCCATCCTTAGTGCCGTCTCTATCCATGCTTGTGAGCATGATATCTCCAGCTCCGCGCTCCTCTGCTTCCATTGCCCACTGTATCGCATCTATACCTGTAAATTCCCTTCCGCCGTATAATGAACATTCAAACCAGCATTCACCCTGTGGAGTGTCAACCATTTCCCTGCCCGCCTCACGTCCATATCTGCGTTTGGCATCGATCGCTATCACACAAGCCTGTGTCCCGAAGTATTTTGAAATTTCATGAATCAGGTCAGGGTTCTTTATTGCAGCAGTATTGACCGAGACCTTATCAGCTCCGGCATTAAAGGCAGTCCTGGCATCCTTCAGACTTCTGATACCGCCGCCAACCGTAAGCGGCATGAACACGTTCTCAGATGTCTTTTCAATCACCTTGGACATCGTTTCTCTTCTTTCATGTGATGCTGTAATGTCCAGAAAGATCAGCTCATCTGCACCCTGTTTATCATACTCCTTTGCCAGTTCCCATGGTATGCCTGCATATCTGATCTCTTTGAACCTGACCCCTTTTACAACCCGTCCGAATGGAACTCCAAGATCACAGTCAAGGCACGGAATAATTCTTTTTGCTAACATCTGGTCATCTCGACAAAATTTTTAAGGATAACAAGCCCTTTAGTGCTTGACTTTTCCGGATGGAACTGGACCGCATGGATATTATCCTTTTCCACAACTGCAGCCAGGTCCACACCATAATCAGTTGTTGCAGTGATAGTGTGCTTATTTGCAGGCACGCAGTAATATGAATGCACAAAATAGAAAAAATCACCATCATTGATCCCTGAAAGTAGGT
>SWBY01002585.1_pt1 | contig 11331 bp, 10 predicted proteins | sample 4693071 | NCBI WGS metagenome assembly SWBY01 (sample SAMN10267273, study PRJNA491770) | bioreactor metagenome | isolation source: DHS bioreactor inoculated with marine methane seep sediment | place: Japan: Omine Ridge, Nankai Trough | collected 2006-05-06 | reverse complement strand
AGGTCCTATTTAGTTGAGTTAGGGAGATTTGTAGCTGGATTTTGATAAAACAGCCAGCATTGGCTGTACGAATTGGAAAATCTGGAACAATCCTATTAGGATTTCAGTAGATTTGATTTGGCAATCTTGATTATGTGTGTTGGTCTCAAGTCAACATTTAGTGTAAATATGTTGACTTTGATGAATTGGATTTTGTTACGTATATTCTGCAGATACGTAATTGCTAAAGGATACCTTTTATGCAGTATTTAAATCTGATCTTCTTTTTGTTTAGCAGCCCGAAACTATATGGTTTCAATTAATACTTAACGCTATGCTCCCCTCATATTTCTACGAAATATGAGGGGAGTGTGGTATAGTTAATATAAAATCTACTTTGCCTGAGGAGCGCCATGTCCATATTACTTGATAAAATAGAACACGAAATTTTAAACCTTTCCTTGCAGGAAAGAGCGTTTCTTGCTGATCGCCTGCTAAGTTCTCTTGATGGAAATATGGTTAGCGATGTGGATAAAGCCTGGATAGCTGAGGCAGAACGTCGTTACCTGGAGTATCAGGCTGGTGGTCGTAAAGGCTTTACAGCAAAAGAGGTTTTTGCGACGGCCGACCGAGTATTATCTTGAAAAACATCATTTTTGATCCTGATGCTCGCTCTGAGTTTCTTGAATCTGTTTCTTACTACGAAGAATGTCGAGTCGGCTTAGGACATCGTTTTCGGGATGTAGTAGAATTGGCTGTTCAGTCAATTTCCAAAACACCTTTCCGCTATCGTGTGCTTCAGGCCCCATTCAGGCGATGTGTTTTGCAGAAATTCCCCTATGCAATTATTTATTCCATTGAACCTGACCACATTCGTATTATTGCAATCATGCATACGAAAAGAAAACCGGAGCACTGGGTAGAACGGACTTAGGAATCACACAATTAATAAATGTGCTCTTAACACTGACGAATACTCCTGAGAATATAACTGAATAACTCAGTTTTGAGTATAACTCATCTACGTTCAATAAATACAGATAATTACAATGCTAAACCCCCAGCTAAGCTGGGGAGAATGGCAAAGCCTATGCCATAGTATTTAAGAAAAGCTCCTTCTGAGTTAAGGAAACAGTGCTGATCCAGAAAAAAGGGGTCGTCCTGTGGGCTGGCGAAAAGTTACAAGCTGATTTGATTTCACCCTGACCCCTTTAGTCATGACTCCCAAAACCAATATAAACGACCAGACATAATAATTCATCATCGTGGTAGATTGGAACTTGAGCATAACCTCCTGGTTATTGAACTAAAAATGGAAGCTGGAAATGATGATGATGAAGACAAACTTATAGACTTTACAAGTGAACCAAGCGGTGACAGGAAATTTCAATATCAAATGGGTTTAAAACTTTCTTTTTTGCCCAAACCAACCTTGAAGTGGTTCAAAAATGGGCAAGAGATTTAATTAACAAAAACGCTAACAACAGGTTGAATTGGGATGGGCTAAAACGGTGTTGTCTCAATCGGTAAACCCTTACAAACTGTTTTGGTTTTTTGGCTTGTGCCTCTAACCTGTATGTGTCTACTGTAACCTACAACCTTAGGCCAGAGCCTGAGTCAACATACCTTCTATAAGTCAAACTCTCTTCCCTAAACTTAGATCTGAGCAGTTTCGACTGCAAGTAGGAATGATCCTATTTATGGTATTTCTTAGCTGGGTGTGAGCTGGATGGCAACTTCATGGCTAGGCTGCGCCTGATAGCTGTAGCCTCAGTAAGTGTAGTGTCGGTTGGAAGTTCAAAAATGGATTTCTGAAAGATAGATTTAAGTGAAGACAGAATAAAACTTAAAACTAAAATTTAACAAAAACCCTGTCAATTGAGAACCAGGATTTTGTTTTTGTGCAATTCTAGTCCCATAAGGAACCAGGAAGACTCATAAGGACCAGGAATGGTCCAGAAAAATCCAGTACAAAGTTTACACATGTTTTACACATAGACTATTTTACACAAAAAAAGCACTTAGAGAAGGCCTCTAAGTGCTTGATATTTTGGTGGAGCTACGGGGGATCGAACCCCGGACCTCATGACTGCCAGTCATGCGCTCTCCCAGCTGAGCTACAGCCCCATTGAGTCTGTGTAAAAGTGGCATTTTAATAACAGGCTTTCTGGGCAGTGTCAACTTTTTTTCTATTATAATGGGGTGAATTATCCATATAGGTTGCGAAGACGATGGAGCTTTGGTAAAATAGTAAGTTTGTATTTTTACAGAGCCGAAGAGTTCTTGGCAAAGGCTTAGTCCGTTCTTTCATCATGTTGTTTTTTAGAAAGGAATTTCATTTATGTTTTCACCATTTAACTTCTTGTTTGGTTGGTTGTCCAATGATCTTGCTGTTGATCTGGGCACTGCAAATACAGTTCTGTACGTAAAAGGAAAGGGAATCGTATTGCGGGAACCGTCTGTGGTGGCAGTGCGGCAGGATGGCAGGGGGGGAAGTAGAGTCCTGGCCGTGGGACAGGGAGCTAAAGAGATGCTAGGTAAGACCCCGGGGAATATTAGGGCCATTAGACCGATCAAAGACGGGGTTATTGCAGATTTTGAGGTCACTGAAGCCATGCTCCGCTACTTTATCAACAAGGTGCATAATCGTCGAACTCTGGTTCACCCCCGCATTATTATTTCCGTACCTTCCGGAATAACCCAGGTTGAAAAACGGGCTGTTAAGGAATCGGCTGAATCAGCAGGCGCTCGTGAGGTCTATTTGATTGAAGAGCCGATGGCAGCAGCCATTGGTGCCAACCTTCCTATTACCGAACCAACTGCCAACATGATCATTGATATTGGTGGCGGAACCACCGAGGTTGCAGTTATTTCTCTTGCCGGTATTGTCTATGCAAAATCAGTCAGGGTTGCAGGAGACAAGATGGATGAGTCTATTCTCCAGTATATTAAACGGAAACACAACCTGGCCATTGGTGAACGGACGGCAGAAAGGATCAAGACTACTATTGGGAATGTGAAGCCGGAAGAACCCTACGAGACGATGGAGATTAAGGGAAGGGATATGGTTTCCGGAGTGCCCAAGACCATGACTATCAGTGCTGATGAGATTCAGTCAGCCATTGCTGAGCAGGTTGATGTGATTGTTGAGGCCGTTAAGGTTGCTCTGGAGGTTACTCCACCGGAACTTTCCGCAGATATTGTTGATCAGGGAATTATCCTGACAGGTGGTGGTGCTTTGTTGAAAAATCTGGATCTACGATTAAAAGATGAGACCGGTATGCCGATAATTGTTGCGGATGATCCACTTTCTTCTGTTGTTCTTGGATCCGGGCAGGCCCTTGATAATCTGGATATATTAAGAGAGGTAACGGTCGAGTAATTTTTGCATTTTTTGTTCATTTATGGGGCACTGAACCTGAGTCCCGACTTGTTTCCCGTTTATCGGGGGTAGGTGGATGTCGCAAAGCCAGGGTCCAAAGTAGATCGTGAGAAATAGAATTCCCTCAAAAAAAAAACAGAATCGTTTTGCAACGGCACGACTGGTTCTTTTAGTCGCTTTTTTTCTCCTTTGTCTTCTTCTTATTTTTGGTTCAACAGTTGGTGGCAAGTTTGGTGTTTTTCATCAAATCACCCTGGAAGGCCTTGGCCCGATCCAGGGGGTTTTCTCTTCTGTCGCCGGTTCGATCAAATCGTTTAGGGAAAAATATATCGTTAAACTCGATGTAGAAGAAGACAACCGGCGACTCCGTCAATCTCTGGCCAAGACTCAAATACAACTTGATCAATACCGGGAGGCATACGCCCTTAACCGTTACCTGCAGAATGAGTTGGATTTTAAAAAGGAAGAGAAATTCCCTTCTCTATCTGCCCGTGTCATTGGTAAAGATCCTTCCTTCTGGTTCCATACCCTGATTGTCGATAGAGGTAAAAATGATGGAGTGGTGGAATCAATGGTGGCCCGGACTTCGCAAGGTGTAGCCGGTCAAGTTGTCCAGGTTTCGGATAACTACGCCAAAATTCTTTTAGCTAACGCACCAAGCAGTGCCATTGATGCCATGGTTCAGAAGAATAGAGTGCGCGGTATTCTTAAAGGACATGGGGATAAGGGCTATGTGTTGAACTATGTTTTGAAAAAGGCGGATGTTGCTGAGGGGGATGTTATCGTGACAGCCGGTATTGGTGGTGTCTTTCCAACCGGTATACCCCTTGGAACCGTCTCTTCTGTCCGGACAAAACGCAGAGGTATGTTTCTTGAAATCGAAGTTATACCGGCTGTTGATTTTGAATCTCTTGAATTTCTTTTTATCAATCTCTCCGAGCGTCAAAAAATAGCCGAAGAGATGGAAGAAACTAGAAGAGCAGGGGAGTTGTGAAATGTTGCTGGTAGGTTTTTTCTTTCTCGGTGTTTTTTTTCTGGTAACGCAATCGACCATTTTTCAGTTTTTCCCCGGTTGGCTGGGGAGCCCGGATCTGCTCTATATCCTTGTTGCCTTTGTGGCTTATCGATTTGACTGGCTGAGAGGATTTGTTCTGATCTTTGTATTAGGCTGGATGATGGATGTCGTTTCCGGAACTTTCTTAGGTACCTATACTCTTATTTATCTTATTATTTTTCCTGTTCTGAAATTTTTGACCCAGAAAAATCCGTTAAAAGAAGCTGCCTATCAGGTACCTTTTGTTGGCGGGAGCTATTTTGGGATGCAGTTTTGTCTCTACTTTGTCTTCTCCCTGATTCAACCGGGATCTCTTGCCGAGTGGTACTGGGGGGAGGTTCTTCGGGAATCCTTCATTTTGACTCTGGCCACCATCCCCACGTTTCTCCTTTGTAACAGTTTGTATGAGTATCTTCGTCGAAAACGATCTTTTTCTTCCAGAACCTTTCGTAGCAACCGTAGTGCCAATCGTTTTCGTGTCTAGGCAGACATCATGTTGAGAAGATTTAAAGAAAAAAGACTGGAAGAGCTGAACGAACATGATGAAGCCGCTCTTGATAATCAGAAAAAACGTCTCTTGCCATTTGTTGCGATTCTTCTCTTTTTTATAGGTCTTATTATTATTCGTCTCTGGTTTCTCCAGATTCATAAGGGAGATGAGTATCGAAGCAGGGCGGAAAACAACAGGGTACGCATCAGTCAGATTCCTGCACCCAGAGGAGGTATTTTTGACCGGAAAGGGCGTGAGCTTGTTACTAATAAACCATCATTTAATGTTCTACTGGTTCGGGAAGACTCCGGCGACATTGCCACACTCTTAAAAAAATTGTCTGCTGTTCTTGATATGGAGGTCACGGATTTATGGAAACGTATTCGTGATGCCGGCAATAAACCACGTCATATCCCCATTCGTTTAAAGGAAAATCTGGACTGGAAAACTCTGGCCTATCTTGAAAATCACAATCAGGAGTTTCCCGGTGTCCGTATTGAAGTGCTGCCTGTGAGAGTGTATCACTATGCTGATCTGGCTGCTCATACTATTGGCTATTTAGGTGAGATCAGCAAGGAAGAACTGGCGGAAAAAGATCCTGAACACTACCTGGGTGGAGATCTTGTTGGTAAAAAGGGACTAGAGCGTTTAAGAGAAAACGAATTGCGGGGTGAAAAGGGGAGCAGATCTTCAGAGGTGGATCACCGCGGATTTGAGCAGCAGATCTTACAAACCGTAGAACCTTTGCCGGGTGATGAGATTACCCTTACTCTTGATGCAGAGCTTCAGCAAGTTGCAGAAGAGGCTATGGATGCAGGAGAAAAATCAGGAGCAGTAGTTGTTATGGAGGTGGATAGTGGAAGAGTATTGGTGAGCGCTTCTACTCCCAGGCTTCACCTGGAGGATTTTGTCGGTGGTATATCCCATAAAAATTGGAATAGCTACCTGGATAATTCCAAACATCCGCTGATTAATAAGGCTGTTCAGGCTATGTACCCCCCGGGATCTACCTACAAAATGATTACCGCTCTAGCTGGTCTTACACTTGGAGTTATAAATAAGGATACCGTGCTGTACTGTCCCGGCTACTACTATTTTGGCAATAGGCGTTATCACTGCTGGAAACGTGGTGGGCATGGAGCAGTAAACCTTCAAAGGGCTATTACCGAGTCCTGTGATGTCTATTTTTATCAGGTTGGACTACGGGTTGGAGTTGACAATTTGGCCCGTTTTGCAAAAAAACTTGGACTTGGTAAAAAAACAGGCGTGGAACTTGAGCATGAAAAATCCGGACTCATTCCCACCAAGATCTGGAAGAAACAGCGATACGAAGTCAAATGGCAGGAGGGAGAAACGCTTTCTGTTGCTATTGGCCAGGGTTTTAATCTAGTAACTCCCTTGCAGATATGCTTGATGACTGCCATTATTGCTAATGGCGGCAAGCATTATCTTCCCCAAGTGATTGAATCCGTGAGAGAGCCGGATGGGAACATTAAAGAACAGTTTCAACCAAAACTGACTGAAGAATTATCAGGAGAAAAGAGATATTTGGAGCAGATTCGTGCCGGCATGTTTGAAGTCGTCCAGGGCAAGCGTGGGACAGCCAGAAAGATACGAATAAAAGGTCTGACCATTGGCGGTAAAACCGGTACCGCCCAGGTTGTCCGCCTTTCTCAGTATAAACATCTGAAGGAGGAGGATATTCCTTATAAGTATAGAGATCATGCCTGGTTTACCTGCTATGCACCTGCTGATAAACCTGAAATTGCCGTGACTGTACTCGTTGAGCATGGTTTACATGGCGGTTCCGGTGCTGCTCCGGTAGCAAAAGCAGTCCTTGAAAAGTATTTTGAGAAACGGTTGCAGGCCTTGAAAGAGCAGGAAGAAGGAGGGGAATAGTAATATGTTTCGAGTTGATAGACGTTTTTTTATGAATTTTGACTGGGTTCTTCTTTTCCTTCTGCTTGCTGTGTCAGCAATGGCTCTCATGAATCTTTACAGTGCCTCCTATCCTCCGAAGGCTTGGGGCACACCAGTCTATATCAAACAGGCCACCTTTTTTCTTCTGGGCCTTGCAGGGATTCTTTTTCTAATCAGTTTTGATTACCAGGAATTGCATCTATGGAATTATCCGGTATATGTTCTTTTGGTCCTCCTGCTTCTGGTCGTCCTGTTTATTGGTAACAGTGCAGGCGGATCCCAGCGATGGATTAACCTGGGATTCTTCCAATTGCAGCCTTCCGAGCCGGCTAAATTGATGCTTGTTATAACCCTTGCCAGTTACTATGCGAGGAAGGAAGACCCAAAAGGCTATTCGCTGAAGGAGGTTCTGACACCGTTGATTCTCACCCTGGTGCCCTGTGCATTGATTATGAAGCAGCCGGATTTGGGTACGGCTTTGATGCTGATTATAATCTTTGTTTCCATGACTCTTTTTGCGGGACTTCGTTTGTGGACCTATCTGGTTTTAATTGTACTTGGTCTTGGAGCTGTACTTGTTGCCTGGTTTTATCTTTTAAAGCCCTATCAGAAACAAAGAATCGAAACAATGCTTGATCCTGACAAGGATCCCATGGGGGCCGGCTATCAGATACTGCAGTCAAAGATAGCTGTCGGTAGTGGTGAGAAATTTGGTAAAGGGTATCTGGAAGGAACCCAAGGGCACCTCCATTTTCTGCCGGAAAGACATACTGATTTTGCTTTTTCCGTATGGGGAGAAGAGTGGGGGTTTGCCGGATCGCTCTTTTTTTTAAGCATCTACTTTTCTTTACTGCTTTGGGGGGTTCATGTTGCCATGACCGCAAGGGACAGATTTGGGGTGTTCCTTGCCTATGGAGTGGTTATTCTCATTTTCTGGCAGGCTGTGATCAATCTTTTAATGATTCTCGGGTTTCTGCCGGTTGTCGGTATTCCGCTCCCTCTGGTCAGCTATGGGGGCTCTTCTCTCTTGACAACGCTTTTTGCGATTGGAGTATTGATGAATGTACGAATGAGGCGCTTCCAGAGCAAACCGGCATATGAGCATAAGTAAAAAGATGAGATCGGGTCAGATAGGTTTTCTGCGTAAAAGTTCCTCGTAGGCTTGAGTCAGACGGAGAAAATCGTCATGCTCTCCTCCTGTATCAGGGTGGAGTTCTTTGGCCTTTTGCCGGTAGAGCCGGGTCAGTTCTTTTTTGTCAAGGTTCGCCAGGGTTTCAGCGGATTCACCAAAGAGTTCATTCACCTCATCCTTCCCCATTGTATTTTTCGTTTCAGGCCAGCGAAACTGTCTATGACCATTCATAAAGTCCCGGGCATAGTCGGCTCCTGGATTGGCTCTTGGAAAACTGTTGTCAAAAAAATCTATGAGATAACGGGAGAGATAGGGGTGGAGACAATGGCCGCGTGTGATACCTCTCCAAAACATTTCATCTTCTTCAAGTTTGCAGATTTCCTGGATAAAAAAATGATCAATCTCTTCCTGGGGCAGGGCCTGGGGCATTGATCTGGAAAAGGATTGGCTGAAATGTTGTTGCAGATTAAGTGCGGCGTAGAGATAGGATTTGAGCTCATGTTTTGTTAGAATAGATTCATGTCGTAAAAAATATTGCTCCAACTCATCCCTTGATTTTCCGGTAAGTTTGGCCATAAGACGTGGAGGCAGCTGAAAACGGGGGCCTTGGTCGGTTCTGCAAAAACGTAAGAAGTGGAGCCTTCGTTGGTCAAATAGATGAATATTTTGCTGCGCAATTTGTCTTTGTTTGTTGATGGAGTTTTTTGACCCTGCTTGTGTTCTATGAAAGAAATGATCCATTTTTATTTGGATATCCGGAGCTACAAAGGGCCAGAGCATTTTTTCCAGTTTTTCTTCTGCATCCCAGCCACAGGCCCGGCTGATTTCGTCAACAAAGTCACCATCGAGATAAAAGGAAGAATCATTGGGGTAAATAATGTACCTGGCTGGATCTGTCCGGCAATCAATGAGTTCCCGGAAGAGATAGCTCTCTTGCTCTTCATCCCAGTAAGAAAGCCGAATACTATAGGTTACAGAGCGGCTGTGGATAGACCTGGCTAGATAAAGGCTGTTTGCTGGTAGCATGTCTAGCTGGAGTCCCTTATGGATTTTTCTGAATTTTTTGCAGAACTAACTCTTGCAAGCCCTTGATGAACAGTGGATTTGTGTTGAGTGATTTACTTGAACGTAACTCCATTCCCAGTTGGCGTGCCTGGTCCCGGTAGAGTATATCAATCTCGTACAGGGTTTCGATGTGATCGGAAACAAAACTGATGGGAACCATTAAGATATTTTTACAGCCTTTATCGGCTAGCTGTGTAAGCATATCCGGAGTAGAAGGAGAGAGCCATTCCACTGGCCCGCTTCTGCTCTGGAAACACAGTTCACCCTTGAGAGCTGTCCTTTTTTCGAGGGCAGCGATGGTCTGTCTGATGTGGTCAACGTAAGGGTCGCCCTCTTCAATAAAGGAGACCGGCAGGCTGTGTGCGCTGTAGACCACAGTGGGAGTTGTACCAGTAAACTCAGCCGCGCCTGCCATAATGTTTTCTGCCAAAGCGTTGATATAAGATTCCTGCTCTGGCCAGGATTCGATAATCTCGATGTCAAAAGATTGGCTGGAGGTGGCAGCAGTCTTTTGAAGATCAGTAAGAGAAGAACCGGTGGTGGCACAGGAATAGTGTGGATAAAGCGGCAGCGCGATAATTCGACTGATTGACTGCTCCGCCATACGTTTGAGTGCCTGATCGGCCCTGGGGTGCCAGTATCGCATGGCGCAGGTAACAGAAAAAGAGCCGGAGTCGGAAAGTGCTTGTTCCAGAGCCTTCCCCTGTTGTATGCTGATTGCAGTAAGAGGCGAGCCTCCGCCGATTTTCGCATAGTTCACTTGGCTTTTAGGTGCTCGTTTCCTCGAAATCCACCAGGCAAGAGGTTTTTGCAGAATGCGGGGACCCAATCGAATGATATCCCTATCTGAAAAGAGTTTGTAGAGAAAAGGGGCCACCTCAGCGAGTTTTTCAGGCCCTCCCATGTTGAGTAAAATTACCCCTGTCTTTTCCGATGCCATTGTCTCTCCTGAATAGTTACAATAATTTGAACCGTTGTCTGCTTATTTATAACAAGTGCTGAATAAGTCCGAAAGAAAAATGGTAAACTTTTTGTAACTATTCAGGTGACGTAACAAATTACCCTAAACTCTGAACTGTAACTGTTCAGAAGTGCCCCAGGTAAGCGAGTGCAACGAGACTCCGCTCGTTCATTTGGGCCTTTGAAGCATACGAGTGTTATTCGAGAAGGCCAGGTAAGCGTAGACTCCGAAATGGGCGAAGATGGGGTGCTTCTGAATAGTTACAACTTTTTCAACAAGGTGACTCTCTAGAATTGGTTGTACCCCGTTAAACTGTTATGAAAATTGCCTGCTTGTCCCTTGATTATTAATACCAGATCTATATAATAGAAGTATGGGAAAGTGTTTTTTTTCGGTATTGGAAGGCACCTTCCGATGACTGCAGAGGTTAACATGCTTCTGATGTGGCATATGGCTGCATCGAAAATGAACTGGAGGAACTGTATGGAACTAAAAGTCGAAGCCCGGAATGTTGAATTGCGAAAAGGATGGCAGGCAAGAATTGACGAGGAGAAAGAAAAACTCGTCCAGCATTATGCTGGTTTAGTCCATCATCTTCGTGTGTCCATTGAGGACACTTCGCAACATAAAGAGGGCGGCTTTGAGGTGAAAGTGGTAGCCTCAGTACCAAACGACACAGTTGTCGTTTCCAGAAAGGGAGGCAGTGTACGCCCCCTTTTGATTGAAGCTTTTGATGTACTTGCCCAGCAATTTAAGGAGATTTTACGGAAAAAACGTAAAAGCCAAAAAACGGTTGAGCCAAATGGAGATGGCAATAAGTATGGTATTATTCGTAAATTGTCACCCTATGAATCATATGGATTTATTGCTACCCATGATGAGCGGGAAATCTATTTCCATGAAAATGCCTTGAAAGGAATTGAGTTGGAGGCCTTAACTGAGGGAGACGCTGTGGTGTATGGTGAGACCATTGGTGATAAGGGTCCCCAGGCCTCGTGGGTACGAGTAGCAAAGTAATCGTAGATATAAGATAAATATTTATAAAAAAAAGCCCTGGTCGGAATTGTCCGATCAGGGCTTTTTTTATTTCGCCATCAGTGATGATTATCTTTCAGGAGACTGTTACCATTAAAGTAAGCAGATACACTTCTGTAAACAATGGTGAGGCTAGTTGGACGCTATTGTCCTTGCTATAAGGAATGAGCAATGGTAAAAATATTTCCATTTAATATGGTAATAAAATTATCAAATTAACCACTAACTAGCACCTAAGGTATTAAAAAAAATATGTTTCTTGAACAAGAAAATATTGGGGCAGAGTACTTTGGCTTACCCGATGAAGATATTC
>SWBY01002513.1_pt1 | contig 11335 bp, 9 predicted proteins | sample 4693071 | NCBI WGS metagenome assembly SWBY01 (sample SAMN10267273, study PRJNA491770) | bioreactor metagenome | isolation source: DHS bioreactor inoculated with marine methane seep sediment | place: Japan: Omine Ridge, Nankai Trough | collected 2006-05-06 | reverse complement strand
ATCAACTTCATCGCTCTGCACTGACAGTACTGCTCCACCGCCTTCCTTAAGGGTTTTATACCGTTCAACCGCCCTCCCTTCATTCCAGAAAAGCAGACCAAAGGCGACCAGCACCAGTATCATTCCGAGAAGTATGCCTTTGAAGGCATTACCGAGACGACTTAACCAGGATTGCCGGCTTATTTCGGTATAGCTGTTATTGCTCATATTACACCTCAATTTCTTTACAAGGGGGAAACAATGCAACAGAATAGCCGAGTCTGTTTTTTGTAGACAAACTATTCTTGCCACAATAATATTTAATTTGAAAACAAACTACAATTTTCCTTCGCTGCCATCTCAACCCCCTAACCCCGACAAACAGGACTCTTCAATAAATCAGCTGTGAAACCGTTAATACTATGTCTGGCATTTCGACTACAAATGTTCCGCTCTGGTTGACTGAGTGGCTGGCGGAACAGCAGATTACCCTCTGGGGTGCGGCTGATCTTCGGGATTTTTCCACACCCCGGGATGCAACAGGACAAGGATTTCCGTTTGCCCTTTCAGTGGCTATACCAATGAACCCTCAAATAATGGTCACTATTCAGAACGGGCCAAACCAGGCATACGCTGATGAGTACACCAGGGTGAACAATTGCATCAATGCATTATCAGAAACATTAGCAGCGGAAATTAAAGCCGGAGGTTCTCGGGCCCAGGCGCTGGCAGCTTCGGAGCGCACTGATACGGTAAATATTAAAGGGGACTTTCCTCATAAAACTGCAGCAACACGAGCAGGATTGGGCTGGATTGGTCGTCATTGTCAGCTTATCAGCCGCCCATTTGGATCATGGCTTCGACTGGGAACCGTTTTTACCGACCTTGAACTGCCATGTGGACCGCCAATAGAGCGAAATTTCTGCGGCAGTTGTACACGTTGCGTAGAAGCATGCCCAGCAAAGGCCTTGACAGGCAAGGCGTGGTATCCTGGATTGCCGCGGGAAGAGATCCTGAGTGTGCGGACATGTGATCAATGGAAAAAGAAGCACTACTTGCAGTATCACAAGGGGCATAACTGCGGGATTTGCTCGGCGGCCTGTCCCTATGGCTTAAAAGTGCTGACTAAGAAGTCTGCTCATTATTAAGCTGTTGATATTTATGTGGCAGTTTAGAAATGGCTCTAGCAAAGAGAGGCACTCATTCAACAACGCTACCCTTCAGGCCGATTTGTTCCGCCACGTCCTGCATGCCCCTGATCGTGTCGATGATCAGGTCCGAGACTTGAACCCCGAGCATTGCTGCTCCCTTCTCAATGATCGACCGATTCACACCTGCAGCGAACCGCTTATCCTTCCACTTTTTCTTCACGGATTTGGGCTTTAAGTCCAAAACACTTTTTGATGGACGTACCAGTGCAGTCGTTGTAACAAGCCCAGTCAGTTCATCGATGGCGTAAAGCACTTTCTCCATTTCACTTTGAGGTTCGACGTCAGTACAAATTCCCCAGCCATGACTCACTACCGCTCGTATATATTCTTCCGGCCAGTCGTGTTCCCTCAAAATAGCTTCAGTTTTTTGGCAGTGCTGATCAGGGAACTGTTCGTAATCAAGATCATGGATTAAACCAATGACACCCCACTTTTCTTCGTCTGCTTTTCTTTTTCTTGCAAAAAATCTCATCACTCCTTCTACGGCCAAGGCATGCTTGAGAAGGCTCTCTGTATGGTTATACTTTTTCAGTAGGTCAAAGGCATCGTCTCGGGTAGGTGTTTGTGGCATCGTAAGCTCCCCATTTTATAGGATCTGTTTTGCTAAACTTTATTGCAGCTGATTCGGCATTGTTCCAGACAAATTCGCCTTCCACTTGGACACAAAGATTATCTGTATTTCCTTTCACTGAAAACAGAGTACTGCCAACAGTGACAAGCTCGTAAAAACTTATATTTTTCGATGGCTAAGTAAAAAACTTCATATGCGAGGCGCGTAAATTTTCTATCATTTCGGCGTACTAGAGTACGTCGTAATGATAGAAAATTTACAGCAACGAAGCATATGAAGAGTTTTTACGACGCCATCAATGCCTCCTTAATTGCCCGACCGAGCGTATCCATTGTATATGGCTTTTTGATAAATCCGCTAGCTCCCAGCTTAAGAGTTGCCTTTACATCGTCACTCTCAGAAAAGCCACTGGCAATGATTGCTTTTTGATTTGGATAGAGCTGAAGTATTGCCTCATACGTCTGGCGACCATTAATGCCCGGTTCCATCAGCATATCGAGGACAATCAAATCAATTTTGGTATCTTTAACAAATTGAACAGCTTTGTCACCGGAAGAGACAACATCAACCTTGTAACCAAGAGAATGCAACATCTGACTGGCTATATCGCGCAGGTGCGGTTCGTCATCAACCACCAGGATATATTCGTTGTTGGTACTTCTTATATTCACATTATCGACGGATGATGGTGTAGTTTCAATTTCTGCCCGTAGCGGGAAATAGAGCCGGAAGCAGGTTCCTTTTTCATTGCTCTCCACAGTTACTTTTCCATCATGATCTTCCATGGTATTCCAGACAACGGTCAATCCCAGGCCGGTACCACTTTTTCCCATGACCTTTTTAGTGTAAAACGGTTCGAAAATATGCTCCAGATCTTCTTTTGCAATGCCGGGGCCGGTGTCCTGCACGCTGACAACAACATACGCACCTTTATTCAATTCGCCGGCGGCAGTAATATCGATATCCTGATTACTAGTGGATATCATGACGGTTCCATTATCACTTACGGCTTCAGCGGCATTTGTTACTAGGTTCATGAGACATTTTTTAACATGAACAGCCGAGCAGGAAATGGTTGCTTGAGCCGTAGTAAGTTGATCCTGCCAGGCTACCTGTGGATGGTGTGATTTGAGTTTTACGCATTCCGGTGAGTTCAGGTATTCCCGGATCAACGTGTTAAGACTATGGGACTCTCTGGTACTGGCAACTCCCCTGGCGACAGTGAGCAAATCGGCTACTACCGCGGCCGCCATTTTTCCAGATTCCATGATGGTTTCAATGGGTTTTCTCAGCTTGCTCTTTTCCGGCAAATCATGAAGTATCAATTCAGGATACCCGACAACCCCTGAGAGAATATTATTCAGATCGTGGGCTACTCCTCCCGCCATCAGACCTATAGACTCCAGTTTTTGTGCTTGATGAAGTTGCGCTGTTAGTTTTTCTTTCTCCTTTGCAGCTTTTTTACGGTCTGAAATGTCCTCTTTGACAGCAACATAGTGGGTCGTTTTTCCCGATTCATCCTTGATTGACGAGATGGTCACGAATTCCCAATAAAGGCTGTCATCTTTGCGTTTGTTGCATAGCTCCCCTTTCCATACCCCGTTTTGAGCCAAGGTATCCCACATTGCTTGATAAAAAGGGGCTTTTTGATAACCTGACTTCAGCATACGCGGATTTTGGCCAATGGCTTCTTCCGAGACATAACCTGTTGCGCATGCAAAGGCCGGATTAACATATTCAATGATGGCATCCAAATCAGTAATTACAATGGAGTTATGGCTTTGCTCAACCGCCCGGGAAAGCTTTCGCAATTGTTCCTCAATGTGCTTACGCCGGATAATTTCTCGTGCCATGCGGCGGTTCCAGAGGAGGATAAGTGCAATCATCAGCAAGCCACCAGCCAAAATCTGCCACAGCAAAGTATAATCCGGTGCGCTAATAACCTTGTGCATCATCCACTTTCTGTGAATAACCGTGCGTTCCTCGGGTGTAATGGAGGCAATTGCTCGATTGATCAACGGTATAAGTCTGGCATGTTCTTTTCTCACCATTACCTGCACCGGAAACTGCACATCTGTCACACCGCCAAGTTTGATGTCTTCAGAAGCCAAACGGTTGATCTGATACTGCAGGACCGGTAGAATATCTATCGCGGCATAGGCATCTCCAGCCATCACACACTCGAGCGCTTCCTTGGTATTGGTGACTTGGAGAAATTTGATACCCGGATAGCGAGTTTTCATCATATGATAGGCACTGTAGTTTCTGCCCACAGCAACTATCTGTCCATTAAGTGTTGAAGTATTGAAGATAAACTCTGTACTCTTACGAGTGGCTATGGCAATGGGGAACTCCTCAAAGCTCTCCGAGAAAGCGGCATAGGCTTCCCTGTCTTTTGTATGTGATGTACTGGGGAATAGATCAGTTTTGCCCTGCTGCATCGCTTCCAGCATTTTGGTAAAACGAATCGGGCTGCCCGTTGTATCTTCATTAATACCGAGTTTATCACGGATCAACGCCCAGTAATCCTCACTGAGACCGATGATTTTGCCATCCTTGTCTTTGAACATGAAGGGCATCCAGCCGTAGGAAAGTTGCCGGTGAAACTTCATGCTGCTCAGATAGGCCTGTTCCTCAGCGGTAAGCACAATTTTCTGGGTAGTAGCCTTGGAATCGAATAAAAAATCTCGTAAATAGCCTTTGTCTTCAATCCCTTCCTGATTCATGATCAGGGTCGCTATCTCACCAATCAGTGATTGAAATATCGAGCCGATGGGGACGGTCAGAGGCATAATCATCTCGTGCGTCTTCTTTGCCTCATATAGCAGGGCCTCACGACTTTTTCGCTGGGAGTAGCTGGCCAGAATCAGATCGACAATCTCCTCCTCGTGTTCCAGAGCATAACGCCAGCCTTCGTTGGTGGCTTCGATGAAATTCCTGGTCTGCTTTGGGTATTTGTCAGCCTGCGCATCGCTGGTAAACAGATAGAGATCACCCATGCTACGCATGTAGTCGGAAAGTTCAATGACATTGAAATCTATGTTTTGCTGTTCAAGGTAAAACGGTTCATTGGTGATGAAGGCAGACATCGCCTCCACTTTACCTTGAATAAAGGGATCGGCACTAAAGGTGTGAGGGACGATCTCGATATCCTGCCCTGCTCGCAAACCCTCACGTTCAAATGCAACTTTGAGCAGTGGTGAGTTGAGATCCTTGGCGGCTATCATCAAGCGTTTTCCGCGCAAACCTGCTAAACCGTTGATCTGTGGTGAGGTGAGAATGACAAGAGGTAAACGCTTAAAATAGTTAGCCAGTAACTTTACCGGCTTGCCTTCCAGTCGTGCTCGTATAATAGCGTTGTGATATAATGCATATTGCGCCCGCCCGGAGAGTACCTCTTCAACCACATCAAGGTCATTCTTGTATTCACTAAACTCTACATGCAGGCCACGTTGGGTATAATAACCCTTGTGAATCGCGGCATAAAACCCGGCAAACTCGAACTGGTGTTTCCATTGAAGTTGCAGGGTGACTTTATGCAGTTCCTGTGCCTGGAGGGATGGTATGCAGAGTAAGGTTAGCAGGCATAACAAAATATAGCGTATTGGGTTCATTGTACTGAATTCTAAGCAATTTTTAAGTGGGTATGTGTCGTGAATTCATGGCTCTAACTCATGTCAGCTTGTCATTTTAAGAGTAAAAAATCTCGGATTTTTTTACTCTATGCCTTGATTTTGAACGAAAATGCAACCTTTTCAAGGTACCCTTTAGGCAAGGCGTCAATCATTTGTACCTATCTATCAGTCCAGAATGTTAGGAAATATGTTTGCTTTGGAACTAACCTGTAAGGGGCAAAAGTAAATTTGATCTCTTTTTCAGTAGAAAACTATTATGTTCAATCAGTACCAAATTGGTTAAGATTAGATTTACAGCTTCTTCTTGGTCCGTAACAACTACGAGTATGAAATGGTCAGCCACTACAAGTAATGAGATAATCCATGCAATGTAAAATGTTACTCTTTGTTGTCAGTGCTTTTATTATAAGTGCGTGCGCGCAGCAGCAACAGGAGCAGGAGCAGCCATTATACCACTATGAAGATCACAGTATAGCATACTGCTTATACAAAACAAAACTAACCGACCAATCATTGTTGGATCTTCAGAATTCAATTGAGAGAACCATTGAAAGAGCTGAACAGAGTAGATCAGGTCGTGTAGCTCCCGGGATGTATGCAAATCTAGGTCATATATATTTACAAAATGGCAAACCTGAACAGGCAATTACTGTTTTTACAAAAGAAAAGACCTTCTATCCTGAATCTATTCACTTTATGGATAGAATGATTAAAAAAATTGAGCTGACTGAAGGTAAAAAAGAATGATCAAGATAAAATGTATTCTATTTTGCGCATTGCTGTCAGTGCTCTTTTTCACCTCAGGTTATGCAAAACAAGCCGTAACAAAAGGTGATCTCTTTCCTGAGATGTACAGCGAGCAACCACGTTCCATTCTGGTGCTTCCTCCATTAAATAGAAGTGCTAAGCCGGAGGTGAGTGAGTATTATATGGCAACAATTGAAATGCCTTTAAGCTTAGCAGGGTATTATGTGTTCCCGGTAGAGCTGGTCAGTAACTTCATGAAACAGGAAGGTATTTACGATACAAATTTGTTGTATACTATGCCACTGACTCAATTTGCTGAACATTTTGGCTCAGATGCAGTTTTATATTCACGCATAAATAAATGGAGCGTGGCCCAGACCGGTCACATCTCCAGGCTGATAGTTTCTATCGAAGCTGAAATTATATCCACAAAAACAGCAAAACAATTATGGAAAGACAGCAGAACTGTAATGGTTAACCTTAGTGGGGAAAACACTACCGTTAAGCATTACGTACGGTTACTGATGACATCCATCTCGAAAGATGCTGACGCAGCTGTCGTAAGTTCAGTATCCTATGCTCATAAGGCAAATAGCAGATTGTTGCAAACGCTTCCTTTCGGTCCCTACCATGAAAACTATCTTCAGGATCAACAAGTTGAACTAAGCGGTAGAACTCCAAAAAAATGATTAAATAGTGGTGCAGAGAGAGGGGCCTTTGTTTGGATCTAATAATTAGCAATTTACAAATTCCCATTGAAAAAGACGGGATTGAGGAATATGTAAATGCTGTTTCACAAAAGTTGGCAGTAGAGCAGGAAAAGATAGCCATTGCGAAAATTCTTAGCAAATCACTTGATTCCCGCAGTAAAGAACAATTCTATTACAACATTTCACTAGTTGTCAGCATTAATGACAGCTTTGAAAACAAGCAAAAATTTCCACTACATACGGAACAAATCAAAGTAAAGAGGAAAACAACAAGGACTAAGGAGAGGCCTGTAATCGTAGGATTTGGTCCTGCCGGTATGTTTGCGGCCCTTGAGCTCATTGATTGTGGGATTAAACCGATAATCTTTGAAAGAGGGAAAAAGATAGAAGAACGATCCGTTGATGTGGAAAAATTTATAAGAGAAAGGAAATTAAACCCTGAATCAAATATTCAATTTGGTGAAGGTGGAGCGGGTTCATATTCAGACGGCAAACTGTTTTCCAGGAGAAATAATAATACCAGTTATGTGAACCGGGTGTTGAAAACCTTTGTCAAGTTTGGTGCTCCTGAAGAAATTGAATACATCAGTAAGCCCCATTTGGGGACGGATGTATTGTGCAGGATAGTAGGTAATATACGGCACTATATTCTCGAAAGAGGTGGTGAGATACATTATAGCTCAAAGATGACGGATATTCTGCTAGCAGAGGGTAAGGCCTCAGGTATCAGAATAAATGGAGATCAGGAATACCTTTCTTCCGCTATCTTTCTTGCCTTGGGACATTCCGCGCGTGATACATTTCGGATGATGCACGAAAAAGCTGTTGCCATTGAACAGAAGCCAATTTCTGTCGGGCTGAGAATTGAGCATCCTGTTAAAATCATAGATCAAATGCGCTACGGCGATAAATATAAGGATTTCCCCGGCCTGGGGGCTGCCACCTATTCTTTGAATCATACCAATCGAAAAATCAGGCGCGGGGTTTACACATTCTGCATGTGCCCTGGAGGTGAGGTGGTTAATGCCTCATCCGAGCAAGGCATGCTGGTGGTAAACGGGATGAGTTATTCACACCGCTCGTCGCCATTTTCTAATGCGGCGCTGGTTGTAAGCTGTCACACAGATGATTATAAGTCAGATAGTCCACTGGCTGGTATCGAGTTTCAAAAGGATATTGAGAAAAAAGCATTCAAGGCAGGTGGTGGAAACTGGCAAGTCCCTGCCCAGAATTTGCTGCATTTTTTAGGTGAAAAAAGTTCAGCCGATTTAAATGAAAACTCTTACAAGATGGGGGTTGTTCCGGCTGAGATGAAGGACCTTTTTCCTCAATTTGTGATTCGGGAACTGTTAGTCGCCTTTACTAAATGGCAGGAAAACGTACCATTATTTATTTCAGACCGGGCAATATTGTTAGGTGCGGAAACCCGAACTTCGTCTCCTGTTCGTATTACACGCAGTGAGGATTTCGAGTCAGTAAATAGTAAAAATCTGTATCCAATCGGCGAAGGTTCCGGCTATACTGGTGGTATTACAAGTTCTGCCGCGGATGCCATAAAGGCTGTTGAGAAATACATTAGGCGATGAAAAGATATAAAAAAAATACCGGTCTGGTTTATTCGACCGAGACCGGCAAAATGTGTCCGGCCTGCAATAAGCCCACAGGAAAATGTATTTGTCGGAAAAAGCAATCGATAGCCAAAAGTGACGGCATTGTCAGGTTGATGAGGGAAACAAAGGGGCGCAAAGGAAAAGGTGTGACCTTGATTACGGGTCTTACTCTTGATTCCGGGGGACTGAAAAAACTTGCAAAATCCCTTAAACAAAAATGTGGCAGTGGTGGCAGCATAAAAAATGGACTTATTGAGATTCAGGGAGAGCAGAGGGACGTGTTGGAAAAAGAACTGGCCGGACTTGGTTATAAAGTTAAGCGTGCCGGGGGCTGATTATGCTCGGGTTGATAGGCTGTAGGCATTTAGACTGTAGGAAAAAGTCAGGTCAAGTATCGCATACTTTACAATATCATTACTCTTTTAGGCAGATACAATCGTGACGCATACCCATCGTCTAGTTCAGCCCAGCAGGATACAGGGGACTGTTTTGTCGGAATCGGGTGAAAGGCTCACACCACCGATAGATTGGGCTTTTCTCCCATCCGGAGATGCAGCAATAACCAGAAGTGTAAAGGCAAAAGGTGCAAGCTGGGTCGTGACGGTGCCTAAAGGTCGAAGGAAGATTTCAAAGGGGATCTGGGCCAAAGAGACGCACATTCTGGAATCACAAAAGGAGGTTGAGGCCAAGCGTTCAACTCCTGAATATGCCAGGAGGCGGCTGGGGGAGCTTGCCAGACGTGAGGCCAAACAAAAGGCTTATGTTGTGGAGTTTTATGCTGAAGTTGTCCGTTTTCTCAACTTTCATCCGAGATATCAAAACGAGGCACGGATTCTTGGAAAAAAAATAGCTGCACATGCCACTCCAGTCGGGAGTGGGACAGTGGCAAGAACCGAACGAATCCCCATCGCCAGACGCGCTGAAGCTGCTGTTATCGCCTGGATGCGTCACCAGACGACTGCTTATGATTCAATGCGTATCGCAAGAGTTAAGGGGAGAAGAAGAGAAGTACGCCGGCAACTAGCCGCAAAATCCGTTGAATTACTGCAAAGCTATCGTCAGGGGCGAGAGCTTAGCAAAAACTGTCCTCTGAAAAAGGTATTATTGTGATTGATCTAAAAGACTTTTCTTCCCTGGGCTTATCTGCCCCTATTCTAAAAGCCGTGGATGAGAAAGGCTACAAAATCCCAACTCCTATTCAAAGTCAAGCGATCCCGGCGGTGCTTGAAGGAAAGGATCTGATGGCGGCAGCCCAGACCGGTACCGGCAAGACAGCTGGTTTCACTTTACCGATTTTAGAACTGCTCTCCAAAGGCAACCGGGCTCGGGCCAACCAGGCACGTGTGCTCGTATTAACTCCCACACGTGAACTCGCAGCGCAGATTAATGAGAGTGTCATCACCTATGGCAAGTACTTACCTCTACGGTCCACCGTGGTTTTTGGTGGAGTAAAGATAAATCCTCAGATGATAAAGTTACGTAAGGGAGTTGATGTACTGGTGGCAACTCCTGGTCGTCTGTTGGATCTTTACCGACAAAATGCGGTGAACTTTAAGCAACTGGAAGTGCTGGTTCTGGATGAAGCTGACCGGATGCTGGATATGGGATTTATCCATGATATTCGAAAAATTTTGGCGTTTTTACCAAAGAATCGTCAAACGCTTATGTTTTCTGCGACTTTTTCTGTTGATATTCGTAATCTTGCCAAGACACTGGTGCGAAATCCAGTTGAGATTTCGGTTACTCCCCGTAATACCACGGTGAAAGCGATTACACAGTGGGTTTGCCCGGTGGATAAGAAACAGAAGGCAGTCCTGCTTGTTAAGTTAATAGAGGAAAATAAGTGGAGGAAGGCCTTGGTTTTTTGCAGAACCAAACGTGGCGCAAACAAATTAAGCCAGTATTTGGCAAAAAAGGGCATTAGCGCTGCGGCAATTCATGGAAACAAGAGCCAAAGTGCCCGAACAAAAGCATTGGCTGCCTTTAAAAATGATACGATTCGAATTTTAGTGGCAACTGATCTCGCGGCCCGTGGCTTGGATATCGATCAGCTGCCCCAGGTGATTAATTTTGATTTGCCTACTGTAGCGGAAGATTATATACACCGGATTGGTCGTACGGGACGGGCCGGTGCCAAAGGGGAGGCGATCTCTCTGGTCAGTGCCGATGAATTCAAGCAGCTCTCTGATATTGAACGTTTGCTTAAAAAGCTGTTGGATCGCAAGATGATTGAGGGTTTTGAGCCGGTTCACGATGTCCCTGCCTCCCGTTTGGATCTTCGTCCAAGGCGAGCTAAAAGGCCGAAGAGAGCTAAAAATGGACACCGGGACGGGCAGCGTTCCGGATCGAACGCCCAAGGACGTAAACCGAGAACCGGCAGAGCCAGACGCAAATAATCATGCTCAGTAATCAGAAAAAATTTAAACGTCCCCCCAAAAGATTTCAGCCAAGAGGATTGTCTGTTCTTTATGAAGATCACGATATCCTGGTAGTGGATAAAAAGAGTGGCCTTTTGACAGTGAGTAGTGAAAAAGAAAGAGAAAAGACAGCCTATTTTCTCCTGACTGACTACGTACGAAAAGGGAATACAAAGTCAAAAAAGCGGATATTTATTGTCCACCGTCTGGACAAAGAGACCTCCGGGGTTCTCGTTTTTGCAAAAACTGAAAAAGCCAAGCACTATCTTCAGGATAACTGGCAGAGTTTTGAAAAAAAATATTCTGCTGTAGTGCTTGGGAAATTGACAAAAAAAGAGGGCATCATCACCTCATATCTAGCTGAAAACAGTATTCATAAAATGTATTCTGTTGATGATCCTGAAAGAGGTAAGCTTGCCAAGACGGCTTATAAAGTCCTGAAAGAATCAAAAAAA
>SWBY01006676.1_pt2 | contig 11368 bp, 6 predicted proteins | sample 4693071 | NCBI WGS metagenome assembly SWBY01 (sample SAMN10267273, study PRJNA491770) | bioreactor metagenome | isolation source: DHS bioreactor inoculated with marine methane seep sediment | place: Japan: Omine Ridge, Nankai Trough | collected 2006-05-06 | reverse complement strand
TATTAAATGTCAATTACTTTGTCCGGTTCGCGACAATTATCTTGTCCGGTTTTTTGTTCCCTAGATTAACTGATTTTTACGCTCTTCTTTATTGTTAGATTTGCGCTGTTTTTAGTCCTACAAAGTTGTGCTTTTTATTAAGAGCGTAGCGAGTAAAAAAAAGCACAACTTTGTAGGGTACAGCAAGCGATAGCGCGGTAGGCTTTTAGCACAGTCTTGTATTATTCCGACATCATCTCTTCTCTCAGTTTCTTGGCCTTTTGTGGATCATGGTTGATATCTGCCCTGGTGATGCCATAGATCAACACAGGGTAATTGAAATTATTCTCCTTGATCAGAAGGTCACCTTCGATGTCGGTTATAGTGTAAATGTCATCTGTCTGCCGGCAACCATCAAACCAAGTGGTGTTTGTCTCATTCATTGAGGCTTCTATTGTTTCAAGCCGCCCTTTTTGCGGGTTACAAATTGTCACCTCCATCGTTACACCTCCTTCTCTTGTTCATTGGCAGCTCTGGACATTGCAACTTGACCAGTGAGGTGCTGATTGCGATTCATGGCCTGTTTTTTCCGGAAGCTCTCTGCTTTTGCCTCTATTTCAATGATCATCGCATGATGAACGAGTCGATCAATGGCTGCTACGGTCATTATGCTATCTGCAAAGATCTGATCCCAGTCACTAAAGGGATGATTGGTGGTGATGATCATGCTTTTGGACTCATAGCGGTGAGCGATAAGCTCAAAGAGAACATGGGTTTCCGCCTCACTCTTTTTGACATAACCAATGTCGTCTAAAATAATGACTGCGTATCTATCCAACCTGGCAAATATTCTTTCCAGCTGCAACTCTTCACGGGCGCGCTGGAGTTCTTGAACGAGGGCAGTAGCCTGATAGTAACGCACCCTTACATTCTGCTCTATTAGGCCATTACAGATGGCTACGGCCAGGTGAGTCTTGCCGGTGCCGCTTGCCCCGAAGAACAGGAGGTTCTCTGCACGATTAACCCAACTTGGATCAGAGGCCAATACCTCAATTTTTCCGGCATTCATCTCTGGAAGATGGTTAAAATCAAAGGAAGACAGGCTTTTGCCAATGGGAAGCTTTGACTCCTTGAGGTAACGGGCTATACGTCGAGTATAACGTCCATTTAGCTCCTCTTCACATAATGCCGCCAGGTATTGGGCGGGGTTCCATCCTCTTTGATCGGCATATTCTAAATATTTCTCCCAGTGGGCAGCAATGGTGGATAATTTTAATTGCTTTAACAAGACAGGTAGTGTTGCTGAGTGACTCATCAATGCACCCCCTGTAAACAACAACTCAACAGGCTATCATAATCCGATACCGGTGGTTGGTTGACTTGGATATCAGGGATACTCTGCTCTCTGGATTCAAATTTGTTTTGCAGTTCAAGAAGACTGGGAAGCGTCGAACCGGCCATTAGCTCCTGCAGATACTCCCCTAACTGCTTCTCGCAATCTGCCCGGTGAGCCAAGGCCAGAATCCCAACCATTGTTTTGCAGGCCTTGCGGGCCTCCATCTCCTTATCCAGCCAACTCCATACCGCTTTATATGTTTCATCAGGCAGAAGCTCGGCTCTTATTTGAGAATACCTGAAGGCCTGAGGTTTCTTTGCGAGACTGCTGATAACATGGCGATAATTCACCTGTCGAGCACGGTGATTATTATCAGAAACAAAGATCCTTGGCAGGGTGACAGTGAGGGTGCTGCCAAGGTAACCTTCAAGTCGACTGTCATATATATGAACACGGAGCCTTTCGCCAATCAGGCGAGACGGTACTGTATACAAGACCCGTTTGATCTGGATGGTACTGGTGGTGCTGACCGGTACCACCGTCTCTGTGTAGTCGGCTGTACGTCGCAGAGGGAGTCGCTGTAGATGCTGACACTCTTGCTCAATTTTATCCTGCTTACGGCTATTGAGCTCGCTGACGACGTCGGCCAGAAACTGGGCATAGGCAGCCTCCGAACCAAAATCGTTAGAATCTCGAAGCAGTAAGGCTTGCTTGATCCGCTTTTTCAGATGACCATGCGGGGACTCAATGGCCCCGTTTTCGTGCCCTTTGCCGCGATTGTTACGGGTTGCCTCCATACCATAATGGTGGCAGAGTTGCTGATAACGTCTGGTTGTATCTTCGACTGCATTTTTGCTGAGATTACGATAGGCCGCTGACAGACTGTCACTGCGGTGCTCTTGGGGAACACCACCCAAGCGCCAGAGAGCATCCTGCAGACCTTCGGCCAGGGCCGTGTAGGACTCCCCTCCATGAACAACCTTCACTGAGCACCAACCACTAAAAGCCAGACGAAAATGATACAGGAGATGCGTAAAAGGCTGGCCCTGAATCGTAATTGTCACCTTTTTTAACTGGGTGAAATCAGAGAGACCCATCCGGCCGACAACTTGCTCCTGGCGGAACATAACTTCCTTGTCAGGCCCATAAAGGGCCTTCCATTCACTAACCCGGCGTTGAAAGGTGCGTAGCTTGCTGTCTTGGTATTCTCCAGGATGATCTTTCTGGAGTTTTTCGAATAAGGTAATCGGAGTTAGTTTATGGCTCTTCGTAAGCAGGGGGAGGATTTCGCTGTCCCATACACCGGCGAACGGATCAACTCGTGTTCGCCAGTAGCGCTTCCTTTTGCTTACTGGTTGCAGATCCCCCTTTTCTATCCGACGCCCAGACCGTTCTGATATCCCAGCTTCAGCAGCAGCTGTTACCTGTTTCTTTCCGTCTTTTCGTGTTTGCATATATACCCTGACCTGTTCTGAATTAATGGGTTTACCTGACACCAAAATCCTCCTTTGTTGAAAGTGGTTTTTTGAGTTAGGTTTTTACCATATTGAACCGGACAAGATAGTTGTCATTTACCGGCCAAGCTAATTGTCACATAATAACATAATTATGCTATTTTGTACTTTAATATAACGGGGCAGCTGTTGTGCCGCGAGCATCGCAGAGATTTTTGCAAGCTTGCTTGCTAAAATATCGAGAAGTGCAGTCGGCTCTAACGGGTTGATAGGTGGAGCGTGAGCGGAACCTACAACTCGTTAGAGCGTAGCGCCCCGATAGGCTGGACCGTGGGTGGGGCGAAGCCCTGCTCACGGTCCAGCCTATCGTTTTAACTCAGCGGAAAAATGAATGCGTAGCAAGGAGTGTTGAATTACTTCAATTTTATTGCGTGACGGAAAGTAACCCAAACCCCGAACCTCATTTTTTCCGCTGTAGTGATTTGTTATGTGCTTTCAGCTGAGTAATTATTTCGACATTGTTTCCCTAATGGTTATTCCATACGTGAAACGACCCATCTGTCTCTCACCTTATTCATATGAAAGTTAATATAATAATCTTTAAGATTTTTTCTTTTCAATACCAATGGGATAGTCAATTTTGTTTTGTTGGTGATGATTTTTTCATACATTTTTTCATCTATCAAATGATAGGCAATTGAAGGGTCATAACCAGCATAATAATTGTGTTGAAACAGGAACCTTTGTTTGATTCCATCCGCTTTAGCTTTTCGTTTTCTAGGTTCCATGAACTGAATAAATTCTTCAAACTTGTTGTCCAGTATCGATTCCATATATTTTAGTGCTTGCTGAGCAGAGTCATGCTCAGTGATCTGTTTTCTTTGCTTCCTTTTTAGGTACTGTGGGGTAAACTCCGGCCCTTCGCATTTAGATTGTGCCAGAAGGTTATCTTTGGCTTCCTTTTTCAGTATCTTGAACTGTTTTTTATCTATATTGGTTTCTGGTACCAGAAACGATTTTGCATTATAGTTACCGGTAAAGCTGTTAATTTTTCTACCAGTTATGGTTGCAATGTAGTCCATAGTGTCGAACAGATCCCTGCTGGGACAATAATATCTACTCTGACATTCGCATTTCGATTCCAATTGATAGGTGTAGTTCGACATTGGAAAGTAAAATTTGGGTATTCCCTGATTTACGTTACCTTTGATTTTGCTTTTTGACCTCATACTCGATATCAGCAGAGCTTTTATATCCTTTGCTCCCGACCCATCGATTACCCAGTTAACAGAATGGGATGAAGCCAGAATTAAGAATATGGGCTTACCGACATTTTTGATATCTAGGGTTATTGAATTATCACCGCTTTTGCTGTCATATACACCCACGTACGTGGTATGGATCCGTCTTGGTAATATATTTCCTAATTGCTCCTTCAGCTCTTCATAGGCTAGTAACGTCTGTGGTTCGTTTAGGGAAAAAGAGAAACCGTAAGATTGCCAATTATTAACGTGCTCAATTTCAATTTTATGCAAACCTTTTTTCAATGAAATCTTTCTATCTTTGACCTCTTTGTTATCAATCAGAACCCTGGTGGTAGCATGACCTTGGTCAATATTTATCTCCATCTCTTTATCTTCATCAAGAGCAATATTACCAATCCAGAATGCGCCGAAGTTTTCTGGGATTATCCCGTATTCATCTACATTGGCTGTTCTTGTGCTATTTATCGAGACATCTTCAACAATACCAACAAATTTGGGCTGGCCCGAATTGAAAATATCGAAATAGTAGGCCCTGAAAGCATTCGTTGGGATATCTTCTGTAGCGCCAAGGGGTTCAGCCCAGGAGTTTCTTTGAACTTCAGGTTCAAGCTTTTTGGTCCGTTTGGGCGTTGATCTGCTGCTGTAGTCGATATATCTGGTTGGAACCGGGTTGAAAACAATATCGATTTTTTTGGGGTATTCAATGAAGATATTATAATCCGGTGATACGTCAGCAAGGCCAATCTTTAAGTACTGTTCCCGGTCAAGCATAATTTCCGGTACGGTTATTGTTTTTGCTTGTTTTGCACCAGTAAAACCCGTCGGTAATTTACCGGTCAGAGAGAGAATTTGTAGGGCGGCTTTCTTGAAGGTATTATTGATATTTCCTAACCCGTGTGCAGGCGTGAGATGGATTGTATTACTCAACTGGAAAAAATGGTAGACAGGGATCTTTGGAGGAAGATTTTTTATGAATTCGGAACTGTTTTTTGCAGAGGTTACAACAGCAGCAAGTTTATTGGTGTTGTAGATCTCAAAATCCCAGATTACTTGGCGGTAAGAGGTTAAAAAGAGTACAATCGGTTTTTCTGAATCGTTATCGATTATATCGACTGTTTGATCTTCTACAGTACTGTTTTGCACCCCACAATAAATTGGATCAAAATCCCCCAGTTCTTTCAAAATGGTTGCCAGTTCATCAAATTTCAGATCTTTGGCATTATCAGTGATTGAGATCTTAAGCTTTGCGGGTCTGTTGTCAGAAACAGGATGTGCCACAAACATAATCTCATGCCTTCCTGGCTTAAATGTATGTTCGTAAATTTTCTTTGGAATATTTGCATTTCCCCTCCATTTGGATCTGCCATCTATTATCAGCTCAATCTGCATTCCCGGGTGTAAAATATCAAAGGATTTATCAGTTGTTTGTGAAACATCGATATACCCGTTCCAGGTACCCTCAATAAAGAGTCCATCAAGATCTGGTTCTTTTACAACCCGTGTTTCTGTTACAGTTTTGTTCTTTTGCCTTACGACCAGTGTTTCAACAAATTGGTTGACCGGTATAGTGTCAGAGTGGTCTTCACCGGAGTTGCGCAAAGTGCTAGAAGCGTGATTCCCCTTGGCATAATTTGGGGTCGGAAAAAAATCAGGGATGGTAATATTGTCAGAACCGTATTCTGTGAATGCGTAATCGGCATTTTTACCGGTAAAAGCTTTGACACTATAGGAGCTTTTATAGGCATTTCTGCTTGCCGGTAGTTCATATACAAGGGAAGAGGAGATATTTGCAACCGTACTACCAGGTGAGTCACCCCTGAGGCCAACCCCTGCAACCTTTGTATTGTGAGGATTACTGATAACCCAGTTAGCTGCCCGGTAGCTGTTTAGAAAAAGAAACACCGGATCTGATGATTTGGGTAGAGTAACCATTATTTCATTATGAGTATCTTTCTTCGCCTCATAGGCTCCGAGATAGATGACCTTTGTTGAGGTAAAATCGATATCCTTGAAAAATTCTACCGCCGTTGTTCTATCAAGTTTTGGATAATCGGTAAAAGAAACATTGAAATTGGTTGTATGCCAGTGATTATGCAATTCAACTCTGATTGTGTTGTCACCTTTAACCAGGCTGAATTCTACCGTTTTATCATCATCCTTCCATTGTTCCATCAGCTCATTATTCACATAAAAAGAGACATTTCCTTTTGAAACATCAAAATGTGCTTTAACTGATTGTCCATCTGCGGCTGCAGTCATCCCCCCTTTCCAGACACCATAGAAATTGTATGAATTTATTCCGTTAAAGTCAGAATAGATAAAATTAATGGAAGGTCTGGCGACGGTCTCTGTAAATTGGAGGCTGGACACTATATCTTTTATTGTCCCATCGTTTCCTTTACCGGGATTTTTTCCATCATTTTCAGTGTAATAATGTGCTTTAAAGGGGCTGATTCTTACACCTTTAAGATTATCGGAAAATGCATTTCCTGCAGACATAAAACAAATACCAAGAATAAGCATGAAGGCTGTGATTATTGAAATCCTGTCTGAAAAAGAAGTATGGTAATATTTGTATCTTTTGATCATGATTCCTCAAGTATTATGGTGATAGATTTGTTTTTTTTAATCAAATTTTCACAAGGAAAAATCTGAAGAGGCAATAAACTCTGATATTTCTTGCTTTTTCACTTAGAATGAAAACTAACTGATTGAATGCAATGATATCAGTCGGTTGCCACAAAATGCATTCATTTGAATCATGTAGTTTTATTCTTTACATATAACGTTCTAAATCACCGGCTGGCCATGGATCTACCGGAATGGTGGAGCGAGAGATAATGATAGATGAACATCCGGAAATCGGACGTGTGTGCCAGTCGGGTGCATTTTTTTGTTAGCGCTTTTTATGTCTATTTGTTTCAATTAAATACAAGGCCATTGCCCCTGCCAAATTTACAGCCAATTCGGCATGTCTTTTAGCAGGTTTTGTTTTTTTCTTGCCCTTACCATGAGCATCGCCAAGCTTATTTCGCAATGCCCCTAAACCATTAACTATGCCTGAGCATCCACCAAGGATTTGTTTGAATATGTCTTCTGTATGCTGGGAAGGAGATAATTTTAATTCTTTTGCCGTCTTTTTATAAAGCTCTGGCAGTTCTGTTTTATTCGAATTGTATTCAATGTCATTGTCGTCCAAAATATGTTTGCAAACACTTTCTAAAATGGTTCTTGCTATCGTAATGGCTCCTTCAGGATCAGTGCTTTTTCTCTCAAGGGCTCTTGACCAAGCTTCATGGATCCCATCTTCGTCAAATGTTGAGAGAACTTCAGAAATGGACTTTTGGGCAGGAAATGTATCTTTTGACTCTAGGAAATCTAAGAGAGGATCAAACTCATTTTTTAAAAAATCACGTCTTTCTTGGTAGGTAGGGTATTTGTTTTTTATAAACTGCCAAAATTGAGACGTATCTCTGTTAACTCGAATCCACCTAGGGACTAGGGGTTTAGTGCGAGATTTATCTAAAAAATAGGTTCGTAAATATTTATAATGCTCGGGAACAGCTGCCCCTCCAGTTGCTTCATCAACGAGGGAATAAAAAAAATATTCTGCTAAATCGTAATCTGATTCTAGATGTTCTAAACCATGCATATTGTTTTTATGTGAAAAGCTTGAAAAAACTTCCAATAGTAGTGACTACTGTGAGAGGTTCAAATATTCTTGTTTTAATAAATTCATTTACAGTACCATTTTTGACACCATTTTCTATTAATGAGTAAATGCACTGTGAGTTTTGAGAATTTTCAGGTGTTACTTCTTCTATTGATTCAACAGCATTTTTGATGTGTTGTTTTAATTCTAGGAATGACTCCTCTACTTTTTCTTTTTTTAATTTAACTACAAAACATTTCGTAATATTTTCTCCTTCTGTCTGAAAAAACACCACAAATGGAGAAGCTACATTTTCACTAAGATTGAATGTTTTATATATATAGTCATTGACTGTTTCAGGTGAAAGCATTTTGCCAACCGACGTCATACAGTAGATAACGTCAGTTCGCGAAGTTGACATTTTTTGTGCACACTTTTTTTTCGGTTTGTCGAAGTAAAACACACTTAAATATTTTCCAGAGATCGAATTTAGCGCCTCCCAATAATCGTGATCTTTCAAAACTTTAGAGATGCTTGGATTTTTAAAATTATAAACAATAAAAGCAAAGGCCATAGCCCTGTTTGACTCTTTATGATTTACACATATATCTGAAATATATTTTTTAAATTCATCCTCGTTACCGAATATTTTATCTGTGCTGTGGGCAATAGGTATCATATTTAGTTTATTGGGCTAACAAGTAAGTATCTAGTTTCTAGATATCCACAATAATTTAAAAAAGCTGACAACGTAAAATCAATGACTTATTCTAGTTTCGGCCATATATCATTCATCGTTTACTGAATAACAAGAAACCTGATAACACACATAATTCAAATCCCTTCAGAGATTCTTCGCCGAGACGAGACCTTTATTGCTCTGACCCTTTTTTCTCAGAATCGGCTCTGCAAAAGACAGTTAAACGGGTTGCCAGCCAGGCCGATATAGACAAACGAATTTTACCTGCCATGTCCTGCGCCATTCGTTCGCAACCACAATGCTGGAAAGGGCACCAATATCCGTGTGTAGTAAAAACACATGGGCCATGGCGATGTTAAAATGACTAAAATACACACGCATGCAATGAACAAGAACATCTGCCGTCTCACTAGTCCTCTCGCAGACCTGAACCAGGAAGTATCTACACCTTGTATTCACCACAGAACGATAGCTCTACCAGCTTCATTATATTTTCCATACTAAGCATGTTTGATTTTGTCAAGAAAATCAGCAGGATAATAGTGTGTTTTTCAGATCGAAAAACCTGAAGGCCCCTTCACGAAAGAAGTTTTTAAATAAAGTATTTTTGACCTGAGCGGGTTTGAAATGGCATTTATGATACGGCTTACCGAAAAAAGGCTTAGAATTATACCCAGGAATTTGTCAGGCGGTGGGTTTTCGCTGAACAATCATATAATGCGTGGATGGGTACGAGCAAAGATCCATAATGCCTCAAACAATTACAGGCCCTCACATCATATTCTCAGGATCAACATCAACAGTAATCCTGGTTTTTCCTTTTAAAAATTCCGTCTTTTTTTCGACTATTTGAGAACATAAACGATGGAGGTATTTATGATCACCGCCTTTAAGCAATGCCTGCCAGCGGTACCTGCCTCGAAGTTTATCAAGGGGTGAAGGGACAGGCCCCAAGAGTGTTGGGCAGCTTGCAGAATTGTCTTGCCCTACATCCTTGATCCACTGCCTGATATAAGCCGCCAGACGATTACAGCTTTGTTGCACATGATCTTTTTCAGGACCACTTATTCTGAGGTTGATCATCCGCACATGGGGTGGAAAACCAACTTGGCCTCTACTCTCAATCTCTTTTTCAAACAACTGTTTGTAATCATGCTGGGATGAGAGAGAAATGGCGTAATGATCCGGGCGGAGGGTTTGAATAATGACATGTCCTGGCTTTTCTCCCCTGCCCGCCCGCCCTGTAACCTGGGAGAGTAGTTGAAAGGTTTTTTCAGATGCACGAAAATCGGGCATATTTATGCCTCCATCGGCCCAGATAACACCCACCAGAGTAACTCCGGGAAAATCATGGCCCTTGGCAATCATCTGGGTTCCAAGAAGAATATCTATCTCTCCCCTGTGCATCTTGCGTAAAATCGAATGAAACTTTTTTCGGTCTACGGCTGTATCTGTATCCAAACGGCCGATTCGCGCCTCAGGCAACAAATCCCGGAGTTCCTGTTCCACTCTTTCAGTCCCGTATCCTACTGGAATCAATTCAGTGGAATGACATTTGGAGCATAGCAATTGCACACCAAGGGAATATCCACAGTAATGACAGATCAATTTGTCTTTGTTTTTGTGGTAGGTCAGCGAAACATTGCATTGCCTGCATCGAACCACTTCTCCACATTCCCTGCAGAGCATAATTGATGAAAATCCCCTTCGATTCAATAATAAAAGAGATTGATTGCCCTGTTCCAGGTTTGCAACCAGTTGACTGGTAAGTTTTTTTCCCAGGGACTTATTGGCATTTTTTTCCGCTTTATTGCGTAGATCAACCAGCTCTACTCTTGGTAGAGATCTGTCGCGGACACGTTTTTTGAGTTCAAGCAGTTTGTATTTTCCCTGTTGGCAGTTGAAGTAACTGGTAACAGAGGGTGTGGCAGAGCCAAGAAGCACAACAGCCTTATTGTATTTCCCACGCAATACCGCAAGATCCCGCCCCTGGTAACAAAGAGAATCATCCTGTTTAAAGCCGCTGTCATGTTCTTCATCAACAATAATCAGGCCCGGATCAGCAAGGGGTGCAAAAACAGCAGACCTTGCCCCAATAACGATTCGGGCCTTACCAGTTGCCGCGAGGCTCCATTGATCAAAACGAACTCCCGCGGACATACCACTATGTAAAAGAACGACCTGATCGTTGAAACGTGAGACAAAATGGGCTTCAAGTTGACTTGCCAGGGCAATCTCAGGAACCAGAACCAGAACATCTCTTCCGAGCTCTAGACATCTTTCAGCTGCTCTCAGATAGATCTCTGTTTTTCCACAACCAGTTACGCCATGGATCAGGAAGGTTTGAAATGTTTTTTCCAGTTTCCCTTCTTTCCGCCCCAGAAAGGAGGCAATGCTCCGGACACAGTTTTCCTGTTCATCTGTTAATTGCTCCGGTCTGGCAAAATGACAAAGAGGTTCCCCGAAAGGATTACGGAAAATACGTTTTTCCATACAGTTAACAGTATTTTTCTCAAGAAGATTCGAGAGAACTTTTCCGGCCCCACTGTACATTTTTCGCAGTTCTCCATAAGGGACAACTCCATCTTTGAATGATGTCGATAGATAATTGAGCAGGTAAAGGGTTTTGCTTTCCGTATAACTAAAGTTATTCTCTTGTTTGCTATTAAGTAGATCCCGGAAACTCTTTATAGCTTCTCTTCCTGGATTTTTTTCTTTTTGTGATGGGTTTTCAATAAGATACTTTTCACAGAGTACATAACAAATTTCTTTTTTTTCTTTTACGCTCTTCCCTTTGCTAACCTCTTCGATGATAACGAGCCCCTGCTCAATCCATTTTGTCAGCTGCTTATGCAAGGTTTTGGACTTTAGCACCTTGGCAGTGGCAGCAGGAGCCAATATCCCCTTTTGAAAAAGAACCTCATCATGACCATCCTGAGCAAGATTAAGCATGGAAGAGTTTTCCTTCAGGCCTTTTGAGGT
>SWBY01009554.1_pt1 | contig 11403 bp, 10 predicted proteins | sample 4693071 | NCBI WGS metagenome assembly SWBY01 (sample SAMN10267273, study PRJNA491770) | bioreactor metagenome | isolation source: DHS bioreactor inoculated with marine methane seep sediment | place: Japan: Omine Ridge, Nankai Trough | collected 2006-05-06 | reverse complement strand
CCAATGCTCATGGCGGTGATGATGCATCTGCAGAGAGAGTTTCTCACCCGGATAAACAGTAATTCGTTTCATCTGATATCGTGGCTGTTTCTCAAGCACCGTATAACTTCCCCAGGGACGATAAACCGTACGGTGAAAACGAAACTCCTCCCGCTCCCTTTTCTTCAAGCGAGCAACGATTTTTTTCACATCCTGAGCTTTGGAAAGCGGGGCAACAAGCACTGCGTCGGCAGTTTCAATAACCAGGGTATCTTCGAGACCGACAGTTGCAACCAGAGTATCTTCAGCCCTTACTAAACAATTTTTTGTCTCTTCAAGCATGACATCACCCTGGGCGACATTGCCATTCTCATCCTTTTCAAGAACTTCCCAGAGGGCATGCCAGGAACCGATATCACTCCAGTCAAGATCGGCCGCCACCACAGCGGCCCGATCCGTTTTTTCCATTAAGGCGTAGTCAATGGAATCGCTGGGGCTCGCTAGCATAGCACTTTTTTCCAGCCGATAAAATTTTCCATCCCACTGACCATCCCGGGCAGACACGGCCATACAGGAAAGCATCTCCTGACCATATTTCTCCATCTCTTGCCGAAAGGTCTTAATGGAAAAAGCAAACATCCCTGAATTCCAAAAATAATTACCTGAAGCCAGATAGGATTTAGCGGTTGCAAGATCCGGTTTTTCCCGAAATGATATCACCTGGCTATCCTCTCCCCGCTCGATATAGCCATATCCGGTTTCCGGCCGCTGGGGCTCAATGCCAAAAGTGACAATGGATCCATTTTGAGCGAGACTAACTGCTTTATCTACAGCCCGGGCAAAGGCATCTTCCGGCATAATAAGATGATCAGCAGGTAAGACCAGGAGAATTGTGTCCTCTTTTTCGCTGAGCGCCGAAAACTCAACCGCCGCACAAACAGCAGGGGCAGTATTTCTTCCCACCGGTTCAAGGAGAATGGAATAATCCACTCCAAGGTCCAAATCATCCACCTGACTCCGGGTGATAAAACGATGCTCTTCACCAACGACGATAAGGGGAGGAAGAATTTTTGGAAGCCCACAGACTCTGAGCAGTGTAGTTTGAAGCAGAGAAGTCTCATCCACCAGTTGCAAGAGCTGTTTAGGATAGAGCTCCCGGGAAAGAGGCCAGAGCCTTGAGCCTGTACCACCTGCAAGAATGACCGGTTGTAGTTTAGGCACTTTATCTCCTTATTTTTTATAACTCTTTTCGAAACTATTCAAGTCGTAGCCTTTCATCGGCCGTAGGGATCATCAATTAAACAGTTCTCTTATTTTCTTATCAACGCCAATAACTCAGCTGTTTTTTCTTCCAGCAGGGAAACATCCCCTTTACTTTCGACATTGAGCCTCAGTAAAGGCTCTGTATTTGATTTTCGTATATTAAAACGAAAACGGGGAAAAGTCACACTCAAGCCGTCCACATACTCTTTTTTCCCCTCGGAAAAGGCCGCTTCTATCCGGGCAATAACCGCATCCGGATCATTTACCGTGGAATTTATCTCTCCCGAAACCGGATAGGCTGTTATACGCTCGGCAACCATGCTGGAGAGCGGCTTATTCTTTCTGCTCATTAACGAACAAACCAACAGCATGGGAATCATTCCGGAATCACAGTAGGCAAAATCCCTGAAATAATGATGGGCAGACATCTCTCCGCCGTAAATTGCATCTTCCTTACGCATCCTCTCCTTGATAAAGGCGTGGCCGGTTCGGGTCTCAATGGCTACGCCTCCAGCCGCATTTACCAGTTCTCTGGTATTCCAGACCAGTCTCGGGTCGTGAAGAATCCGGCTGCCTGGATTTTGAGCAAGCATCTCCATGGCCAAGAGACCGACAATATAATAGCCCTCAATAAATGTACCATTTTCATCCCAGAAAAAACAACGATCAAAATCACCATCCCAGGCAATGCCGAGATCAGCACCATGTTTTTTCACCAGACGAGATGTCTGCTCTCTTTTTTCGGGAAGTAACGGATTTGGCACTCCGTTGGGAAACGTCCCGTCCGGCTCATGAAAAACCTTGATAAAGGTAAAGGGCAGCTGCTCTTCCAAAAGGTCAACAATCCTGCCACTACAGCCATTACCGCTGTTCACCACCAGCTTCAGCCCCTTCAGTTCCGCCATATCCACATAGGATAACAGATGATCGATATAGGATTTTTTACTTTGAATAGCTTGTTTTAGGCCACGTCTTTTGTCGGATTTCGGAAAATCTCCCGCAAGAATCATCTCTGCCATCCGCTCAAGGCCCGACTCGCCGGAAACGGGCCGTGCCCCCCTGGTAACAAACTTCATCCCATTATAGTCGGCCGGATTATGGCTCGCGGTAACCACGATACCGCCATCCACTCCCTCGTCCTCAAGACTGAAAGCCGCATGGTAGATCTCTTCGGTTCCACAAAGTCCCAGATCAAGAACATCGACCCCGGATTCAAGCAGGCCATCCGCAAGAGCCCCTGTAAGTTCTTCACTTGAAAGGCGGATATCATGGCCGATAGCCACCTTCCCCGGTTGAAACAAGGCCGCATAACTACGACCAATATCATAAGCCAACTGAACGTTCAGTTCCGAGGGCACCTTTCCACGAATATCATAGGCCTTGAAACAGGCAGGTATTTGAGTGGCCATTTTTTTCTTTTTCAGGTTACTGGAAAAGGTATAAGGTTTAGGGTATAAGGGTTAGGATAGAAAGTTCATAAATATGGTTTCCTGATTCCCACGCAGAGCGTGGCAACAAAAATCAAAATATCAGAAAATAAAACATTATACAACAGTTAGCTATGAAAGGAATAATTCTTGCCGGTGGTTCCGGAACCAGACTCTACCCCTTTACCCGGGTGGTTTCCAAACAGCTCATTCCGATTTACGATAAACCGATGATCTACTACCCTCTGTCGGTACTCATGCTTGCCGGAATCAGAGAAATTTTGATCATTTCCACCCCCCATGACCTGCCGCGCTTTAAAGAACTCTTCGGAGACGGTTCCCAACTGGGCCTGACTATAGAATATGCTGAACAACCTAAACCGGAAGGATTGGCCCAGGCCTTTCTGATCGGTAAATCTTTTATTGGTGATGACTCCGTTGCCCTTATCCTGGGTGACAATATCTTCTTCGGCCCTGGTTTTTCTAAGATTGTCAAAAAGAATGCTACGTTATCCGATGGCGGATTGGTCTTTGGTTACCTGGTCAGAGATCCTGAACGATACGGGGTTGTTGAGTTTGATGAGAACAACCAGGTAATCGGCATAGAAGAAAAACCAACCATGGCAAAATCTAAATTTGCCGTTCCCGGTCTCTATTTTTATGATAACGAGGTAATCTCCATTGCGGAACAGGTCCAACCCTCCCCCCGTGGTGAACTGGAAATAACTGATATCAATCTGGAGTATCTCAGGCGGGGAAAACTCCGGGTCCAACCCCTTGGACGGGGATTTTGCTGGCTTGATACCGGCACCCACGAATCCTTGCAACAGGCATCGAGTTACATCCAGGCCGTCCAGGAGCGTCAGGGCTTAAAGGTTGCCTGTATCGAAGAAATTGCCTGCAAGCTTGGTTATATAGATGTCGACCAGCTGGAATTATTGGCAGCCGATATGCTTAAAAATCAATATGGACAATACCTGATGGATATTGTTGCCGAACTCAAAAATAAGAATTCCCGGCAATAATCAACAGAGCAAACCAAAAAGATAACTATTCAGGTGATGCAACAAATTACCCTAAACTCTAAACTGTAACTGTTCAGAAGTACCTCAGGTAAGCGAGTGCAACGAGACTCCGCTCGTTCATTTGGGCCTTTGAAGCATACTAGTGTTATTCGAGAAGGCCAGGTAAGCGTAGACTCCGAAATGGGCGAAGATGGGGTGCTTCTGAATAGTTACCCAAAAAGATTATGAATATTCTCGTTACCGGAGCAGCCGGCCAGCTGGGCAGGGACTGTGTGGAGCTGCTAGGTCAAAACAATTCTATTATTCCATGTAACTCAAAACAGTTAGATATCAGCAATCAAGTTATGGTTGATACTCTTATTGACGAAGAACTGCCTGATCTAATTGTCAATTGCGCAGCTTTTACAGCTGTAGATAACTGTGAAAGCATGGAAGGACAAGCCATGGCAGTCAACGGCCATGGCCCTGCTTATCTTGCTGGAGCGGCGGCCCGAAACAAAGCCAGACTCATTCATATCTCAACGGATTATGTCTTTGACGGCAAAAAGAAAATCCCCCACCCCTATCTTGAAGATGACCCGGTGTCTCCCCTCTCAATATACGGCAAGAGTAAGCTGGCCGGTGAACAGGCCGTTGCCAAGAACTGCCCGGATAGTCTGATTCTGCGAACAGCCTGGCTCTATGGTGATAATGGAAAAAATTTTCTCAAAACCATGCTCCGCCTGGTCATAGCTGATCCCACCCGGCAGCTGCAAGTAGTAAATGATCAGTATGGCTCCCTCACCTGGAGCCGCAGCCTGGCCAGACAGATAGAAAAAGTTATTACAAGTAAGCTCCGGGGTATTGCCCATGCCACAGCTGAAGGCTGCTGCACCTGGTTCGAGGCTGCCTCCTATTTCCTGGCGCAAATGGACGTCCCCCATAACCTTGCTCCCTGTGACACCAGTGAATATCCCACTCCGGCCGCCAGGCCCATAAACTCCATCCTGGAAAACCATCGCCTGAAAGAAGCTGGGCTTATGGTGATGCAGGATTGGAAAAAAGACATTGAAGACTTTGTCGGGCTCTACAAAGACGCACTTATCAAAGAGGCTGGGTAACTATTCAGGCTGCCGGAAACCAAAATCATCAATCAGGGATGCCAGATAACGTTTGCTCTCAGACGAAATATCCTGAATCTGGAAACCAGTCAAATAAAAATTAGGATTCACATCCTTTTTGCACCAACGACTTCTAGCATTAAAAAGGATTTCACCTTCATCTCCAAACTCTTCCGGTAGCCGCATACGTAAGCGATAGTCTTCATTAACACCAATTGGCTCATCAGAGAGCAACATCACCCCGTTTGGGGAGATATCGACCAAATTACCGATAACCCTGCTGCCCATACCGTCAAAGACCCGCAGATATAAAAGCAGCTGCCGCCGCTCTATCTGCCGCTGCTCTCTATCCCTTTTTTCTGTGCTCACACATTCCTCCCTCAAAAAGTAATCAACATCTTACAACTTGACAATCTCGTAAAAACTCAAATTTCCAGATGGCTAAGTAAAAAACTTCATATGCGAGGCGCATACATTTTCTATTATTTCGGCGTACTAAAAGTACGTCGTAATGATAGAAAATTTGTAGCAACGAAGCAGGTGAAGAATTTTTACGACGCCATCACAACTTAACTAATTCAACATTCCCAACAGCCCCAATCAATTCAGCGCAAATAATCACAACCCCCTCAAGTCCATCAATAGTCTTAGCCGTTTCCAGAGCGTGTTCCATCCCCTGTTTTTTCTGTTTGCCTTTGCCAACCTCATTGCCAAGGCGGGTTGCCGCAGCATCGGCAAGGGGTGTTGATGAAGCAAGCACCGTCACGGAATCAGCATCTCCAAAACTCAAGGAATGGCCAATGGTTCCTGAAGAGGTACAGATCCCCATGGGCATCCTGTCTGGTTCGAGCCGCAATCCTACCCTAGAGCTTAAAGGTGACTGGCCTGCAAAGATGGCGACGGAACAACTTTTATTCCTTTTTAAAAAAATATCCCCGCCATTTTCAATGATCAACTCCTCTACTCCATCAGCGAGAAGATCCTCCCCCACGGCAGCGGCGATAGTTCCGGCAACAGCTGCCATCGGCCCGACACCTGTCTGGATAGCTGCTTTCATCATTTTCCGGATTAGAGCCGGGGCAAAAACATCCTCTTCCATGGGTTCCAGAGTTGCGGAAAATGATGGATGCTTTACTATGTACTTTTCGACTTGAAGGCGATACTGGATAACGAGTTCCCGTGCCCTGTCGTAAACATTATTGTTTGCCAGGATGTGCAGATCGGTCTCCCGAACCTGCACCTGACAGGAGATAAGATCAGCAGTGTCCAACAGATTACGATAGCTTCTTTTTCTGTAGGACTCTGGTCTTTTCTTCCTTTTTGCTTTCACAACCTATCCATTAAAAAATATTGTGATTAGCACCCAAACTCAGCTACGAAGTTTCTCAAGAAGGGCTATCCCATGTTCGTTTCATGGGTATCTGCAGCCCGGACGGCTGCAGTTAAGCCCCCAGGGATGGGTTCATGGCGTCCCATGAAATGAACATGGGGTAGCCCTGGGTCGCTAAAGCTGAGTTTCGATGGTAATTACAAAAAATATAAAACATGAAAATACCTATTTATCACGACACAACACATGGCTGAACCTTACGATATTATTGTCCTGTTTACCAGATACCCTGAAGCGGGAAAATGCAAAACCAGACTTATTCCGGCATTGGGGGCAAGCAGGGCAAGCAGTCTGCATAAAAAACTGGTGAAAAAAATTATGACTGAGCTGACAAGTCTTAAGGAAAGCCATGATTATCTGCTTGAAATTCACTATGATGGCGCCTCCCTTGACTCCATGCAATCCTGGCTGGGAAATACTTTCTCTTTTCGTTCCCAATGCCGGGGTGATCTGGGTAACAGGATGCAAACTGCCCTTAACCACTACCTCGGGGCAGATGGGAAAATCCTTCTTATCGGCAGCGACTGTCCGGAACTGGATAACAAAATCCTCAGCAAAGCTTTTTTCTCCCTGGACTCTTCTTCCCTGGTCTTTGGCCCGGCATTTGACGGAGGATACTACCTGATTGGTATGCAAAGAAAACTGGCTCCCAAAAGCATCGCCTCACTTTTTAACGATATTTCCTGGGGCAGCTCATTTGTTCTCCGCTCCACCCTGGAAAAAGCCAAAAAATGTAAGCTGCCCTATCACCTTCTGGAAACCCTCCACGACATAGACACCCCCGATGACCTCAGGCATATCAATAATCATCCCTACTTTCAATGAGGAAAAACAAATTCCCGCCCTCTGTCCACTAACAGAGCAGGTTGAGGAAGTTATCCTTGTTGATGGAGGGTCCAGCGACCATACGGTATCACTGGCAAAAAAGCTTGGCCTGAGGGTGGAAAAGAGTTCCCCAGGAAGGGCTGTCCAGCTCAACCATGGGGCACGTTTGGCAAAAGAAAAGCTTCTTCTCTTCCTCCACGCCGACACCCGCCTGCCAACAAACTTTCATCACTTGATCAATGAATGGTCAACAGATACGGAAAATCCTACTCTTTGCGGCGCCTTTTCCCTTGCCATTGAAGGTCATTCACCCCTGCTTTATTTCATCTCCTGGTCGACAAATATCAGATCTCGACTTCTCCAGCTTCCTTACGGAGATCAGGCACTTTTTATACGCCGAAAGGATTTTGAGGACATGGGTGGTTTCCCGGATATCCCGGTCATGGAAGATTTTGTCTTTATCCGCAATGTAAGGAAAAAAGGCCGGATAAAAATTTTGCCTGAATGTGTTACCACCTCCGGCAGACGCTGGCAACGATTGGGAGTTTTTCGCACCACCCTTATTAATCAATTGATCATTTTAGGCTATTATGCCGGCATGCCTCCTGAAAAACTTGCCTGTTTCTATCGGAGAAAAGGCCATACATCAAAGGGCTCATAAAGAGTGCCCGAATCATTTACTCCGGACTGTTCGTTGTCGTTGCTCCAGAGTAGTCATCAGGCTGGTCACTGTTCTTATCCGCTTGCTGCTCTTCAACAGAACTAAAAGCTCTCACAGCCTGTTCGGTGATTGCCTGTTTTTTTTGCTGAAAGGCCTCACGCAGATCCTTATCCTTAATCAAACTTTTAAAAACTGCCTCAGTTCTGCTCAAATAAGGACAAAGGGTACAGTTGTTGAGTATTTGGCTACCCGGGGCAAGCAGAGTTGCCAGCAGCATGTGAATGAGGATAACAATAATTAAGGCCTTGGCAAAACCCAGGACCGCACCAAGAAATTTATCAAACCAAACAGCAATGGTCAGGTGAACAACCGTTGACAAGCCTTTGCCAAGTAATACGGCAAAGACATAGGTCAGAGAAAACAGGATAACATAGGCCATCCAGAACAAGACCTGCGGGTCATCCGATACTCCTCGCAAAAACGGAAAAAGTCTGTCATGATACTGACCAGCCATGAGATAACCGACATAAAGGGCGAGCAGGACGGTAATTTGTCTTAAAAAACCGACCCAGGCCCCACGCCCGATGAAAAGACACATAAGGGCGATAATGACGAAATCATAGGCTGTCAGATTGAGTCCGGAATCCATACATTCACTCCAAGGTAGCAGGTATATTAAATAGAAAAAAAGCCGACTAGTCTGTAAAACCAGAAGGCTGTTCGAGATTGAGCAAGAGCCTTGGCTCCTGATACACTTTTACACTCCCAGTTGACCTTCTACTATTTTTTTAGCAGGAACATTTGAAATTGCAAGAATTATCTTTACTCGGGGAGCTCGGAATAGTAAACAATTTCCCCACTTTTATGCTGGATATACTTGACCATGTTTTTCCAGATGGTCAACAAATGGTCATCATGCTTGATCTGGATGAACTGAATAACTCTTGGCAGGAAAAAACAGAAAACACCCCACCCATCTCTTTGTTAGGCTCATGGGAACAAGAAAAACTCAACTCATTCAAAAGGGAAAAAAGATATTTTGAATGGCTGGGGGGACGAATTGCTGCCAAACTCGCCATCCTGGCCCATCCAGCTTTCAGCAAGCGCAATTCCAGTTCCGTTTCGCTTCAGCAACTGGAAGTAAGAAATCTTAAAAACGGCAGACCCATTCCAAGCCGGACAAACGAACTGGACAAAAATGAGCTGCCGACTATCTCCATTTCGCATTCCGGCAGCTACGCTCTGGCCATAGCTGCTGATTGCTCCTGTGGGATTGACATCCAGGAAAACCGGGAGAGCCTGCAACGAGTCCAAAACCATTTCTGTACTGGAGACGAAAAGGCGATCCTTCACAGCTCTCTTCCCAAGCTGGACGAGCAACTCAGACTAAACCTTCTGTGGGCCGCAAAAGAGGCTGTTAAAAAAAGCATGAGCCCTGTTAACATGCCGGCATTTCTTGACATTCATCTCGTGACAATTGAAGAGTTGCAGGAAAGAGGATGGAGTTTTTCACTCAAACTCATAGAAGAACCATACACTGGTAAAATCTTAAAAGTTGCAACCGGCCTCATGATTGAATACGCACTGGCCATAAGCCTTGACCCGGGAGTGGCGTAACCATGCCCGAACTTCCCGAAGTTGAAGTAATTTGCCAAGGCCTCTTTCCCCATCTCGTTGGTCGAAACATCCGCGCTGTTACGGGTGATGGAAAAACATTGCGCAGCCCGGTGCCGATAGATCTGCTGGAAGAGCATCTTGTCAATCGTACCATCAGGGATGTCAGACGGCGGGCAAAGTATCTTCTTATTGAGACGGAAGAGAACGCGCTGCTGATCATCCATCTCGGTATGACCGGAACTCTCACCATTTCATCCGTCGCAAGTCCACGGAAAACGCACGATCATGTCTTCTGGCTTTTCGATAACGACAAAGAACTGCGCCTCAATGACGTCCGGCGTTTTGGTTCTGTCCACCTCCTGCTTCCTGATGAAGCAGCGGTTATGGAAGATACTTTTTTTGCAAGTACCGGCCCGGAACCATTTGCCGTGGAATGCAGCCCGGACTATCTCATGCTCCAGGCCAAAGGCAAAAAGATGGCTCTCAAATCTTTTCTCATGCAGAATAAGATTATTGCCGGAATAGGTAATATCTACGCCAATGAATCCCTCTTTGGGGCACAAATGCATCCCAGCCGACAAGCCGGTTCACTCACAAGGCACGAGTGGCAGCGACTGCACAAACTGATTCGGCAAATCCTGCAACATGCTATCAGCTGCGGTGGTTCAACCATTAGCGATTTTATGGGTGCCAGTGGTGAGAGTGGCTATTTCCAGATGAATTTTAAGGTCTATGGAAAGAATGGAAACCCCTGCCCCACCTGCAAAACCTTACTAAAAAAGAAGCAAATCGGTGGCAGAGCGAGTTTTTATTGCCCGAAATGCCAGGGCTGAGGTGATAATCTCGTAAAAGTACAATTTTCAAAATGGCGACTCTGTAGTGTGAACCCAGATAGAACTCCCCATTTTATACTCCCTGCGGTGGGCAGCTATCTGGAGATAACAATTCGGCACCTCCATTTTACCGGCAGGCCGGACAAAGCATTGCCCTTGATCATAGCTGAGCAACCCGGACTTGAGGCTGGCAACGCCTTTCTTTTTCAGCTTCAGCCCGCAGCTGAGTTGGGCTTTTATTGCTGTTGGGGCGGATTGTTTCACTCCCTGAAGCAAGAGAAGAGTGGGCCCGAGCAGTTCATTAAACAGGGATCTGACTGCCGGTGGAGGGCCGGGGAGACCAAAAAAAAGGCTATTATTCAATTGGCCAAAAAGCGTTGCTTTTCCAGGACGCAGTTGAAGGGAGCGATAACAGAGACTTCCCCCGGCAGAAACAAAACTCTCTTCCAGCAAATCATACTTGCCGGGCCCCATTCCACCGGTGCTGATTATAAGATCAAAGCCTTTATCTTCAAACTTTGCCAAACTGGCCGCCAGAGCCTCTTTTTCATCTGCCACAACACCCAGGTCTGATGGAACTCCTCCAAACTGCCTGATAAGACCACTTAAAAGAAAACGGTTGCCGGAAATTTTCTGTCCCTTGCTAAGCTTGTCTCCAGGATTTACCAATTCACTACCGGTACAGAAAAAACCAATCACAGGCTTTCTATAGACGGGAAGACTTACATGACCAGCCGCAGCTAAATAAACCAGATGATCCGGGAGCAACACCGTCCCTTCCGGAACTACAGGGCTTCCCTGCTTCATCTCACTGCCCTGCCTTCGGATAAAGGTGTCTTTTCCGGCTAGAACATTGTGATCTAAGTGGAGTAAACCATCGATAAACCGACACCATTCATCTGGAATAACCCGTAAGGCTCCAGTTGGAAGCATGGCTCCGGTCATGATTCTGCTGGCAGAACCCTTTTGCAGACTTAAATTGCGTATATCGCCTGCGGCAATCTCGTCCTGCAATTGGAAATAAGCACCATCTTTATCCAACTTAAATGGCCGGCCTATCGAAAGGACATAGCCGTCCCTGGTAGACTGGTCAAAATTGGGGATTGGACGATGACAGGTGAGTGTTTTGCTGACTACTCTTCCAAGAGCTTCTTCCAGATCAACTTTTTCCTCAAGCGGGGAAGAAATTTTCCGGCCGATAAGATCATGGGCCTCCTTCAAATCCGGAATAGGAAGAGCGGAGAACTCTTCTATTTGTTGAATCTTTAAATCCTGCATATATT
>SWBY01004659.1_pt1 | contig 11490 bp, 11 predicted proteins | sample 4693071 | NCBI WGS metagenome assembly SWBY01 (sample SAMN10267273, study PRJNA491770) | bioreactor metagenome | isolation source: DHS bioreactor inoculated with marine methane seep sediment | place: Japan: Omine Ridge, Nankai Trough | collected 2006-05-06 | reverse complement strand
TTTCAGGGAAGATCTTTTTTATCGGCTCAATGTTTTACATTTACATATGCCGCCACTCCGTGAACGAGACGGTGACATCCGCCTGTTGCTCGATCATTTTTTGAGACTGTTCAGTGTAAAACTTGGCAGAAAGATTAGTGGCTTAACTAAAAAATCGATCGATTTCCTGATGAACTATCACTACCCGGGAAATGTACGAGAATTACGTAATATTGTGGAATATTCGGCTAATATCTGCCAGGGCACTAAAGTAGGGATAAAAGATCTACCTCGGTATCTTTTTCCCCCCCTGGCTGTTTATGAACCTGCTCCAAGCCCTACTGTTCCGACTCCAGCAAAGCCTGTTGTTCGGGAACAACCCACAGCTAATATAATAGCCGGCTGGACTACAGTGGAAAAACAAATGATCATAGAGGCCTTACGTAAAACCGGAGGAAATCGTTCTAAGGCGGCGGAGATGCTTGGTTGGGGAAGAACCACTCTTTGGAGAAAACTGAACAAATACAGTCTGGCCTGAGGAGGAAAAGAGTTGAAAATAATGATTACTACCCGTGGAGACTTTGTATCCCCTCGTTTTGACCATAGTTCAGAGGTGATCATTGCAACATATTACGACAAACAACTACTGGAAGAACCACGTTCCATGCTTTTATCTCACGTATCTGCGGAAAGTATATGTGAACTGGCCCTCAAGGAAAAGGTTGTCACCGTTATCTGCGGAGGGATTGAAGAACAGCATTATCAATTTCTGACCTGGAAAAAAATCAAGGTCATCGATTCTATTATCGGTCCCCATGCCGACGCCTTACAATTGACCATGGACAATGGGCTTGAACCAGGCACCATATTGCCGGGAGTAACATCCAGGGAGGTATCCCAGTGAAGAGCCGAACTGGTTGGTTATCAAAAATTTTACCATCACCATCTGCTGATATTAAGAAGGGAGCCGATCTTGCCAGAGGCTATAAAAAATTTTCAAGGGGGCTTTCCGTTACCTTAACGATAATTGTCCTGATACCATTAGCCATTATTTCAATTTTTTCACATTATCAGGTTAGGCAACTTTTACAAGAAGAAGAGCTTGAGCAATTGCTTCTGAATCTGGAAGGATCCACAGATACCATAGAAAAGTTTGTTTCTGAACTTCACTCAGTAATTAAGTTTGTGGCAAGAGATGACCGCTATGAGGAGTTGCTTAATCCACAGGAGCTTGAGGCACTCTTTGTCAGACTACAAGGAGAGTATCCAGATTTTGCCGATATAGAAATTATTGACTCTAAAGGAAGACAAAAATCTTACGTTGGGCCCTATCAACTTGCAGGGCATAATTACACAGATCAAACATGGTACCAGGAAGTGCTGTTGCAGGGTGTGTATATAAGCAATGTCTTTTCCGGATTTCGGCATGTTCCCCACTTTGTCATTGCTATGAGCAGAAAACATCCAAACCAGGAAGGAAGCTGGGTTTTACGTGTTACCATTGATGCGGAGACCCTACAACATTTTGTTGACACGATCCATACCACCTATGCCGATGATATATTCCTGGTTGATTCAAAATTTTTCCCACAAACAAAACCTCATAAATACGGAGAAATGGGCAAAAAGTGTTATTTATGCGACATAGAAGATGCAACCAAGGCAAATTTCAAAAAAAGAGTAGAGAAACACAACACGACACCAGGAAAAGCATCCAGGACGACCGTCGTTCAAAAATCGTTCGAAAAGAAACATATAATTCAAGCCACTGTTGAAATGGAAAACACACCATGGAAACTAGTAATGGTGAAAGAACAATATTTACACGGTACTACCTGGGGTATCTTTAAAATACGGCTCATAGCTTTTTTTCTTTCCTGCATAACGATTGCTTTTCTTATTATCTTGGAGATCAGTGAGTCGCTCACCGAACACATCCATGAATCTGACAGAAAAAGGCAGCAATTCCTTACCGAAGCTGAAAATGCCAATAAACTTGCTTCTGTGGGCAGGTTGGCGGCTGGGGTAGCCCATGAAATAAACAATCCTCTTTCGATCATCAATCAAAAGACCGGACTGGTTCAGGATTTCATGGAAATGACAGGGGATTTTGACCACAAAGGATTAATGGAAGAAGCGCTTGAAGGGATACAGTACAGTATTGGACGATGCAGGACAATCACCCATCGTTTACTCGGTTTTGCCCGTCAGACAGATGTAAGTACAGAGGAAATAGATATTAATATTCTGCTAAGAGAAGTTATTGACTTCCTCGCAAAAGAAGCAACCTATAACCAGATAAAGATAGATTTTGATCTCATTCAGGATATAAAAACGATTTTTAGTGACCGTGGTCAGTTGCAGCAGATTTTTCTCAATATTACTAATAATGCCATAGATGCGATTGGCAGCAATGGTCAAATAACGCTTGGCAGCAGGCAAGTTGATCAAGAAACTATCCAGGTTAGAATTATTGATAACGGACCGGGAATGTCTGAAAAGGTTAAACAACACATCTTTGATCCTTTTTTTACGACCAAGGAGACAGGAAAAGGGACTGGTCTTGGATTATCAATAACATACGGAATTATTAAAAAGCTTGGTGGAAGTATTAATGTGATATCTGAGATCGGCAGTGGAACAACCTTTGAAATCAACTTGCCGGTCAGGCAAATTAAATAGAAATAAAATAATTTTTGAAAAGCAGTGTAAGAACCATGAACTCTTATGCCGGAATGGGGACAAAATGACAAACACGAAACTGTTAATAATTGATGATGAAGTTGAGTTTGCCTCAACATTGTGCCAACGTCTACAATTACGCGACATTGAAACTAAATATGTTAACAGTGGTACCGAAGGATTAGCAAAGCTTGCAGAAATAGCTCCTGAGATAATCATCCTTGATTTAAAAATGCCTGACATGAGTGGACTTGATGTCTTGGAAGAAATAAAAAAATTTGATCAACGCATTGAAGTCATAATGCTTACCGGCCATGGTTCTGCCGGCTCAGGTGTCGAGGCAATGGAAAAAGGAGCCTTTGACTACATCATGAAACCTCTTGATATCAAAGAACTTCTCGAAATAATACATTCAGCTGACGAAAAGCGTAGCAAAGCATAGGTCTCCCATGGATGCAAAAACAGAAAGTACTATTCGCCAGGAACAGATAGAATCATTTGGTCACCTGATGGCAGGATTTTCCCACGATATGAAAAATCATCTTGGCATTATACGAGAATCCAACGGCCTCATGGGTGACATCATTGCAATGGGTGGCTTGGCTGACGATGAAACTGCAGTGGAACGGCTAAAAAAAATAATCTCATCCATTGAGAACAGAGTGGTGATTTCAGCCAATATGTTTCATCAGCTCAGCAAGTTGGCCCATCGATCCGACACACCGTATTCTTCCTTCCAGGTCAATGACCTGATTACAGAAGAATTCACCTTTCTAGAGCGTTTTTCCCGATTAAAAGAGATCCACATCAAACTAAAACTCGGGGAAAACATTTCCCCACTCTACAATGATCCCTCACTGTTACAACATGTTTTTTATCGAGTCTATATCCTGTGTCTTGAACAACTTGAGAGTGGGCATAGTCTTGAAATCATCACCGGACAGGATGAAAAAGAAGTGAAAATAACATTTCGGCTTATTGGAGTTGCAGAACTAAACCTTGAACAATTATCCGGCAATAATCTTCCTCCAGCCATTACAAAGCTTGCAGGAACTCTGGGAGCAGGCGCCAGCACAGCAGATTATGCTGATATTACACTTACAATTGGATCGTTAGCTGATCAAGATTAGCCCCATTTTTCATCAAAATGAAACAGTCAGCTCTGTGAACTCTGTGTGCTCTATGGTGAAGAAAGATTTTTTACGGGTCCATTAAATAGGGAGCAACTATATGTTTTTTAGAGCCATTGCCTTTTTGGTGGGGTTTATTTCCTTGACCGTTGGACTGCTAAAGTACGACAGTGAATTGGCCACAGCACCTGTTCCTGTCGTTACCGGCGCTCTGGTCATGCTGGTTGCTGTGTTCAATCTTATACCCCGGATCAAACGATGTTCCTCCTGCCACAAGAAAATTCCAAAAAAAGTTGCTACCTGTCATTATTGCGGCAGCAAACAGCCTCCTCTTGAAGGTCCTTGAAAAATACAATTTTGATGACGTCGTAAAAACTCTTCATCTGCTTCGTTGCTGTAAATTTTATATCATTACAACGTACTCTAGTACGCCGAAATGATATAAAATTTACGCGCCTCGCATATGAAGTTTTTTACTTAGCCATCGGAAAACATAAGTTTTTACGAGCTTGTCAATTTTCGTTCAATCATACAACTCCGCATTTTTAAAAAGTACTCCCTTCTGGTCTTTATCGGATAAAAGTGGTTCTCCGTCAAGAGGCCAGGGAATCGCAAGAGTCGGATCGTTCCAGATGATACAGCGTTCATGCTTTGGGGCGTAATAATCAGTGGTCCGGTAGAGAAACTCAGCACTATCCGACAGTACCAGAAAGCCGTGACCAAAACCGGCTGGAACCCAGAGGCTTTTTTTATTCTCCGCACTGAGATTTTCCCCGACACACTTGCCGAACGTAGGAGAACTCCTGCGCAAATCCACCGCAATATCATAAACCTCACCGGCAACCACCCGGACAAGTTTTCCCTGGGCCTGCTGAATCTGGTAATGGATTCCCCGCAGGACATTCTTCATCGATTTAGAATGATTATTCTGGATAAATCTTGTTCTGAGACCGGTCTTTTCCTGCCAGATCCGCTCATTATAACTCTCATAAAAGAATCCTCTATCATCACCAAACACGTCGGGTTCGACCACTAAAACTTCAGGAATTACCGTAGGGTTTATCTTCATTTTTCTGTCCTCTGTTTTCTGTCCTCTGTCTTCTGTCCTCTGTCTTCTGCTCCCCGTACATCTTTGCATAATACTTACGATAGGAGCCATTTATAACAGAATTCACCCAGTCCTGGTTTGCAAGATACCAATCAACAGTTTTTTCTATCCCTTCTTCAAAACTCACTTTGGGTTTCCAGTCGAATTGTTCTTCCATATAGCAGGCATCAATAGCATAACGTCGATCATGGCCAAGCCTGTCTTTGACATAGGTAATGAGCTTGCGTCGCGGCTCACCAGATTCAGGGAGTCCCAGCTTGCGATCCAGAGTATCACAAATTAGAGTCACCACTTCAATATTCTGCTTCTCATTATTGCCACCGATATTATAATTTTCACCAGGATTTCCTCTTCGCAGAACCTCTACAATGGCCTCACAGTGATCAAGGACGTAGAGCCAGTCCCGGACATTTTTTCCATCACCATATACGGGTAGTGTTCGTCCGGTCATGGAGTTATGAAAAACCAGAGGAATCAGTTTTTCCGGAAACTGGTAGGGGCCATAATTATTAGAGCAATTGGTAATCAGAACGGGCAAACCATAGGTATGAAAATAGGCCTGAACCAGATGATCAGATGAAGCCTTGGAGGCTGAATAAGGTGAACGGGGATCAAAAGGGGTTGATTCGGTAAACATGCCGGTTTCGCCGAGGGAGCCGTAGACTTCATCGGTTGAAACATGTAAAAAACGAGGCTCCCTGCCCTGCCGGGAAGAACCGAGCCAATACTTTCTAGCCGCCTCAAGCAAAGTAAAAGTACCTATAATATTGGTCTGGATAAAGGCGGCGGGGCCGGTGATAGAACGATCGACATGGGATTCTGCGGCAAAGTGAACCACGGAATCGATCTGCTCTTCCTCAAAAAGCCTTTCAATGAGAGTTGCATCGCAAATATCTCCTTTTACAAATCGATACTGTTGATTTTCTTCAATCCCCTCCAGATTCTGAAGGTTTCCGGCGTAGGTGAGTTTATCAAGATTAATAAGCCGCCATCCAGGATGATTCGCAAGGAGCAAACGGACAAAATTTGCGCCGATAAATCCACAGCCTCCTGTGACCAGTACTGTTCTCTTTTTTTTCATTATACGTTCCGATGTTTTTTATTTTCGAGATTTAGGATTGCAAAATCAGCAAAAGAGCCTATTGTGCGGTGACTTTAAAATAATTATTTAATATGCAGATCTTTTTACCATAGACTCACTAAAAAACAAGCCATCCCGTAATACAGACAGGCAAAAAAGAAAATGAGTAAACAGCTCGAACAGGAAGTAAATAAACGGCGAACCTTTGGTATCATTAGTCACCCCGATGCCGGAAAAACCACTCTCACCGAGAAACTTCTCCTCTATGGCGGTGCCATTAATCTTGCAGGAGCCGTCAAATCAAAGAGAGCCCAAAGGCATGCCACCAGCGACTGGATGGCGATAGAACGAGAACGTGGAATCTCAGTTACCACTTCGGTAATGAAGTTCACCTACAATGATTATGAAATAAACCTTCTTGATACCCCCGGGCATCAAGACTTTTCTGAAGACACTTACAGAGTACTCACTGCCGTTGACTCCGCAATTATGGTGATTGACAGTGCCAAAGGTGTGGAATCCCAGACAGAAAAACTCATGGAAGTCTGCCGGATGCGCAACACCCCTCTTATCACTTTCATTAACAAGCTTGATCGTGAGGGCCTGGAACCACTCGATATTCTGGCTGAAATTGAAGATAAACTGCAGATTGAGTGTACTCCTCTTTCCTGGCCAATCGGTATGGGAAAAACCTTTAAGGGAGTTTACAATCTCTACCAGAAAAAACTTCACCTCTTTGAACCTGGCCAGGAGACAAGAAACCAGCAGGGAATCATCATTGACTCCCTTGACGATCCCCGCCTGGAAGAACTCATCGGAGGACATCAGGCGGACGAGTTGAGGGAAGACATAGAACTGCTTGAGGGTGCGGCCAATCCATTTGAATATGACCACTATCTTTCTGCTAGTCAGACTCCGGTTTTTTTCGGTTCTGCGATCAATAATTTCGGTGTCCGGGAACTTTTAAACGGATTTGTGAAAATGGCACCTCCTCCCGGTATCAGAGCAGCAAAAGAGAGGGATGTCTCTCCCCTTGAGGAGAGTTTTTCCGGCTTCACCTTTAAAATCCAGGCCAATATGAATCCTGCCCATCGGGATCGTATTGCCTTTTTTCGTATTTGCTCGGGAAAATTCACAAAAGGCATGAAGGTCAAACATCATCGACTGGGTAAGGAGATTACCCTGGCCAATGCCACCATCTTCATGGCCCAGGACAGGGCCAATGTTGCAGAAGCCTGGCCAGGGGATATTATTGGACTCCACAACCACGGAACCATCAAGATTGGAGATACCTTTACAACCAAGGAAGAGCTCAAGTTCACCGGCATCCCCAACTTTGCTCCGGAACATTTTCGCCGGGTTATTCTCAAAAACCCCCTGAAGATGAAACAATTACAAAAAGGCTTGATTCAACTGGCTGAAGAAGGAGCCGTACAGACCTTCAGACCACTGATCGGGGCTGATTATATTATGGGAGCGGTGGGAGTACTCCAGTTTGAGGTCACCATGGCAAGGCTGAAAAATGAGTATGGTGTTGACGCGGTTTATGAACCGATAAACTACCAGGCGGCACGCTGGGTGGAGTGTGATGATGCCAAAAAAATGGCTGCGTTTGAGGCAAAAAACCAGGCTGCTCTGGCAAGAGATGCCGAAGGATTCCTCACCTATCTAGCAGAAAATGACTGGATGCTGAATTTTTTCATGGAAAAATGGCCGGAAATCACCTTTCACAAGACCCGAGAAAATATTTAGACCACCTTTAGGCCACCTTTAGGCCACCTTCAGGGTACCTTTAGTCTTCCACAAAAACCAGGGCACAACCATCGGAAACGGCCCGGGCAGTTTTTTTTCTGGCTGAAGTAATAATGCGTTGAATAGTTCCACGAGAGACCCCCATACGCTGCCCTGCCTCTTCCTGGGTCAGACCGTCTCGATCGCAAAGCTTGAAGGCCTCAAGTTCATCTCGAAAGAGATCAATCTTCTCAAGTTTGGTCATTGGTGTGCCGGTGGGCTTAAAGGCCCGATCACAGAAACTTCCCTCGCAATATCGCATTTTTTTGGGTCTGGGAGACATTTTTCTTTCCTGGATTATTAACAAGCTCAAAGGGAAGGCGTCATGCTAAAATTCAGCTACACCTTTCAATCATTCATCACAAGCACCTTTATACAGTGAAACGTCTGAGAAAGCAAATCCTCAAACGTTTCACTGTTCACTTCAGGCTAGCTAAATAGTAACACTTGACAATCTCGTAAAAACTCAAATTTTCAGATGGCTAAGTAAAAAACTTCATATGCGAGGCGCATAAATTTTCTATTATTTCGGCGTACTAAAGTACGTCGTAATGATAGAAAATTTGTAGCAACGAAGCAGATGAAGAGTTTTTACGACGCCATCACACTTTAATTATGACAGTTGCTCCCGCCATTACAAGCCTGGTCAGTATTCATTTTCGGCAGCATACCGGCGGAAAATTGCTCCATCACTGCAGCGGCATTTGGAATAGCATCACGATCAGCCCAGTAAACATCGATGCCAACTTTAGCAAATCCCTGCATGGGCCTTGCTCCAATACCACCAACTACAATGGCATTGACTCCGGCATCACTAAGTACCTTCACCGGTATCATGCAGCCCCCGGCTCCATGGTCAGGAACAGGCAGAGTTTCCACTGAACTTACTTTATTCTCAGAATCCACTTCAACCAGAGTAAAAACATCACAATGGCCAAAATGGTCGGAACGAGAGGCTTCCATGCCTCCGGGGTTATTCGTTGGTATAGCTATTCGCATACTGATCTCCTTGCCGGCTAGCCCGACATTTTAATTTTATAATTCATTTTGCTGAACCCTAAAAGTCTTTTTCTCACCACAAAGGTAACAGAGAAAACATTTTTTTTCAAAGCAGACATATGCACGTTAGTTACCCGCTGTACAAGTGTCAAGAAAAATTTTCTACTGAATCATTTACAAAAACAGCTCTTCTAAAAAAACGAATTCTACAACCAGACAATCAAGAGACATAAATAGACAGAGAAGTAAATATCAGGTAAATTGTTTTGTTAACATCAAAAATCATACTTACTCAATCCTCTAACATGCGCAAAACAGCTTTTTATTTTCTTTTTTTATCGCTTTTTCTTGTGCCTTTTGCCACTTTGGCAGAAGAAACTGAAAAAGACCTGGAACATCGTGCCGTTATAACTGACATTGGCCTTACGACTTCAACTAAACACCTTTTACTCTTTGCCCGGATAGAAAACGGCATTAGTGAGGATCTAATCAAAGGTCTACATAGTGGTATCCCTATTCAATTTTCGTTTTTTCTTGAACTGAAAAAGATAAAAAGCAAACAACTAGAGAAAGAGAAATCTCAGTATACCTTCAACCATACGCTCAAATACAATACACTCAAAGAAAACTATCAGGTGAAGCTTCAAGAAGAATCAAGGCCAAAGCACAGTTTCACAAAATTGGAAGATGGCCTGACTGCCTTAACTGAAATCAACGGCTTTAAACTGCTTGATAAAAGCCAGATGATCCATGGCACCTCCTATAGACTCCGCATAAAAGCTGAACTGAAAAAAAAGACGCTGCCCATGAATCTTCATTATATTATTCCTTTTTTCTCAGGCAAGACTAAAGAAACAGAATGGCATAGTGTGACTTTTTCCTACTGATCAAATAAGACAAGCTCGTAAAAACTTATGTTTTATAGCCCCACCTGAACCATTCACAAATTGATAATTATTATGGCTAGTCCAATAAAGGAACATCAAGCCCATACCACAAATAGACTCAGTAAAGCAGAGTTGACAACACCCCAGAGACTTCAGAAAAAGAGGCTCATCCGCCTGGTTATTCTCATCTGCCTCTGCCTGATCCCTCTTTTTGCATGGCTTGAAAGTGACCTGTTCACCACAGATATTTCCTTACCCGTCTCAAGTGATATTCTGATCTTTGCCCTGGTCAACCTCAATGTTCTTCTGGTTCTGCTGATGTTTTTTCTCATCCTGCGAAACCTGGCAGAACTCATCTTTGAAAGCAGGCAGAAATTCCTCGGCTCTAAACTGAGGACCAAGTTGGTTGTCTCTTTTATTGGTCTTTCCCTTATCCCTACAGTCCTTCTTTTTTTTCTGGCCATCCAGTTTGTCTCCACAAGCATGGACTACTGGTTCAATACCAATATCGAAACCTCGCTGAAAAATTCCCTTGAGCTTGCCCAGACAATCATCCAGGAAAAGAAAGTAGAATCTTCCAGACTTACAGACTCCTTTGGCATCAAGCTGAGAAAGCTGCAGCTCGAATCGTTTCAATCGAGTGAGCTGCAAAAAAACCTGGAAGAAATGCTCTCTGATATTCGCACTGGTGGGCCGGTTAGCCTGACTATCATCAGTGAAAAACAAAATATAGAAATATCGGCGGCAAACGGTATACTACACGGAAAAGAGCTTGTAAATATCCCCGTCAACACCCTCCAACAGGTTCGTAACAGGCAGTCGAGGAAAATAATTATTCAGGAATCGCGCCATGGCGACCTGGTTCGATGTGTCAGTCCCATTTTTTTCGGATCCGATCCGGTTCACCGGGGAATCTTAACCACCACCCTTTTGATTGACAGTGCCCAGGTTGAACAGATGTCGACCATTTCCATTGGTATAGAAAAATACCGTCAGCTGAAATACCTGAAAAATCCCTTTAAATTCTCTCTACTTATTATCCTCCTCATTGTTACTCTGTTGATAATTTTTTCCGCCATCTGGTTCGGTTTTTATATTGCCAAGGGCATTACCGGCCCCATAGACACATTAGCCCGGGCTACAAGGCGGGTAGCAGATGGCGATCTCAGTTTTGTCCTGGAAAAGGAATCCCATGACGAAATGGGGATGTTGGTGGACTCGTTTAATCAGATGACAGGCAACCTCAACACCAGTAACCGACAACTTGAAAAGGCCCACAGTGCGCTGCAACAGAGCTCTCTTGAGGCGGAACAGAGAAGACGATACACGGAGATAATCCTCCAGAATGTTGCCGCAGGAGTCATCTCCATGGACGAGGAAGGGCGGATAACTTCCATTAATCGTTTTGCCGAACAGCTGTTACACATTGATAAAAATGACTTTCTCGACAAAATCTACTCTGCAATACTCCCCATTCAACACACTTCCATCCTGAAAAATTTAATTAATGAACTTACCATCACCGGAAAAACCAGTGTTGAACAGCATCTTAAAATAAAGGTTTTACGTGAGACCTTCTCTCTGCTGGTAAACTTCACAAAACTTGAAGATGAAGACCATAATCCCCTTGGTCATGTCCTGGTCTTTGACAATCTGACCAAACTGGAAAAAATGCAGCGAGTAGCAGCCTGGCGTGAAGTGGCACGACGAATTGCCCATGAAATCAAAAACCCCCTTACCCCGATTCAACTCTCGGCCCAGCGGCTGAGAAGGCGGTATCCGGACATTCTTAAGGAAAAAAATTCAGTCTTTGACCAATGCACAGCCACTATT
>SWBY01004953.1_pt1 | contig 11522 bp, 9 predicted proteins | sample 4693071 | NCBI WGS metagenome assembly SWBY01 (sample SAMN10267273, study PRJNA491770) | bioreactor metagenome | isolation source: DHS bioreactor inoculated with marine methane seep sediment | place: Japan: Omine Ridge, Nankai Trough | collected 2006-05-06 | reverse complement strand
GGTATGGAAACCTCGGGCAGTCTCTCATAAAAAGGAGTCATGGTATCCCAGAAATTCGGCTCAGTACAGCCAACACAGCCATGCCCGACACTCACCGGCCAGACATCGACATCATTAAACCTGACTGCCGGACAGTTGGAAAATGTCTCCGGTCCCTTGCAGCCGACCTTATAAAGGCAATAGCCGTTTCTGTGACCAAAATCACCAAACTCTTCGACAAAACGCCCTTCGTCAAAATGAGCTCTACGCTCACAGTGGTCATGGATTCTTCGTCCATAGGCAAAAAGCGGTCGGCCCAGCTTATCGGTTTTGGGTAAGCGGTTAAAGGTGAGGAAATGAAGTATTGTTCCAAGGAAACTTACCGGATTTGGTGGACAGCCTGGAATATTTAATACAGGAGTCCCGGAGACCAGCTCACTGACCCCTACTGCGCCGGTGGGATTTGGCGCTGCAGCCTGCACCCCGCCATAGGACGAACAAGTCCCGATAGATATAACGGCTGCGGCCTTTGGTGCCACTTCGGCCAGAATATCCATGGCCGTTCTCCCCGCAATCTTACAGTAGATTCCATTATCTTTGGTGGGGATCGCCCCTTCAACCACACAAAGAAATTTACCACTATACTTTTCCAGGGTATCATGGAGGCTTTTTTCAGCCTGATGGCCAGCTGCGGCCATTACGGTCTCGTGGTAGTCAAGGGAAATAATGTCTAAAATCAGACGTCCGATATCCGGATGGGAACCCCGGAGTAATGCTTCTGTACAGCCGGTGCATTCCTGAAAGTGCAACCATATAACAGGCGGACGCTGGGCTGAGCTTGCCGCCTCCACAAGTTTGGGAATCATGGTGTCTGAGAATCCCAACGCAGCTGCCGTGATCGTACAACCCTTCAAAAAACCACGCCGACTCAACTGAAGGTCCTGCTTGCCTTTAATGTCTTCCATATTTGACTCCTTGTCCTGAAGTTCTACTGGTGTGCCGGGGCACACTTCCACTCCAATACCGTCTTCCTCACAAAGGGATAATAATCCTCCCCCCGGGAGAAGATGGTAATATATAAACAAAATTGATAGTCAGGGTGTCACAATATGCTTTGCTCTTATTAAAGTTAAAAGCAAAACCAAGGTATTGTCAAAGAAAAAAGATCTTAAATTGAGTTTTATTCATCAATAATTGTGATTAATCTCATCAAGGAATTTGTTTGTTAGGGGATAATGATCAAATAGAATTAGTTAGATCAACAATAAATCACACTGCGGGGCTAAGGGTTGTTTACAGCCCTGCCTGAACAGTTCCTTTTTTCTATCGCTCAGGCAAAAGTTATTTTCGGACAGCTCATTAGAGCCCCAGGTAAGTCAACCAGAACACATAGCTGAAAATAGACAAAAGTGTACTTATTACAATGGTACCACTTGTGGAGTCAGTATCTCCTCCCATGGTGGCAGCCAATACAAAATTGACAGTGGCGGTGGGCGAGGCCACCATAACCACCAATACCTTAGTCAGAGTGTTCACAGGCTGCTCGAAAAACCACAGCAACACGATGGCCACGGCAGGCATTAGCAACAGTTTAAAGCCGGTGCTGAGAAAGATAACAAAGAGATTTCCTTTTATTTGACGGATAGCAAGCGATGCACCGATGCAAAAGAGCGCCAACGGTAATGTCACCCCACTGATGATGTCCAAAGTACGAGTGATGAATTCCGGGAAGACAATCTCGGCGTAGGAAACTGCCAGTCCTGCGATACAAGCAATAGCCAGGGGACTGAACAAGGTATTCTTAATAAATGCTGCTGTGGACCTGCGTCCGGAAAAAAGGCCCAGACTTAAAACGGAGAGCAGGTTGACCAAAGGAACCATGAAGGCCATGAGTATACTGGCATGTAGCAGGCCCGGATCACCAAAGGCATAGTAACTTACCGGCAACCCCAGATAGGCATAATTTGCCCGGAAGTTATTCATCATAAAGCTACCACCACTCCTCTGTGGAATTATAGGAGTTTTGGCCACAGCAAAACTAATGACGAACATTGACACTATTGTTGCTGCCATGATCAACAGGATCCGGACATTTAAAACATGATGGATATTAGCACTGGAAATTTTATGAAAGAGCAGAATCGGCAGGCAAACATTAAAGATGAGGCGATTTGCCGTCTTGATAAAGGAGCTGTTGATAATGCCAACAAGCTGCAGTGCCTTTCCCAGGAAAATGACTAGAAATATCGGTAGGACAATGAACAGAATGGTCAACACAACCACACCTTACTTTTTCAAACCAAAAATACCTTTTTTAGAACCATGGGAAAAGGCCGGACGTAACCGTGACCGGGAACGTTTCTTGCCACCGGATCGTCCCCTTCTCTCTTCCACAGGAGCCGGAGCAAGATTAAGCTCTTTATCCTGAACCTCCTCTCCCCCTGTGGCTTCCTGGTAAAAGTGATAAAAAAGAGAACAACGACTAAAATAACTTTTCTTCTTTAACCATTTTGGCCACCCCTCCTTTGGTCCGTGACGGACAAACAGGGGCAGGTTGGCAAGCAAGGTTGTTATCTCCTGACGAATACTGCGACGCAGATTGAGCTGTTGGCCGATTTCCTGATCGAGCTCACTGCGTATCTTTTTAGAAAGCTGAAAGGCCTGTGCCCCCTTTCTCTCTTTTCCCAGGAGGCCAAAACGTATCTCCGCCCATGGTATTAAAATCAGAGCCAGGAGCAAAGAATTTGGCAGTTTTAAAGCTCCGGAAGAAGATTTGACTTTCAGGGTCACCCTGTCTATTACAGCAACTATCTTTTCAAGCTGATCCCGACCGATTTCCGCCTCTTTCCCCTTGCTATAGAGCACCCCCTGGTATATCGACAGGATATCAAAAAAAAGCTCGGATTTGAGCATCAGGATAAGCCAGGGAAAAAGAGAGCCGCTATGGAGGTCCTTAAATAATTCGTCACGGAGACGAGACGGAGGGCAGAACCGCAGGGTATGATGATTCCGGCATATAGACTGCCAGCTTTTTTCTTCTATGCTGAAATTAATACGTGCCGCATGCCGGACTGCTCTCAGCATTCGTACCGGATCCCGATTGATTCGTTTATCCGGATCCCCTACAATCCTGATCATGGAGTGATCAAGATCTCTGATACCTCCCACATAGTCAATGATCGTGTTATCGGACAGGCTGTAAAAAAGGGCGTTGATGGTCAGGTCACGGCGCTGGGCATCTTCATCTAAAGTCCCAAAGGTATTGTTGGGGGCAAGCACTGCCTCGGGTCCATCAAGATCATGTTCGGAAAGAGAACGGAGGGTAGAAACTTCTACAACCTTGTTACCCCGGAAAAAAACCTGTACCAGGCGGAATCGCCTGCCAATGGTCTGGCTATTGCGAAACAGTTTACGTATCTGACCTGGTCTCGCGTCTGTGGAGATGTCAAAATCCTTGGGAGCCTTGCCGAGATAAAGGTCTCTGACTCCACCCCCCACCAGATAGGCGGCATATCCTGCTTTGTGAAATCTTTGCAGAACGTTACGGGCATCTTGATCAATCTGATCCGCTCGGATCGGATGAGCTTCAGCCTCTATAATCTCAGGTTCAGAAGGATATATGGGGCTGTCCGTCAGTTGAGTTTGTTTCATATGACAGGAAGGTGCTAATTCGGGTTAAATCCCCGCCCTTCCCTATAAACCGACTCTGCCTGACTGACAAACTGCCTGAAAATTTCAGCAACCGGCAGGATCTTCTTCATCTTGTAGGTATTGGCACCGGAAAAAACCAGTCCCTCCTCAACATTACCCTCACGGGACATGCCGAGCCGCTCATTTATGCAATAATGATGATCACATTTTTTCAAACAGACAAAGTCACACTTCTTGGTGCTCATATCTTCACCATTGGCCATTGCCTGAACAAATGGAGTATTGATGGCCCGTCCGGGTAAACCGACCGGTGAAGAGGTGAGCACGATATCATCCTTTTTAGCATCAAGAAAGGTCTGCTTAAACTCGGGAGCTACATCACACTCCTCACTCAGGACAAAACGGGAGGCGATCTGTATACCATCCGCACCATATTCATCCATCAGTTCCGCCATTTCATAACCGTTGGTAATACCTCCAGCGGCAATAAGCGGCACCTTTTTGACAACATCACGGATAGGAGGAAAAATTTCACGCAAAGGGCGATCAGTCCCCAAGTGGCCACCGGCTTCGCAGGATTCAACAATAATTGCCGCGGCACCAAGCTTTTCCGAAAGTCTAGCCATTCCCGGCGAGGAGACAATCATGGCAATCGGCACTCCATGCTCTCGGCCAATCTTAAAGATATCCCGTGAAAAACCGGCCCCGGTGATTATCAGATCCACTCCGACCTCAATGGAGCCCATCACCAGGTTATAAAAATCTTTCATGGCGTACATGATGTTCACCGCTACGATACCATCAGTGTTTGCCTTTGCTTTTTTGATATCCGCCTGCAGTTCTTCAATGGGCAGGCCTGATCCGCCGATCACTCCAATGCCGCCACAATTGGCAACAGGGGCGGCCAGGGCAGAGGTGGAAACACGAATGGACATTCCTCCCTGAATAAGGGGAATTTTTGCCGTCATGTCCGCAATTTTGAGAGATGGTAATTTCATTTGACTATAAAGCTCCTCATTATCCCGACCCAGGGTCTTTTCACAGGAAGACATGGAACACATCGTTCAAAAATCCATGGATCCAGACTAGAAGGAATGGAAATAATTATTTTTATTGATCATTTCACCTTGCATGGCCATTTGCAACAAAGGGTTTACTCAAAACCATCACAAGTTAGAAAAATTGATAATGCTCATTTTAGTAAATTTTGTCAAGGGCGTCAGCCTCTATATACTTTGTTTTGTAACTATTCAGTAGCATCCCATCTTCAGAGTCATGTTTCACTTGCTTACCCGGAACTTCTTAACAGAGACAAGGCTAATTTATAGCCTTGTTTGAATAATTATCTTATATGGTGTTTCTATACGAAACTCAGCTGGTAAATTCCTGGATTCCCATAAACGTTGTAGCTGGGAAGTAAGATTTTTAGCTGAATTTCCTATAGAGCCACTTTATCTTATTTTGCTATAGAGCGTATAAAGCAATCTATCACAAATGATCTTTCTGGTGGTTTTTCACCAGGTCTCGCCACTATACTTGACTTTTCTCCAGAATTGCGTTTAATTTTATTCTTTTTTGTCCGGTAAAATGAAATTCCCTGTCCAGAAAACAATACTCAGGAGGAAGAGCCCGTGAAACTTAAGGCTCTCAACGGTTTTAAAGATATTATTCCAGGTGAAGTGGAAATCTGGCGACATGTAGAGTCGGTGGCCCGCGCACTTTTCCAGCGGTTTCACTTTTCAGAAATCCGCATGCCGATTTTGGAAAAGACTGAACTCTTTGCCCGTTCCATTGGTGAAACGACTGACATTGTTGAAAAAGAGATGTACACCTTTGTCGATAAGCAGATTACCATGCGCCCGGAGGCAACCGCAAGCTTGTTAAGAGCCTATATCCAACACGGTCTCCATGTGGCAAAACCGGTGCAACGACTCTTTACCATTGGTCCTATGTTCCGTCACGAACGCCCGCAAAAAGGACGACTGAGACAGTTCCATCAGATGGACGTTGAAGTTCTCGGTACCGACAACCCCCGAGTGGACGCTGAATTGATGGCCATGGGTGCTCTTTTTTTAGAAGAATTTGGCCTTTCCGCCAGCCTTGAAGTCAACTCTCTGGGATGTCCTGAATGCAGGCCTGTCTTTCGCAAAGAACTACTTCGTTTTCTTGAAGAACGCTTCGACCTTCTCTGCGATGACTGCAAGAGAAGAAGTGCAACAAATCCACTGCGGGTTCTGGACTGCAAAAACCCGAAATGCCATGAACAGGTACAAGAAGCACCATCTATTCAGGAACATCTCTGCACGGCCTGTTCCGATCATTTCGAAAAAGTCCAGGCAGCTCTTCAACAGCTGGATGTCAGTTACAAGCTGAACAAATTCATGGTCCGCGGCCTGGACTACTACACCCGTACTACCTTTGAATTTATTACTGGAGATCTTGGATCCCAGGCGGCCATTGGAGCAGGAGGCCGTTATGACGGTCTGGTTGAACAGCTTGGCGGCCCGAAGAATAAACCGGGGATCGGTTTTGCCATGGGTTTTGAACGGCTGGTTCTCCTTCTCCAGCAGCAAACAGATCGAAAAATTCCCAAAGAAGGCCTTGATATTTTTGTTATCGGCCTTGGTGACAAGGCATCAGAGCTTGCCTACAGTCTTGTCCATGATCTGCGAAAAAATGGCCTTAAAGCGGCTATGGATATTGAAATGCGCAGCCTGAAAAGCCAAATGAAACAAGCGAATAAAAGCAATGCATCCTTTAGCTTTATCCTTGGCGAGGATGAACTGAAAAAAGGTATTGGAGTGCTTCGGAACATGGAGAGCCAGGAACAGGAAGAAATAGCTTTTGACCTCAGCCAAATTAATCTTGATGCGTTGCTCAACAGGCTCACAGACACAAAGGATTCATACTTCCTGCACGGAAAAAGATGCAATAAGAAAATGATCTGATACAAATCATCTCTTTTACCACAAACTTTTAAATCGGATACAATCTCATGGAATCAATGGGAAATTTACGCAGGACACATTCCTGCAATGAATTAAGAAAAGAAGACATCGGCAATGAAGTAATCCTCATGGGTTGGGTTTTACGGCGGCGTGATCACGGTGGAGTAATCTTTATTGATCTCCGGGATCGCTACGGCCTGACCCAGGTAGTGTTCAACCCGGAGGTCAACCCGGAAATCCATGCCAAGGCCCACCAGATTCGCAGCGAATGGGTTTTGGCAATCCGTGGTAAGGTGATGAGTCGACTGGAAGGAATGGAAAATACCAAGCTTGATACCGGTGCCATTGAGGTCTTTGCTGATGAGCTGCGCATTCTCAATATCAGTGAGACCCCACCCTTTCCCCTTGATGAAGACACCGATGTTTCCGATGTCCTGCGACTGCAATATCGTTATATGGATTTAAGACGCCCGGAAATGGCCCAAAACCTCATTTTGCGACATCGAGCCTCACAGGCCATCCGCAACTATCTCAATTTTTTTTTTTTTTTTTTTTTTTTTTTTTTTTTTTTTTTTTTTTTTTCAGGGATTATCTGGTACCCAGCCGGGTAAGCAGCGGTAAATTTTTCGCCCTGCCCCAGTCCCCGCAGCTCTTTAAACAGCTGCTGATGATGTCCGGTATGGAGCGATATTACCAGATAGTGAAATGTTTCCGTGATGAAGATCTTCGCGCTGATCGTCAGCCTGAATTCACCCAGATCGATATGGAGCTCTCTTTTGTTGACGAAGATCAAATCATTGAGGTGACAGAGGGCATGATTGCCAATCTATTCAAGGAAACCCTGGACTGTGACGTTGCCCCGCCATTTAAACGGATGAGCTATGAAGAGGCAATGAATCGTTTTGGCTGTGACCGTCCGGATACACGCTTTGGTTTTGAGCTTGTTGATCTGACCGATATTGCCAAAGATTGCTCATTCAAGGTCTTTCGTTCCATTGCCGATGGCGGCGGTTCGGTTCGGGCGATTAATGCCAAGGGCTGTGCGACCTTCTCGCGAAAGATTCTCGATAATCTGACCGATTATGTTGCTCAATTTGGTGCAAAAGGCCTGGCCTGGGTCAAGATGAAGGCGGATGGTGAGTGGCAGTCACCCATTGCTAAATTCTTTAGTGATGAGGAACGGGCGACTATGACCAAAGCCCTGGATGCCAAAGAGGGCGACCTGCTCTTTTTTGGTGCCGATAAACCTGCCACCGTCTTTCAAGTCCTGGCGGAATTGCGCCTGGAACTGGCGAGACGACTCAAGCTGCTCAACCCTGATGAGTTCAACTTTATCTGGGTCACGGACTTTCCCCTGGTTGAATATGACGAAAACAAAAAACGCCTCCAGGCCCTCCACCATCCCTTTACCGCCCCTCAAGAAGCGGATGAAGATAAACTTGAATCCGATCCCGAGGCTGTTCTCTCCCGGGCATACGACCTGGTGCTGAATGGCACCGAAATCGGCGGTGGCTCCATTCGTATCCACCAGCGCGATATGCAAAACAGAGTACTGGCGGCACTAGGGATATCCGAAAAAGAGGCAAACGACAAATTCGGTTTTCTCCTTCGGGCACTTGAACTGGGAGCACCTCCCCATGGAGGCCTTGCTTTTGGCCTCGACCGCTTACTGATGATTATGACCGGCAGTGACTCCATTCGTGACGTGATTGCCTTTCCTAAGACCCAGAAGGCAACCTGTCCGCTCACTGAAGCCCCGGCATCTGTTGCCCGCAAACAGTTGACAGAACTTCATCTCCGTCCGGACTGGTAGAGGAAAAATCTGCGAATACACAAGTATTTTTTGCAAGCCTGGTTCCCAGGATATCGGAGCAAAAAAAAAGCAGAGCCAAAATGGCTCTGCTTTTTTTACAGGAGATGGAGAAAATGTATTTATAGATTTTTTCTTCTTAGTCGTAAACCCGCTAATCCGGCTATACCGGCGCCAAAAAGAAGCAGGGTGGCTGGTTCCGGGATTGGAGTGCCATTTGGTCTGGCAATCCAGTCTGTAAAATCAGTGGTAGTATCAGTTGGATCAACTCCAAAGCCAGTATTCCAAGCTACAGATAATACACCACCATCTATACCGTCCTTGGCGTAAAAGTCACCCCAAACCGGGGCTCTCCATGAGTCAAAAGACACAGTCCAATTCACCCTGTCAACGTCATCGGGTGTCTCCCATCTTATGCCATAAATAGCAGCAGGCATGGAAGGATTTCCTGATGACGGTACCGTCATTAGCACGGGACCCACAGTAAAATCTTCAGACAAGTTAAAAAAATCACCGCTTGCCGCAGGATTTGTTACTTCCAAATTCCAGTGGCTGAGCGATTTACTAAGGTCTAGGCCACCAACACCGGAAAAAGAATAACTATAACTATAGACCCCACTGCTGTCATCGTAAGAAATTTCCCAGCCGATTTGGAATCCATTATCGCCAACGCCATCCCAGCCGCCGTGGCCGATGACACCTCCTACAGAGGTTGAACGAGTATCTGTCCAGTCTCCGTCAAGAACATATATTGCACTTGCCATGAGACTTACAGGTAACATAATACAACTAAAAATAACTGCAGTTAAGAGTGATTTTTTCATTTTCTTTCCCTCTTCAGATAGATAATGATAAATACCAGGCTGTTTATTTAACGCTTTTTTTACTCTTTTAACTTCTCTCTCTATTATATATTATACCATGGCTTGGAGATGAGAGATATAGGTACAAATACCTATTTTTAACAAAAACTTTATAATAAAATTAAATCAGCAATCACCAAATTCCATATTTGATAAATTTATTAATCCAGAATTTGCTAGTCTCCATTTATTTTTTCTATTATTATTCTTCACAATAACCATTCCATTAACAAAAAGGAATAGTTACAATGACTAATTTGACAAGAAAACTCCTAACTCAGCCGAATAATAAGCACCCGTCATAAGGCTCTAATTTCATACACCAAACAGCAATCATTGCTTCCTGAGACAAATCAAATCTTCCCTGTGTACCACTTTACTTCCAAACCGTTCGGTTTTTTTCTCTTCTTGCCCGTTTGCTCTCATCTTTAGCAACCATACACGGCCAACTGACTAAATAAGAGCAATTCCACCAAGAAAGGTGAGAATGCTGCCAAGCTGGCTTATGGGTGTATGTCACGTTAATCTTGCCATATCCAAGATCTGATTTATCAAACCGACCTCAGGTTAATCTTACTACTGTTCTCTTCCGATTTGAGATCTCAAACGATCTCAGTCTCCTTTATATTTTAGCGACCCGGGTGGTGTTCAGAAAGAATCTTCAGTTCCAAATTATCTTTTTCCTGTTGACCTTGCCCCTGCCAACCCATACAATTACTAAACAACCACCTACTTAAAGTAGGTGGGTTTGCATTCGCGGACTGAAAGTCCAGCAATACCGGCATAAGCCGGTTTCCTTAACATCTTTAACAAGTTAAACAGCAGAATATCGAACGAGAAATGTCGAATGTCGAAGGATAACACCACTGTTCATCGAGGGCTCTCACTTCGACATTCAGCATTCCTTATTCGACATTCGATATTCAAAAAAATGCAACTGTTAACAAAACGTTATCGGCCCCTTCCTTTTCTGATATGGGTAGTGTTCTATTATTACAGCAGAGCCATGACAACCCCTGGATTCCATCTTCAGGCTAAAGACAGTGTGCATTTACTTCCGTTTGCCTTGTACACCCTTTATCTGCACCCCGTATTTTCTCTCGGACAAGGCAAGTAAGTTACAGACAATATCTGCACCAATACCTCTCCATTAAGAGGGAACTGAATGACAGAAAAATTCAAGCTGTCTCCCGATTCGATTTTTAGTCTTTAGGCAATTATCAATTCAACTGGAGTTTATTATGAAAAAAGTATTAATTATTAACGCGCATCAGTTTTATGAAGGTTTTGCCGAAGGTAAACTGAACAGAACTATGGTTGCCGTCATGAAAGAAGAGCTTGAGGCAAAAGGTTGTGAGGTACAACTGACATATATTGAAAAAGGTTATGATAGTAACGAAGAAGTGGAAAAACACCTTTGGGCAGATATTATCATCACCCAATCCCCGGTTTATTGGTTCGGCACTCCATGGATTCATAAAAAATATATCGATGAAGTATTTACCACAGGCCTTGTTCAACAAAATTTACTGATTGATGATGGAAGAACGCATACAGATCCTGACAAACAGTATGGAACCGGCGGAAAGATGCAAGGAAAAAAATACATGTTGTCGTTAACCTGGAATGCGCCAAAAGAAGCATTTGCTAATAAAGATCAAAATCTGTTTGAAGGTAAAACTGTTGACGAAGTATTTATTGCCAATACGACTGCTTATAAATTTTGCGGTGCAGAAATCTTACCCTCTTTTTCCTGTTACAATGTGATGAAAGATGCAGATGTGGAAAATGACACAAAACGCATCAAACAACACTTGAATAGCGTTTTATTACAATAATAATCTATTGGTATTTTCTTACCCCGCCTTTTGACACGAAAGCCTGATCTGCCACGATGGGGGGAATATGGGAAAATCGTCGCTAAAAAGATACTGGAATGGATAAAATGAATCGGAGAAAATTTTTAAAAGATGTTTTTTTGTGGACTGCCGGACTATCAATTACAGTACCGCGTTTTACAATCGCTAAAAGTGCCGGGGCCACCACTTCCACAAAACCGCTTGTATCAGTTGGGACAGGGAAAGATTATCGTCTTTTGGTAAGGAAAGTACTATCTCCTCTTGGCGGGCTGCAATCTTTTGTCAAAACCGGCGACAAAGTGGTGATAAAACCTAACATTGGTTGGGATAGAACTCCGGAGCAAGCTGCTAATACCCACCCGATAGTGGTTCAAGAGTTAGCACGCTTAGCCCTTGATGCAGGAGCTAAAAA
>SWBY01002208.1_pt1 | contig 11550 bp, 10 predicted proteins | sample 4693071 | NCBI WGS metagenome assembly SWBY01 (sample SAMN10267273, study PRJNA491770) | bioreactor metagenome | isolation source: DHS bioreactor inoculated with marine methane seep sediment | place: Japan: Omine Ridge, Nankai Trough | collected 2006-05-06 | reverse complement strand
CGATGTGAACAATCTGGCCAAGATGGCCGGACTTACCTCGTTTGACAAGACGGATCGGGCCACAGAAGTGGCCACTGCCCAGAGCGATGCCATTCGTCAACAGAAGAACAGCCAGGCCCTGCTCACGTTTAAGAGCTCTGAAAAAGAAAATTTTGCTATACCCTTGAGCCAGGTAGAACGTATTGAAAAAATAGAGCGTAGTACCATCGAAGTTATGGGCAACAAGCGCGTTATGCAGTACCAAGACGGCAGCCTTCCCCTGCTCTCCATCGATGATGTTGCTCTGGTCAAGCCACTGGCTGATCTAGACGATCTACTCGTTATCGTCTTTAACCTCAGTGGCCAGTCTGTCGGACTGCTTGCCATTGGTCCGGTGGATGCAATTGAGATTTCAATCGATATTGATGAGGTTACCCTTAAACAGCCCGGCATCAAGGGCTCCACCATCATCAACGGCCAAACCACTATGCTGGTCGATATCTTTGACCTTGTCCAGAAAGCATACCCGGAATGGCATATCAAAGCTAAACCAGCTGAGATGGCGTCTTTATCACATTAAGAAACAGGAAATCTCCCAGCCCTTACGAAAGATTTCCTTGCCCCACTGATACAAAAAACCAACACCCCGCTTCCCACTGGAAACAAAAAGCACAAAGGCCATGGAGATATTCCAGTAGCACTCCTCTTCTCTCTGGAAAGCCACCTTTGAGAAGAAATCTAGCATTTAGGGAACAATTCAGCTAACATTAAAGTAACAATAGGAAAAACTCACCGGATACATGTTCTATGAACAGAACGTATATCAGATGGAAGCTGAAGCACCTCGTTCAAATCATGAAAGAAGCAACGCTATATATCAAAAAAGAGATTTGGCTGATCAAAATTCTGGTCATCAGTTCCTTTCTCTCCACCCTGTTTTTTGGCCTTTACGGCCACTTGTACCTCTTTCCGACCTTTAATGATCTCATCATTTCCATGAAAGAGAAAGAGGCGGTGCAAATCGGACGTCATATCATCACTATGATTAACGAAAGCAATACTGCAAGCGGGCAAAACGTAAACATCACCACTCTCTTCAAACAAAAAATATTGCCGGATAAGTTAGGGACAATCATCAAACGTTTCCAACATGATTTTGAAATTCTCAAGATAAAAGTTTTCAATCCTGAAGGTGTGACTATTTATTCCACAGCACAGGAAGATATCGGCATTCTCAACACCAAGCCTTACTACCATGAACAGGTCGCCCTCGGAAAGACCGTGACCTACCTTGTTCATAAAGACCTTCCCAGCCTGGAGGGGCAAACCTATGCCCTGGCTGTTGTGGAGACCTACGTCCCCTTATTGAAAAATGATATCTTCTACGGTGCCTTTGAAATTTACTATGATGTGAGCAGTAAAAAGCTTATGGTCGAACAACTCATCCAACGATCATCACTCCTGGCAGGCAGTATCAGTGTCTTTCTATTCATCATTGTCTGTACCATCGCCTTCTATACAAAACAAAATATGAGTATTATCACGAGAGCAGACAAGACAATCTCCAGCCAGGCTGCTGAATTACAGAAAAAAAACGATGAGCTCTCCATTCTCCATGACCTCTCCCAGGTGACCAGTAGTCAAACCCTTAAAATTGATACCCTGTTGCAGTCTGTTTTAGAAATGATTTCAGCTCGCCTTTCTTTTCTGGAAGTGGAAAAGAGGGGAATCATATTTCTTTGTAAGGGCGAAAAATTGGAGATAAGAGCCCATGTCGGCATTTCCCAGGAATTTATTGCAAGTCACAAGGAAATAAAAATTGGAGAATGTCTGTGTGGCAAAAGCCTGCAAGACGGTCAGGTTCTGATTACTGAAAACTGTGGAGAAAATCCTCACCGGATAGAGACTGCAGTAGCGATCCCCGCCCACGGACACATCATCATTCCCTTGCAGGTGGCAAAGAAATCACTGGGTGTTCTCTGTCTCTACACAAAACCGCAAGCCCAGATCAATGGTCATTACCGACACTTATTTGACGACATTGGCAACCAGGTAGGAGTCGCCATTGAAAAGGCCACCCTCTTTCGTGAGGTCAAGAGACTCTCTTTACATGATGCCCTGACAGGGTTGCCCAACAGACGTCTCATGGAGAGTTTTTTGCAGCAAACCCGCTCTCTGTCCACTCGCTATGGTCGTAATTTTTCGCTTATCATGGCAGATATTGATCATTTCAAAGACTACAACGACTCCCACGGCCATGCAGCAGGTGATAAAATTTTACAACAAGTGGCCTCGTTGCTACAAAATTCAACGCGTGAATCTGATCTGGTGGCCCGTTATGGAGGGGAAGAATTCCTCATCATTCTTCCGGAAAGCGAAGAAAAACAGGCCCAACAGGTAGCAGAACAGATCCGCCTCACCATTGAGCAGAAAACCGAGGTGACTATCAGTTGCGGCTATACGACAATTAGACCGGGCATGCAACTGAAAACCATGATCCAAGAAGCTGACCAGGCATTATATCAAGCCAAAGACGAAGGCCGCAACAGGGTTGTCGGCTGTTGAGGCAGGAAAAAGTTTTGCTGTATTAATGTTCTTGTATCCCATCTAATTCTCTTGACAGTGTCAACCATATCAGTGTTATGAGCCAAAAATTCTCAGCTGTAAGGGAACCCTGGCTCAACCCCTCTTATTCTCTATGAGAGGTCCTCAAGCTATAGGTATTTCCTGTTTGCAATATACACAATACCAATATATGCTGCCGAGCTGAACAGTACCTTATCGACAACTACCCAACACAAAAGGAAAAAAGTATGAGAATTAAAAAAATGTTTACTATCTACATAGTTATAATGGCTGTTGCTTTGAGCTCCAACAGCTTTGCCGGCTCTCTGGAGACCTTTAGCGATGAGAAGGGTACGATACGCATTGCCGGTGGGACTGCCCATATACCCGTGATGAAAGAGGCGGCAATCCGCATCATGAGTCATAACCCCGACATTCATATCAGCATTGCCGGTGGTGGCTCCGGGGTTGGCATCAAACAGGTTGGAGAGGGGCTGGTGGATATCGGCAATTCAGGACGAAAGGCCAAAAAGGAGGAGATCGCCCGCTACGGCCTTAAGATGTTTAAATGGGCTATTGACGGGGTTGGCATTGTGGTTAATCCGGCAAACAGGGTGCGCGTTCTCAGCCAGGAGCAGCTTGCAGCGATTTTTGCCGGTACCATTAGCAACTGGCAAGAGCTAGGCGGAGATGATCGTACAATCAACCTCTACACCAGGGATGAGTCAAGCGGCACCCGGGCGGTTTTCTGGAAAAAAGCGCTCAAGAAAGGCAAAATTGCCCAAAACGCCAACTTTGTTGTTTCAAATGGAGCTATGAAGGCTGCCGTTTCCCAGGATCCTTATGGAATTGGTTATGTCTCGGTGGGCCATATCAATGACTCCGTAGCACCGGTTGCCTTTAATGGGATTAAACCGACTCTTGCAAATGTTAAATCGGCCAAATATCCTATTGCTCGCGGATTATACAGCAACACCAAAGGAGAGCCCACCGGCCTCGTGAAAAAATTACTTGCTTATCTTTTAAGCGCTGAAGGGCAGGAGATTGTGGCTCAAAAGGGTTTTGTGCCGATTAAATGAATTTGATAGTCGAAAGAACCATAGAGAAACTTTTTTTTCTCGCAGCTTTCATAAGCGGTCTGATAACCTTTTCTATTCTTGTTTTCCTGCTGATTCCGGGTCTGCCGCTTTTTTTGGAGGGCCGTTTTTTTTCCATCTTAATGGGTCCGTGGGCACCAAGTCTCGGCCAATTCGGTATTTACCCAATGATTGCCGGGACTTTGGCTATTTCCCTGCTCACCATGGTCTTTGCTTTTCCCTTAAGCCTTGGCTGTGCGACTCTGATAAGCGTGGAAGATAAAAGCACAATCAGCAGGCTGCTTCTCAAAGTCGTGAAAATGATGACAGGTATTCCCACCGTTATTTACGGCTTTGTCGGCATTTTTCTGCTGGTTCCCCTGGTGCGCGACTTTTTTAACGCCGGTTCCGGGATGTGCGTGTTGGCCGCTGCCTTAATGCTGACCCTGCTCGTCTCGCCGACCATGATTCTTCTTTTTTGCGACAGCTTTTCAAGGGTACCCCGTTCATATGGAAATGCGGTTCTTTCAATGGGCGGCACCGAGACCCAGAAATTTCTTTATGTCACCCTGCCTAACTCGTGGTCAGGAATTATCGTCGGCTTTACCCTGGCACTGGGCAGGACGCTGGGTGACACCTTGATCGCCCTGATGATAGCAGGTAACGCGGTGCAGGTTCCAGGTTCTCTGCTTGATTCCGCAAGAACCTTAACCTCCCATATTGCCCTTGTCTTTGCCGCTGATTATAACAGCCCGGAGTTCAAAGCTCTTTTTGTTTGTGCACTTTTTCTCTACCTCCTCTCGTCCACACTCGCCCTAACAGTACGTTGTATCCATGACAAACAGAAAGTAATGGCCCGATGAGACTATTACGCAGAGTCTCGCAGGCTCGCTTAGTTGAAAAGATGATACCATTATTTTCCCGGGCCTGCGGTCTTGTTTTGCTTGCGGCCATCGGCAGTGTGCTCGGTTTTTTGTTTATAGGCGGCTGGAAAAGTCTCAGTCTTCAGCTTATCTTTGGAACAACTCCGCCCCTTGAAGCACTTTTAGGCAAACGCCAGGTTTTTAACGGTCTCTTTCCAGCCATTGTGGGAACCTTCTCACTTGTTATTCTTGCCGTCTGCTGGGCTATTCCCATCGGTATTGCCGCCGGAATTTATCTTGCTGAATATGCCACGGGAAAATCAAGACAGATTCTTAATCTTTTTTTTGATATCCTGGCCGGTCTTCCGTCCATTGTGGTGGGGCTATTCGGTTTTTCCATAACAGTTTTTCTCAACAAAAACCTGTCCGGTCGGATTTATCCCAGTCTGCTTATTTCCAGTATTGCCCTTGCTTTTCTGGTCCTTCCCTATATTATCCGCACTACTCAGGCAGCACTTGAAGGGCTGCCCAGCTCTTTACGGATGACGGCTCTTGCCCTTGGAGCGAGCAAATTACAAAATATTGTCCGGGTTTTACTTCCTCAATCGCTTTCCGGAATCAGCAGCGGGGTGGTTCTGGCCACGGGACGCTGCGCCGAAGATACTGCTGTCATCATGCTTACCGGGGTTGTTGCCTCAGCCGGGATTCCCCGCTCTTTGTTATCGCAATATGAGGCCCTGCCCTTTTATATCTATTACATTTCTTCGCAATACTCAGACCAGGAAGAATTGGCAACCGCCTACGGAGCGGCTATTATTCTACTCTGCATCTGCCTGATACTCTTCAGCCTGGCATTTGTCATCAAAAAGCGGCTAAGTCATTTTTCCCATTTCATATCGTAAGGCTCGACCATGACGGAAACGATTAAAATAAAAACAAAAAATCTTTCATTTTCTTACAACGGCAAGATGATCCTACGTGACACTTCCATGGATTTTGCGGAAAATAAAATTACCGCCATAGTCGGGCCTTCCGGTTCCGGAAAATCCACCTTTCTCATGACTCTCAACCGCTTGTGGGAAACAATGCCTGGCTGCACAAGAGAAGGAAAAGTAGAGATACAATTTGCAGGAAAATTCCACAATATTTACCAGCAGCAATACCCTGTAACTCGCTTACGCAGACAGGTGGGCATGGTCTTTCAAGCGCCAAACCCTCTCCCCATGAGCATCTTCAAAAACATTGCCTTCCCCCTGGAGTTATCGGGAGAAAAAAACAAAAAAACCATCCGGGTTCTGGTGGAAGAATGCCTTAAATTGACAGGGCTTTGGGAAGAAGTTTCCGACAGGCTCGACTGTTCGGCCCTTGAGCTATCCGGAGGCCAGCAGCAAAGGCTCTGTATAGCCAGGGCAATGATACTCAAACCTGAAGTGCTCCTGCTTGACGAACCAACCTCTTCCCTGGATCATAAGGCCGCCACTGCGATCGAACAACTCCTGGTGAAACTCAAACAACAGTGCACCATTCTGATAGTCTCCCATTACCTTGACCAGGTTAAAAGAATTGCCGACTCCATTGTTGAGCTGCGGGATGGAAAATTTAGGCTTCAGGTGCCATCACCAAATAGGTGATACAAATACCTCTTTTACTGTTTTCTTCCCTCTCCCCATCATTTTTTTTCCTTCTACACAGAAAGTAACAACTTGGCTTGGCCTCTCCTTCCAGCGCCGTTCATCAAGTTTTAAATTAATTGTCTGAAAACCCTTGATCGAAAGCTATTTCAGCGGTATTAAATAATTAATTACATACTGACTGTGTAGATATTTTTGCCAAGTAAGAATACTTTCAAGCTCTTCATTCTAGAAAAAACCATCCTGCAAAATGGTCACCTGGACGCTGATTAAGGATCTGTAAGATGCGGCAGTTCAGCGTTGACGCGACACTAACCCATTGGAGCTAATGGAATACTTTTATAAGTTGCTTGTGACTCAGTAACAAATATGGATGAACCATATTTGTATTAATAATTGAAGAAGAGGTAAAGCTTATGAGAATTGTGACCCGTTTGTCGTTATTGTTGTCCTTACTCTTATCTCCTTCTATCGGTAATGCAGATTGCTACCCTATGCCGATACCACCATTTTTTTTCTGTGTCCTTGATACGGAAGGTACGGGCGGAGCATCTCCTCCGGATTACTATACCTGTCATGATTTTAAGCTTGTCAATGCCAAAGGAAAAACGACATTCATTATTGAACTGGAGGGTTGGTGTGGGGTCCATCCTGGTGGTGGGCTTCCAGGCTGGACACCTGTTGATCGAAAACTTGTAACAGTATATGCACGCTATTTTTATAACTCCAAAGTGTGTGAAGAAACAATAAGGTACCAGGGGAATGACCTTCTAAAAGAATATATGGAGTGTGAATCAAATCCCTGGGCACATACACCGGATTGCACTTTAACCAGTGAGCTTGTGAATAATACAAACTCAAAAGTAAACGGACCTTTTCCATTTTCGGCCAACCGTATCCCTTATTCATTACGCGAAGCCATAGCAAAATATGAGAAAGATTACCAAAGCCCTGAGGAAATCCTCTCCGAATGGGACCCTTACGGTAGTGATAGTTCAAGTTCACCGGACATGGAATTTCAAAGTCCTGGCCAGTATGAAATCATTCCTGAAAACAGTACTTCTTTCACTCTTGCAGTTGTGCTTAAGACAGGTGCTACTGTTCCGCAAAACCTTGAACTTCAATGGCAACAGATTATTCTTGCCCCTGAATGGGTAGGTGACATCAAGTTGCCGGAGGGCTCTAAATATTGGTGGAAACCCTTTTTCGGACCACCTCTTGTGCAATGGGCGAATGTTCCTCTGCAGCTTGCTGTGACTTCTGGATATTTTGCTAACAAACCCGGCCTTTACGAAGTGCGTGTTCGCAATGCAGAGATGGGTGTCTGGTCAAAAGCGGTTCGTTTCTGGATTGGAGAACCCACTTTTGAGCCACCCCCTCTTTTGCAATTGAGAGATAGATTTAAATTGCAAAAAAAGGTTGCAAAAAAACAACTGAAATTAAAAAAGAAAACACCAAAGGCAATCGCTGTTGCAAGCCCACAAAAGTTGAAAGTACAGAGTCAAGCTCAGCTCACTGTGACAAAAGTTGAATGGAGCAAAGACGCCAAACCCGGTGAAAATATTGACCTGCAGGTTACGGTTACAAACAAGGGCACAACAATGAGTAAAGCTGGATTCCACAGGGTATTTACATCATGTCTTCCCATTGAGGAATGTGGTCAAACCTCATCAATCGTCATTTCAAAGGCAATTAATGCCGGTCAGTCGCATACCTTCACATTCAAGGATGCTGTCAAGCCCAAGCAGGGAAATACCAGATTCTTTGTGAGCACTCAGCCCATGAATATAGGTCGGTTCATGAAGTAGCCTTGCAAGCTCGTATTGAAAACACTGAACACCTGCTGGAAGCAGTTGTTCAGTGGTAATCACATACATTTTAATAAACATTGCTGAGCTATTTTTTTGAAAATTTAATATGCAATTCGATATCTCTAATCTCAGCGTTGCCCCCTAGTTTTAGTGCTTCAACAAAACCGGACACGGTTCCAGCCAGGGCATCCTGAACAAATTCCTTCAGCACCATCCGGTTACCGTTGACAAAAAGTGAGGCCTTATCCGTCTCCTTCTTAGCGGAAAGCAAGAATCGCTTTTCAATAAATGCGGCTATCTCCTCGCTCTCATCCAGACGAAAGATATAGTCTCCGGAAATGGGCTCATCACTGGCAATCGCTATGACTCCATGGACTTGATTTTTCAAGCGAGGTGCACTTGCCTTACGGACAACTTCAATTTTTGCCACATGGGCGGCATCCTTGAAGCCTTCAGCAATAACAATATCGACAGTAGAAAAGTATTGATGGGCCAGGCTGAATAAGGACTGCTCTTGATTGTCGGTGATCATTACCATCTGGTCGGGGGCGACAAAAAGGACGGAATCCGCTCCGGCCTCTCTATGTTTGGCCGTATCAGTATCCGGGGTATCAAAGGCGATACCGCAATCTTTAGAAGATTTAATAACCGCAATCCGGTAGCCCTTTTCCTTCAAATGTCTCACCACCCGGGTGGCAAGTGTTGTTTTGCCGCTGTCGTGCCAGCCGATAAAAGAAACGATGGGAAGCATAAGATGAAATTAATCCTTGAAGTAGATAAAAATGAAAAGCGTAATGGCATAAGATCCTATACCATTACGCTATAATTAATAGATAGTCAGGAAGACTTCCTTATTCTTGCTTTCTCTGGTTTTTCACAACTAGCTCTTTTTCTGGTTGCACATAGCGACTGTGGAGAATCTCCACCTCCTCAATTGGCTTATAGCCTGTTTTCATGCTGGAGAGAGCCCCCTTGATAGCAAAAAGAGCCATATATAGATGGGTAATGTATACGGCTAATAGGGCTGCGGCAAGAAAATTATGGGTAAGTGAGGCAATCCTTAAAATATCCAGCCCACTATCAAACCTGTTCAGCATATAACCACTGATGGCCAAAACCATACCACCAAGACTTACACCCCAGAACCACATCTTCTGTCCGGCATTGAACTTTCCTGCGGGAATCGGCTTTTTCTCTTTGCTGAGATAACCACCAAGGATAAACAGCCACTTGATGTCATAAGCCTTTGGCAACATGTCCTTGAACCAAATCAAAAACATCAGAATCGCATTGCCGCTAAAGACAATGGCAGCGCCTATATGGACTAATCTAGCGGTGTTGCCCAACATACCGCCTCCCAGATACCTGCCAAAAATAACCATCAGGCCGGTGCAGACCAGGAGACTGAAACTAAGCGCAGCAATCCAATGAATAAGTCTACTGAAAACATTAAAAAAGAGTATCTTCTCACCATCGTGGGAGAAGTGCTTTGCCCCTATCACCAGATAATGCAGGAAAAAGGCAAGACATACGCCTACGATGACTCCCGCAAAAATCTTAATAAAGAGATTTTGCAACTCGGTAAAGGCCTGACCATACTTTTGCCAGTCGCCACTGATTACATCCATAAACTGCTGATACTGCCCGGTCAGCAAGATCAGACTCTGACCTTCGGATGATATCAAACCTGTCTGGCAGAAAGCAACAACCGGCCAACCGAGGAGCAGCAAAAGGGCAAACCACAAACCGAAACAGACAGTTTGTTTCATATTCTGCTCCATAAAAGATAAGACCAACAGCTCTCTTTACCTGACGGGTGCGTGCCGCCCCCGTCAGGTAATAATAACAATCGTCAAGTCTTATTTATTTTTTCTTATAGGCCTTATTCCATCCCCAGGCACTTGCCCCGGAGCCGCGATTAAAGGAACGTTCCCGGTAAACATCCGCCACAACATCGGCGTCACCGGCAATGAGTGCCTTAGTGGCACACATGGCAGCACAGAGTGGAACTTTTCCTTCGGCGATTCGATTCTGACCATAGAGTTTCTTCTCTTCCGCACTAAAGGTCTCTTCCGGACCTCCCGCGCAGAAAGTACACTTATCCATGGCCCCGCGGGCACCAAAGAACTGACCTTTTGGAAACTGTGGCGCTCCAAAGGGGCAGGCCATAAAACAATAGCCACAGCCAATACAGGTCTTTTTATCCACCAGGACAATGCCATCGTCTCTCTGGTAGATGGCATCAACCGGGCAGACCGCAATACAGGGCGCATCAGAGCAGTGCATGCAGGAAACCGACATGGACTTTTCTCCAGGTTTACCCTCGTTAATAGTAACTACTTGCCGTCTATTTACCCCCACCGGAATATGGTTGCCCTCCTTGCAGGCAACAACACAGCCACTGCAGTCAATGCAGCGTTCAATATCAATTAAAAATCTCATCCTTGCCATTTATACACCTCCCTGTCAGGCCTTACTAATATTACAGAGACCATCTTTAGTAGCCTGGATCTGGGTTATAATGTCATAGCCATAGTTGGTGACAATATTTGCTGGTTCACCGACCACATATGGCGCGGTCCCTTCCGGGTAATTTTCCACAAGTGACTTGCCGCCAAACATTCCTCCGAAGTGATAGGGAAGAAAAATCGTCTTATCATCTACCCGCTCGGTTATCTTGGCAAGAACTCGTATCTTGCTGCCCTCCGGTGCCTCGATCCAGACCTCGTCGCCCTTGCGAATACCAAGGTTATTTGCCGTTCTCGGATTAATCTCCGCATACATCTCCGGCTGTAGTTCCGCAAGATACTTATTGCTCCTGGTTTCAGCTCCGGCCCCCATATGCTCTACCATCCGTCCGGTGGTCAGAACAAAGGGATACTTTTTAGCTAGATCCGGATTCTGTTCACTCTTAAAACGGGTAAAGACCCGATAGTGGTTTGGCTTATCCTCGTAGGTCGGATATTTTGCGATCAAATCCGGCCTGGGTGTATGCAATGGCTCACGGTGAATAGGTACCTGATCAGGAAAATTCCAGACCACACAGCGGGCCCGGGCATTACCAAACGGTGCCATACCACGTCTGATCGCCTCTTTTAAAGTCTTCTGACTGAGATCCGTCTTCCAGTTGGTTCCTGGAACCACGTCTTTAAATTCAGGATAACCACCCTTAACCTCGGATCCTGGATTATAAACACCCTCTGCAGCCAGCTGATTTTCCGTCCGACCACTGGCATCATATTTCTTGCTCAGGCCAAAACGGTTTCTAAAGGGCAGTCCGCCTTCGGCCACAGGTTTTGAAACATCATACAAAATGGGTGTTCCGGGATGCGTATCTGTCCAGCAAGGCCACGGCATGCCGTAATACTCACCATCACAGGGACCACCAACGGCCTGGAGGGTTTCGATATCAAAGGTGTGCCAGTTGGCCATATGTTTCTTGATCCGCTCAGGTGTCTGACCATTATAACCAATGGTCAGCGATCCTCTTCCGAGTTCAAGAGTAATATCTTCCGGAATCTGCTTAAGATTCTTGTAAAACGTATCTGCAAATCCCAAAGCCTTCACCAGCCCCGCCATGATCTGATAATCATCTTTGGAGTCATGAACCGGCTCAACCACCTTA
>SWBY01009908.1_pt1 | contig 11562 bp, 6 predicted proteins | sample 4693071 | NCBI WGS metagenome assembly SWBY01 (sample SAMN10267273, study PRJNA491770) | bioreactor metagenome | isolation source: DHS bioreactor inoculated with marine methane seep sediment | place: Japan: Omine Ridge, Nankai Trough | collected 2006-05-06 | reverse complement strand
TCAGTGTTCATAAATCCAGATAAAATTTTTACAAATGAAAGAATTGGTATTTATTTGGATGGGACTGAAAATCAACTTAATTCAGCATTTCAGTCACTTGTAAATAACTCTCAACAATTAATGGAATACTCTGAAAGAGCTAAACAATACATTCGTAACAAACGGGATATCAAAATGGTTGCGAATGAGTTTAAGCAAATCTTAGTCGGATTAAGTGAGTAAAATGAAAAAATATATTGCACAAATATTAACACGCTTGAAATCGCGAGGGCGGTATGGGCACCTTTCTTTAATGAGAGAATATGAGTATAAACCCATTAGCGGATGCAGGAAATTCCAAAAAGGGTTGTTATTCAATATTTTGGATTATTCTATAAAAAATGTTCCATATTATAATGAAATTGCGAAGAAAAATGAACTAAAAATATTTAAAGATAGTATTTTTGAAGATATAAAGAAATTTCCTATTTTAGACAAAGAGATATTAAGAGATCAATTTGCCAATCTAAAATCAACAGCTTTTGAAGATAAATATTTTGAAAATACATCTGGAGGCTCCACCGGAGAACCTGTTGTTTTTTTGCAGGATATCGTCCACAGTGAAAAAGGGAAAGCAGCGAAAATCCTTTTTGATGAATGGGCTGGGAGAAAAGACGGCGAAAAAAAGATTAAGCTGTGGGGTTCAGAAAGAGATATACTCGAAGGGTCTCAAGGAATTAATGGGTTGATTAATACGAATTTGCTAAATATAATTTTGCTCAATTCGTTCCGAATGTCTGAAAAAGATATGAAAAAATATGTGGAAATAATAAACAAAGAGAAACCAAAAATCATAGAGGCCTATGTTCAATCAGTCTATGAGCTATCAAAATTTATCGTTAATAATAAGCTGCAAATTTATTCTCCAAAAGGTATTATTACTTCTGCTGGAACATTGTATCCAGATCAAAAGAAGTTGATTGAAGAAGTTTTTAGTACAAAAGTTTATAATCGATATGGTTCAAGAGAAGTTGGAGATATGGCATGCTCCTGTGAAAAAGATGAGGGATTGCATCTAAATATTTTTGATCATTATATTGAAATATTGAATGACAAATTAGAACCTTGCAAGCCAGACGAAATTGGGCAGATTTATGTTACTACACTCAATAATCATGTCATGCCACTAATTCGGTACAAGATTGGAGACATGGCGGTTCCTGCGGAAGATGAGCAGTGTTCCTGTGGCAGAGGATTACCTTTGATAAAGAAAGTCGTAGGGCGAGAAGTTAACTTATTTAAAACAAAAGAAAGCACTTTAATTGATGGAGAATATTTTACACATTTGTTTTATTTCAAAGATTGGATTCGAAAATTTCAAGTTGTTCAAAAACGATTTGATTTAATTAAAGTATATATTGTTTTAAATGACAAAAAAAACAAAGTTGATCTGAACGAGATTATCTATAAAATTGAAAAGGTCATGGGTCAGGACTGCAACGTTGAATTTGAATTTGTTGATGATATCGAATCATTGAAAAGTGGCAAGTATTTGTATACGATTAGTGAGGTCAAATGAATAACCATAATATAGTTTATGTTCATAAAAGTAATACCTTTAATTACCCAAATACCCCGTTCCACCCACCTCAGGTTTTTCCAGAATTCGAGAGTAATTTTTTATATCAACTGGAGATGGATAAGGCTAATACGATTTATAATTCGGTGCGTGAAACATTAATAGGTTTAGAGTTTGATGCTGAAAACGTAGGCACGAATAAGTGGAATCCTTTTAAAAATGTTATTAAGAGTGTTCAATCTGTAGTAATAAAACCCAATCTAGTAAGGCACGATCATCCACTTGGAATCGAAGGTGTACTCAGTACAATCAGCAATGCATCAATTATTCGGCCCATAATTGATTATGTATTATTGGCAACTGGTGGTGACTGCAAAATAACCGTATGTGATGTGCCTTTGCAATCAACAAATTGGGATACAGTTACAACGATAAATGGATTAAAGAGTTTGGTTGAATTCTATAAAGAAAAAAATATTGATATCAATTTGTTAGATTTAAGGTATGAAATATCTACACAAAATAAACAAAACATTATTGTGAAAAGGGACTTCAAAGTTAGGGATCCGTTGGGATATGTTTCGGTTGATTTAGGCACAAAAAGTGAATTGATGCCGATAATAAAATATTACGATAAATTTGAAATTACAGATTATGGTTCGGGGACGGTTCCAAAGCATCATAATCCTGGAAAAAATGAATATTGTATTGCAAAAACCATATTGGAATGCGATTTTTTTATAAATGTCCCCAAGTTGAAAACTCACCGAAAAGCAGGATTGACCTGTGCCATGAAAAATCTTATTGGAATCAACGCAGATAAGAGTTGGATTGCACATCATACAAGAGGTAAAAAAGGCAGTGGTGGGGATGAATTTAAAGATGTTAAGTTATATCCATTGCTGAAACACCGTTTATTCTCTTTTTTAAAAAGACATAAATCATTGTTGCCGTTAGCATCTTTATTAAAGTGGACATTTGAAAAAATAATTCATCGAGGAAGAATTGAAGAAAAACGGATGTGTGGTAGTAAATATTTTACTGAAGGTTCATGGTATGGCAATGACACTCTTTGGAGATGCATTAAAGATCTAAATAAAATTATACTATATGCCGACAAATCAGGCAAAATGCAGAATCGAACGCAAAGGAACTACTTATGCATAGTCGATGGCATAATAGCTGGCGAAAAAGAAGGGCCCATGGAACAAACTCCAAAAAAAGCAGGTGTAATTTTGGGTGGCACAAATGCCGTTTATGTTGACAAAATTGCAGCCGATATAATGGGTTTCGACTACATAAAAATTCCACAGATACGAGAAGGATTCAATAACAAATATTGGGATTTGACTAATGTTAGTTCAGAAGATATTGTTTTGAAATCAAATATTGAAGATCCTGATAATTTAAATTTAAATTTTATTCCATCGAGTGGGTGGAAGAATTATATCGAAATCGAAAATACATCTCATAAAAAATAATGCTGATAAAATATGCAATGGTGGTACCGACGGCGGCGCCTTTGATACCCATTGTAGGCACAAAAATTATGTTTAAACATATGTTTATTGCAACTTGAATAATATTGACTGTTTGGATAAATTTGTATTGTTTTGCTGAATTGAATAATGGTATATAAAATACTAAATATAAATTGAAAATAAGTCCAAACAGCAATATTCTCAATACGGCTACAGACGCACCATAAATCGATCCATAAATTGAATTGAATATGTAAGGAATTATAATGCATATAAAAATAATACTGAGTATCCCACCCACCACAATTTTAGGTCTTTTTACATAAAGATAATTTCTTATTTTTTCTTTATCATCGATGTTCTGACTGACAAACGGCAAAAAATAAGAATTTAATATGAACGTTAGGCTAATCAAACCTTTGAATACCTGATAACCTAAATTATAAACTCCTATTTCTTCCATTGATACAAAATATCTTAGAACTAAGTTATCCCCCCAATTGATGAAATAAACAGCAGTTAAACCCATTATCTGCCATTTTGTCCATTGAAACATTTCGATGAATAATTCTCTGTCAAAAACGAAAGGAAACAATTTTTTAAAATCGATCTTATGGAAAAAGAAAACTGTGGAAATAATCGATGAAAGAAAATAAATTAAAAATATTGTGCTTAAATTCAAATCATTTTGAAAATAGAAGAAAAGCAACAAAACCACATTTACAATCCCAATTACTAAAAAATATAATGAATGATTAATTCTTCTATTCAATGCTAAAAACAAATTTTCAATAAATGAATTCAAGCCTATACCCAGATATGCCAAAAACAAGAATGATAATTGCAAGTCAGATATTTTTGCAAAATTTGTTATGTATTCACGAAAAACAAAAGTCAATAGCATGAAAAATACAATTGAACATAGTAAAAAAAGTAGTTGAACTGAAAATGATTTGTTTATTTTTTCAGTTCTTTTCAGTTCTTCATTTGCATATACTATAAAAGGTGTCTGGGAAGATGCAATAAATGCGCTTGTGAAAAAGAAAACAATCATCATGCTAAGGGAATATGACCCAAACCCTTCTGGAGATAATATTTTTGCGATGACTAAAGGTAATATGAAGGCCATCCCTTGACCAAATATTTTTAAAAAACTAAAGCTAAGAAAGGTCTTGGATTGATTCAATTCGGTCTTAATTTTGGTTAGCATTTGACAATAATTCCTCATAATTTATATTCGAATCAAATTTGTAAATTCCAGTGTAAATTGCTCCGTTTATTCTATAAACCCAGATGGGTTCTTTGTTATCTCTATAATAATCAAATATTTCAGTGAACATGTGATCTTTTTCCCATTCTATAATTATATAATCTGGGTTGTATTCCCAAAATTTTATATGCCACGGTAGAACCTTTATATCGTCATTAACTAAAAATTCCAATCGACCCCTTGGGTTATAGACTGTCACATTATGATAATTTTGATTTAGATATTCAGATGTTACCAAAGTATCCATTGCCCAGGTAGTTCGAGTTAATAATTCTCCTTCTGGAACTAACAAATTATTATAATTTAGTTCAAATGGACTAAAACTTAAATTGGAAAACGATAGGGAGGTTATAATAATCAGTAGAATAATAACCATTTTTTTAAAGGATATCTGATCAAATAATTTGGATGATGCAAATCCTACTAACAATAGTGGAATTAAAACAAATATGTATCTAGATCCTAATATGGTATATTCCCCTCCATTGTTAGTAACTTTATATGAGGCAAATATCATCAGCATAAACAAAGCGAAAAATATAACGATTAGAATGAATGAAAAATCTATTCGTGGTTTATAAAAATATGCAATGAGCCAAATAAAATAGATTGGGAAAAAAATTGTTGGAATTGATGAAAATAACATTTCAAAAGAGGCTGATAATGCATATAGGTAAGTATCATCAATTTGCATGTAAAATAAATCCATATTACGTTGTGAAATATTAAGTAGTGAATAAAAAAATATTCCACTAAGTAACAAGACAGTTATTCTGACAAAAATGTGCTCAAATTTTTTTAAATTGCTGCGTATGCCTACATTAAATTTTGGTTTGACTGCGAATGACGTAAATATGAATATCGATAAACAAGTAGCAAGTAAAATTGGTGTTCTTGAATAAAAAAAGAATCTTTCAAATATAATTTGTGGGTAGATTAACACTGCAGGTAATATGATCAGTGAAGTGAAAATGGTGGCGAAATATAGATGAGGTAATTTGGTTATAAATTTATTTGCAATATTTATATCACCGTATATATAATAGTACATCACTGGCATTAGAAATAACAGAGGTACCAAAAACTCTGATTTATATTGGGTTAATATGGCAAGTGAAAAAAATATTCCTGTAATAATATAATCTTTTTTCTGGTTATATTTCAGTGCGGACCATAAATACAAAATGAAAATGATAATATATAACCCTTGAAAAGAGTCATGACTTATAATTCTAGAAAAACCGACAAATTGGGGCAACAGTGCAATAAAAGTAAGACCAATTAGTGCTTGTTTTTTTGAATATAATTTTTTTATGATAAAATAAATAACTAATAACATAAATATATTATTCATAATTATCATGAGTCTTGCAGCCGTTAAGTATGCATTAAAACTGATATGGTCTTTCAGCATGTAGGCAGGAAAATGTAAAAAATTAACTGTGGCAGAGGGATTCGCATTATTAAAAGTCGCCCCGAAATTACCAGAGAGATAAGCATCCCAATATCCTTCACTTCGTGCATAAGATTTTTGAATGAATGTGAAGCTCATTGCTTCTTCATAGCTTCCGGGTACACTTGGGATGGAACTTCCTGTATTAATCCACCTAGGTTCATCAACAGTAAGAAATCCACCAAGATCAACATGTACTATGAATGATATTGAGATTGCAAGAACAACAAATAAGAATACACTATACCACCACCCCTCCTTATACATCCATTTAACAATCCACCGCACACCCCACACCCGATTGATCCGTGGATACTTCCCCGCAAACTCCATCTCCCGCCTGTTCCCCTCAATCTCCTCCTGCCTCGTATCATCCTCGATCTCATCGAGCTTATCCCTGTTCAGATAGAAGGTAATCGCGCCGAGCGCAACAGCAACAATCATCAGATATGTCCTTGCCCATTCAAGCGATGGTTGAGGAAAGATAGACTGCAATGCTACAATAAGCAGCATTCCCAGAAAAGCATAAGAAACAACTTGCTTTGGATCCTGTTTTAGCATATATCCGGACATCTTATGCAGGTATGTATAAAGTACGGCCAGTACTTTTGAAACACGCGTGCGGATCAATGAAGGACTTCTCTCCCAGATACCTTCACAAAACCTCATGAATTTACTTTCATGCAGCCTGCCAATTGTAACCATTATTACGGAAAACAAACGGTTGCGGGTTTCCCTCTCCTCAAGATACAGGTACAAAAGAACGATGCCCGATGGCACGAGAACAAATAATATCCTGTTTTCAAGCCCTGGATATGCATAAGGATTGCCCTGCTTATAAATAACCACACCAATCAGGAATATAAGAAGAGCAACGAAAACCCTGGCAAGTATCTTTCTTGGTTCCTGTCTCATTTCCCCCACCCATAAACTTTGATAGCATCTCTTGTATCGTTCGTTGTCATATAACAGGTCAGGTTGCCGGATATAAAATCTTTTATACTTGGTCTCAATTTGTACCATCCCAGGGAATCCACTACAACCCAGCCCCTGTCATGTTCATCAACCACTTCCCTGAATGTCTCCACATCGGCTATTGCTGTGGCATTTGTGTATACTTCCCTGCTGGAGTTGTTGACCAGAAACTTATCCATCCCTGTGCCAACCACATTGAAACCCAGCCAGTAGTCACTTTTTCCAAGATAGAACAAAGCTGGCGGGGTCCATGCCGATACGATCGCATCATTAGGTTGCATATCCTCTTTTACAAATGAATATGCTTTTTTAAAGTCTGGCTGGGGAGCATTGACGCCGAGGTTGTATTTTTCCATTGGTGTAAAAGTAAAAGCCGGTGAAAAATACATCGCAAAGATCAGTGAGAATGCCACAATAATGCTAGTGACTGTGGTTGCTGAAATATTACAGGTCATACCAGGCAGGGAATTCAGGTATCTGTTAATTCTATTGATACTGGCACATTTTCCTGAACTAATAAAAGATCTCGTTTTACTTACCTGAAGTGCAGGTTGTGTTTTACTGTGATTCGGGACACCCTCACTTCCGGAAAAGATGCCGCTTGAGTATTCAATGACAAAATCCAGGAAGTAACCAATCAGAAGAAAGAGTATCGGTATAACAAAATAGAGGTACCTTGTCCCGAGCATCAGCACATGGAAAAATATGAAATACAGCGGAATGATGAGCGCGGAGATCAGCAGCAATCCCTTTTTCCAATCTCTGTTTACAAGTACCGTTCCGCCGGGCACTGCAATAAACAGGAAAATTCCCAGATCTTTTTTCAGCAGATAGATGTATGTATCATAATAATTAACGCCTGTGTTCAGCACTGAAGTTATAACACCCTTATTATAGACAAATCCAAACAGCGCCATGCACGCGAGAATGAACAGGGCGATAGTCCTGTTATCCACATCTTTTAGCATCCGGCGCTCCTTAAGAGCAGAAATTATCAGGTACAACAGGAACACCGGTATCAATGCATAGCCAAATACATGACTCAGTACTGCTCCGGTGACCGAAAAGATCAGCAACATCAGCCATTTCGGATCCTTATAGCGGGTGTACTCATAAAACAGGTATAATGATAATAGATAGAAGAACTGCAGCTGCTGGTACATCCTTGCCTGTCTTGACCATGCAATCTCCCAGACTGAGAAGGTAACAAGAACCGCTGCAATCAGACCGATTCGATGATTTCCCCATTTAGATCCCATCAAATATACAAGTAATATCGTCAGCATTCCGAACATGACACTTGGCAGGCGCGCAGCGAACTCGGTGATTCCGAAAATCTTGAAGGAAAGTGCAATTAAGAATGTATTCAGGATTGCACGACTGTACATTAAACCGGATGGAAAAGTCGGGGTTCCCGTCTCTAAGAAACAAACTGCTGCGGTTGAACTAATTGCTTCGTCAAACCAGAAAGACTGAATGCCAAGATCGTATATTCTTAGAATAAATCCTAATATTAACAAAAATAGAATAGCCCAATAGGTTTTATGTGCAGTCCCGAATGTTTTGATAGTATGATCCCCCTCTATTATTCATATTATCTCAAGGTGTCTCATAAATTCCAATACTACCTTCACCATCCGTTACGCTAATCAGGACCAACTTCACCCTCCTTATTTAAAAAAGCATAGATCACAGTACCGATCTCATCTTTCAATGCAAGTGATCTCTTAAATCCCAGAGTTTCAGATTCGTCCTGACAGATAAATTCGCTTAGATTCATAGTTAGTCATGTATGACGTACTTATATTTTTATAAAGGTTGTGGTTTCATGTGACGAAGAGGTTAGATATTGCGGGTCCCGCTCACCGTCTTCTACCTGAACTACCTTTTCCACATAAAGATCACAGCCGTCAACTCATTCATAGTCATCCTGATCCTCACCGCAGTACCGCTCGGATACATCCACTTGCGGGACAGCGGCAAACTTGCAGGTGTGCGCAGCCGCCTGGGGTTTTAGAATAGGGGAAGTTCATCTTAATAACTATACATTGCAGCTCTGCTGCGGTAGGTTGTGGCGTCGTAACTTTTAACCAAGTGTGATCTTTTAAAACAAAATCCAGGCTAGCGAATTTTTTCTATAATCTGTTTGCATTCATGAATAAAAGAATGTTTAATACGGATAAATGAAAAGGTTATTCACCATTAGACAGAGCGCTAAAAAATTGTGGATAATGGAATAGATATTATGTAGAATGATATGGGAATAGTGTTAACTATCACAATATTATCGATTTCTGACGATTTTTTGAGTGCTGTGGATGTAAAATTCAACTGTTTGGGGGGAACATGTTAAAAATTCATGCAATTTGTATGTGATTTACCCATAACCTGTGACGCACCAGAAAACAATAAAAAGTTTCGCCGATAATATAATAACTTATTTATAGGATTATCTCACTTATTGTATCAAAAAAGTTGTTTCTAAATGGTGGTATATATGGCTGGTCAAACAAATTATAGAAAAAGTACAAAGAAAAAAGGAATAATTAGTGTTTCATTAACATTATTTATTATATTGATGTTAGTATTTTCAGGACCGGCAAGTGCAGTCCGGATACAAATGGAATCACCCAGCGGGAATTATTACTCAGGGAAAACTGTTACTTTTACAGTCGATGTTGAATTCCAAACTGATGATTTAATTCCAATAAGCACAATCAATGTGTCTAACCTTCCGAAAGGAGACCTATCATTTTCCGCAGATGGAACCCAGCTTTCCGGTTCAGATGACTATGATGTGACTTTGACAGAAAATACAGCAGCTTACCGGCAAGGTTACGGTTATGGTTATGATTACGGTTATGGCTATGGTTACAATTTTGGTTATGGATATGGATATGGTTATGACTCTTCTGCAGGCGTACCATCAAAATTAACATATGAAATTAAAATCAGCAATCTTCCTATAAACACATATAACCGTGAAGCAACTATTGAAGTGATAACCGAATCAAATCAACATGTTTTTTCAGCGACCCAGGATTACAAATTTAATGTAATCCGTAAACCTTCTGGCGGTAGCAGTGGCGGAGGAGTAAGTAATCAATATACCCAGACTCAAACCATGAGAAATGGTGTTGCAAGTTTCTGGGGAAATATTGGTGAAACAATACCCTCAATTGAGATTCCAGGCGCAACTGGCAGTATAACTGTTGAAGAGCTATCTTCCAATCCCACTAATGTGAATGTCAATAAACATGCATTTTTTTACCTTGACATCAACACAGGGGAAAATGCGAACAAAGGTGGAACTATTACCTTCAAGGTATCTACAACATCGCTTGCTGATGCAGGTATTGATCGTAACAACATTGCACTCTATCGATTCAATAATGGCAATTGGGAAGAACTGGCAACCCAGTGGTCAAAGACTGTTGACGGATCCGAAGAGTATACAGCACAAACACCTGGTTTCTCAGCATTTTTAATAGCTGAGAAAGGAGTTGCACCTACAATAACCGCAACACCGACACTGACACCGGCTCCAACTGAAGGGATCGAAGAGCCGACTCCAACAAAGGACAAAGGTATTCCCGGTTTTGAAGCAGTTGCGCTCATAACAGGAGTGTTAACGGCTGCCTATATAATAATGAGAAAGAGAGGGTAGATTTTATACCCTTATCATCTCATTTTATTTGGGCAATTCCAGCATCAGTCTTGAATCCGGTCCCTGAAAAATGGTTGCGAGATGCCTTATAGCCAGTACTTTTCAGCATCTTGACCAGAGCATCAATGGGGCCGGGAGAAAACGTTATTTTCTTGCATGGCAAGTGATGATCATAAAAAGTGGGTAAATCAAAAGTTGCGACGGCAGTACAGTTATTAAGCAAAAAGGAATAGAATGGGCTTGAACCCGACGGTGGAGAGGGACAAGGCTTACCCGAAATCATGGTGGAAGGTCAGCGGACGGGTGCTGGTGGATGAGAAGGCAGTTTAGTCAGGGATTGTGGGGGAGATAGCAAAGAGAATCGTGCAGAAACCTAAATCATAATAAGTGCCCTCCTTTTTTTTATTCATCAGTACGGCATCAACTGATTAAACCAGTCCTGAAATCTTACGTGTATAGATCGAGAGTGCCACAACATGTTTAGATATTAACATCATAATTATTATAATAAATAATAATATATAATTTCGAAAAATTTTTATACTATTGCAGAAATAAATATATGTATATTGGAGATACAACTAAGATCGCATTCTATCTTGGCTGGGAAGATGAGTGAGTTATGGGGCTCATTGCTATTGATAGAATGCAAGTAATCGAGTGTGCTGCAAAAAATCAGAGCGAGTAAGCTGATATTTCCAATTTGATACTTGCTGTTAGTCCAGATTCAAAGAAAGTATTGAATGAATTGTGCGAATGAAAGGAAGTGGGGAATTGTGTCCAATGGTAAATTGAATAGAATACAAACAAAACGCAAATTAATTATTGGTTGGAATAAAAGGACAAAAAGAGGTGCAATTATTGGAGGATTATGGGGCCTAATTACTGGGATGTTGTATGCTTGTGGAGTTTTTGCATTAGGATTTTCAGGACATGGTGAAATAGGAACATTATCAAAAAATATATCTATAATATGGAAAATAATTTTTTTGCCGGCATATTTAACTGACCTAATTTCTGGTTTTTTAGGAAATTCATTGATAATTATAGCTTCTTTACTTGGTTTTTCTTTTTTTATAATATGGTGCATTGGAATACCGATCATATTTGGCATTATAATAGGCATTTTGGCATCTGCAATAATTGAAAAAAAAATAG
>SWBY01001411.1_pt1 | contig 11577 bp, 7 predicted proteins | sample 4693071 | NCBI WGS metagenome assembly SWBY01 (sample SAMN10267273, study PRJNA491770) | bioreactor metagenome | isolation source: DHS bioreactor inoculated with marine methane seep sediment | place: Japan: Omine Ridge, Nankai Trough | collected 2006-05-06 | reverse complement strand
GAAGATGACGAAGAAGAAGATAAGAAAACATCGATTCCTGTAGAAACTTTATTCACCAGTGGTCAAGGTGACATTAAACCTACTCCATGGATCGTGGAAGATGATGATGAACCTATTATCAAAAAATACCAGGTTCCTGAAGAAACTTTGATCGCCAGCGGTCAAGGTGACATTAAACCTACTCCTTGGGTTGTAAAAGTAGACATTATAACACATGGATAAAGATAGAATTATTCTTCGTTGACGATAAAATTATAATTTTAAAATTCTGTTTAGTAGATTGGATGTGATAGAGAAATTGAATAAAGTAGAGTATCGTTGAGCTAAGATAATAGATTTACATTATTAATATTGGAGGAAGAAAAAAAACTCCGTTTTGTTGGAGTGAGAAGAATATAAATGCATAATATTATAAATGTTTATGGTACATCCATTCTAAGGATCATTGCATTGATTCTGTGGTGGTTCCTATTAAAAAGACAAAAATTCGAAGGTACAAATCGCCTAACGATAGCATATTTTATAACTTTTATCGGAATTTTTATTCTTTGGAATTTTTCTATGATCTTATCGAAACATTTTTTTGGTAAGTCAAATGAAGTCTATTTGCTTTTCTGGGTTATCGCTAGTGTGTTTGAGCTTTTTTTCATCACTAAAATTCTATTTCTCACACTAAATCCAAGCAAACCAAATTCCGACATTTTCCCGATAACTGTTTCTGTAATAACTATCCCCATAATTCTGGCGGCAATTTTATCTTATACAAATAAAAGTTATAATCCAATAAATACAACAGATTTTTTCAATATAATACTTTTGCTTCTTGGTACAATAGTTATTCTAAGAAATCTGCTAGCTAGTGAAAATTTTTTAAATAATATCGAATCGTTTTTCATATTTTCAGGATTTGCACTTTATTTTGTTCTACACATATTAGCCAGCAATTCCTTTTCACTTGGTTTTCTGGAAAACTGGAATTTCGGTAAATATGCAACTATTGTCAGTTTAATATATTGGTTAGGGAGTTTATTCTTTATATGGAAAATCAGATCCAGACATTTGTCTTAATATCCTCTGTAGTTCTTGGTTTATTCATTCTTGTTACAGTATACCTTATTATAAAATTAAAATTGAATGATGTTCTTTTAAAGAAATCTGAAGGGAAACTGAAAGATTTTAATGAAACACTACAATATACAGTAGCAGAAAAAACTAAAGAGTTGCTTGCCTCAGAAAAAGAATTTAAAGCATTGTACGAATTGAATAATGAAATTTTGGAAAGTTCACCCGCAGGTATTATAAAATTAGATAAAAATATGCGGATCAGCTATGTTAACCCCGAAATGAGAAATCTGCTTGGTGAATATCCGGAATCTCTTGGGAACCTGGATGGAGAGCTTTTAAGGAATTTGCCTGATTTTAGTAATACCACATTTATAAATTTGATAAACAGACTGCAAGTTGGAAAAGAGATTTCGATTGCAATAGATTTAACCAAAAAAGGCATTAAAACTTATCTGGAGATAAAAGGTGTTCCCATTTTCACCGATGGTGAATTTACCGGTGGTGTTCTTCTTTTCACCGATATAACAGAAAGCATTATTGCAGAAGAAAAGCTGAAGCAGAGCTTTGAAATGCTCCAAAACGCCACAGGTGATATTATCCAGGCCATGTCTTCAACTTCTGAAATGAGAGACCCATATACTGCCGGCCATCAACGTAGAGTGAAAGAACTTGCTGTAGCTATCGGTGAGAAAATGAATATTTCTAAGGAGCAATTGGAAGGTGTTAAATTTGCAGGAATTATTCATGACATCGGCAAAATATCTGTTCCTTCCGACATTCTTTCCAAACCTGGAAAAATCAGTAAAATGGAGTTTGAAGTTATTAAAAGTCACAGCCAGGTAGGATTTGAACTATTAAGCAGAATTGAATTTCCATGGCCAATTTCTAAGATAGTTCATCAGCATCATGAACATTTGGATGGATCCGGTTATCCAAACGGTGTAACAGGCAGTGATATTCTTCTGGAAGCAAGAATACTGACTGTAGCAGATGTAGTAGAAGCTATGACCTCACACAGACCTTACCGTGCTGCTTTGGGTATAGATGTTGCTTTAGAAGAAATATATCAACACAGGCATGATCAATTTGATCCAATTGTTGTTGATGCCTGCATGTCGCTATTTAACGAAAAAAAATTCGAATTCTCGAAATAGGATAAAGAAATTAATATGAATTTATTAAAATACGGGATTATAGTGTTCATATGCTTAGCTGCTACTTTTATAAATAGCTTAACAATCCCATATTCTGACCATGAATTGAAAACTGATGCCAACAAAATTTCTAATTATTATCGTATTTCTCCACCAGATTCGATTTTATGCGATTTACAAACTTCAGCCTGGTTATGGCATAATTCAGACAACCTTTATATTCTTTGCGAATTAGAGATTAATAAAGATTTCGTGCTGGGTAGATATGCTGATAAAGATGTATATGTTGATGCTGATTACTTTCGAGTTCAACTGATCTCAGATGAAACAAATTATTATGCTTATGGATACATTGCTTATCCACTAGGCAGTAAAGTTGATTTCATTCGTAACTCTGCGCATTCCAATGATAAAAACTGGAATAGCAATTATACTTACGCGTCTAAAATAAAGAAAAATATTTGGACTATCCTTTTTAAAATTCCATTTAAAGATATTCGAAGAACCGGTACAGCTCCTTATAATTGGAAAGTGTTACTGACAAGATTTGTAAAAGATAAAAGACAAACTTTCAGCTCGTCATTTTGCCTAACAAAAATGGGTAACGATTATTTTAGAAGAGCAAATAGCATTAAAATTGATCATGAAATTCGTGAATCGGGTAATTTCAGCCTTATTCCTTATATAATGTATGATCACGATCTACTCGATAATGAAATTGATTTTGATGAAAAGAATGTAGGTTTAGATATCGCTTTCAGCCCCAATGTTACTACCAGAACCAAACTGAGTCTTTCACCCGATTTCTCTGATATTCCTTTAGATAATGTTGTTGATACCTACAATTCAAAATACATTCCTACTTATGCAGAGAATCGATATTTTTTCGTGGAAGATTTTGACGCTTTTGGTGTAGGTCAATCTCTCTTCTATTCGCGGAACATAGTTCAACCGGAATATGCTTTCAAGTTCACAACAGGAAATCGCAATTACTCACTGGGAATTTTATCATCCAAAGACAAACCCATAGCATCTGTTGAAAACGCACCGGATTTCTATAATATAATAGCCTTTAAACCTGTCTGGGATAAATTTCGCTGTCAGTTAGCATTATTAAGTAGAATGGATGATAAAATTAACGATTACCATAATGAAGTACTTCATTTGAACCCGATCTGGGAAGCGGGAAAAAACAAATTTCTCTGGTCAGATTTAAACAGCTCTTACCATAGCCTAAACGACGATAACAAGCTGGGAAGTTACCTTAAACTAGGATATCGTGAATACTCCAGGCATCACTATTTCAGCTTTCTGGTTCAGGAAATGACAAAAGACTATGCTGCTGATATGGGTATAAATTATGAAGATGATTTCTACGGCTGGAATTTGGACTATTCTACACTCAACCATATAAAGCATAGCGTGATCAATGAAATGGAAACCTCCATCTCTTTGGGAGAGGAAATTGATAACAAAACCAATAAATTATTGGAAAGAAAATTTACTTTTAGTGCAGATCTATTTACCAGTTGTAATTTAGATTACGGCTTCGATTTTATCTATTATAAAGAATTTGTAGCAAATTCCGGAGTTTTCGGCGAATATTTTGATAAACTGAGAATGGGACTGAATGTGGAATGGGATAGATTCAGTTCATTTGAAAACCGACTAAGTGTTAATTTTGTCCATTACCTTTTTTACGGTCTGAATGAGAATCATGACGGCACCATTGTGCAGTACAGTTTATCCGGAGCGATCAGTAGATACCTTTCTTATACTCTAAACCTCGATTATTCGATCTACCCTAACCTGCCGAATCATGATTATCTGGATAATGAATATTGGCTGGGCAATTTTGATCTTGTAATGAATATCTCCAATAAACTTTCCATTTCTCAGGGCTTAAGGTATGATGACTATGAATATGGTAGTTATTCACAATATCTTGGCTATTTTGCAAATCTCCGCTGGAATGCAACAGGAAACTTAGATGTATTTGCCGGTTATAAAGAAGCAATGAACAAGATCGATTCGGAAAACGAAATTGATCTCAGTACACTCTTTATAAAACTAAGATATTCATATTAGGATTAATAAAATTTACCTGAGATCTCCGCGACATTTGGAGTAAAATCAAGTTTACTTTCTTACTTTCTATTCTATGAAAATGACAAGAAATTAGAAGTTTGATAGATTCTAAAAACGAAAACCATTCACTTCCGTTTAAAAGTAGAGAACAAAACTCTTTTCTGCTATATACTTACCGGTAATCCAAAAGAAAATATGTTGACATTGATTTCTCAAAAACAAAAAAAGTACAAAATTTGAAATAAGTTAAAGGGGTGCTTGTTATCTATGATAAAGAATAAAAAAGAAGTAGATCAGGTCATCAGTAAATTTATCGGCAAAAAAGGCTCATTAATACCACTTCTTCAGGAAGTCCAAAACTTTGAAAAATACCTTTCCAAAGATACTATGCGTTATGTTTCTGAGAAGACCGGAGTCCATCTTGCCCAAATCTACGGAGTCGCAACTTTTTACACAATGTTCCGTTTAAAACCGCAGGGAAAGCACATTATTCGAGTATGTAAGGGAACTGCCTGTCATGTATCCGATGCCAATACAATTTTAAAAGCAATAAACAGCGAATTGAAATTGGAAAATGAAAATGATACAACAAAAGACGGTAAGTTCACTGTAATGGAAGTAGCCTGTTTGGGATGCTGCAGCCTGGCTCCGGTAATAATGGTCGACGAAAACACACATGGCAAACTCACTCCCGAAATTATCGGCACAATATTGAAGAAGTACAAATAGGAGGCCGGATTGACTACAATAAAAATTGGATTAGCAAGTTGTGGCCTGGCAGCAGGTGCCGGAGAAGTGCTTACTGCAATAGAAAAACATCTGGCCAAGAAAAAACATGAAATTGTATTAAAGCATACTGCCTGTATTGGAATGTGTTTCGCTGAACCCCTGGTAGAATTTGTTTCAGAAGATAATAATAGTATTATGTATGGCTATGTAGATCCGGAAAATGTTGGATCGCTTATCGAAGATTATTTAGCAGGAAATCCGCAGAAAGAAAATGTAGTTATCTCTGATATAATCGAAGCAGCAGAAAATAAAAATTATGCCAAACAGGAAAGGATAGTTCTGCGAAATTGTGGGAGGATCAATCCTGAATCAATTGATGATTATATAGCGAACAACGGATACAAATCTCTGGAAAAAGCCATCAAAGAAATGACTCGTGAAGAGATAATTGATGAAATGAAAAAATCTGGTTTACGAGGCAGGGGGGGAGCAGGATTCCCTACCGGGCTTAAATGGCAGTTTGCCTATAACTCTAAAAGTGACAAAAAATATATCATTTGTAATGCAGATGAAGGTGATCCTGGTGCATTCATGGATAGAAGCGTGCTGGAAGGAGATCCGCACAGTATTCTAGAAGGAATGGCGATCGGCGCATATGCCATTGGTGCAGATGAGGGATACATCTATTGCCGGGCAGAATACCCGATGGCAATCCGACATTTGGAAAAAGCCATAATAGATGCCAAAGAAAAAGGATTTATCGGTTCAAATATTATGGGAACCGATTTTAATTTTATTCTTCATATAAAAGAAGGAGCTGGAGCATTTGTCTGTGGAGAAGAAACAGCATTAATGGCTTCTATCGAGGGTGAACGAGGAATGCCTCGCATCCGACCACCCTTCCCTGCCCAATCTGGTTTGTGGGGAAAGCCAACTAATATTAATAACGTAGAAACTTTTGCCAACATTGCCTGGATAATTTTAAATGGTGCTGCTGCTTATTCCAAATTTGGTACGGAAAAAAGCAAAGGCACCAAAGTATTTGCTCTGGCTGGCAAGATCAAGAACAGCGGTCTTATCGAAGTTCCCATGGGAATGCCATTAAAAGATGTGATATATGGAGTTGGTGGCGGTATGAAAACCGAGAAACCATTTAAAGGTGTTCAACTTGGCGGTCCTTCCGGTGGTTGCGTTCCAGAACATCTTTTAAATACCATTGTAGATTATGATTCTATCACAAGTACAGGAGCCATTATGGGTTCCGGCGGAATGGTGGTTATGGATACAGGAACCTGCATGGTAGATATTGCTAGATTCTTCCTGAATTTTACCCAAAACGAATCTTGCGGTAAATGCACATTCTGTCGAGTTGGCACTAAGCGAATGCTGGAAATTTTAACCCGAATTACTGAGGGTAAAGGAAAAATGGAAGATTTGGATACATTACAAGAACTAGCAACAAACATAATCAAAGGTTCATTATGTGGACTTGGACAGTCAGCTCCAAATCCTGTTCTTACAACTCTTAAATACTTCAGGGATGAATATATCGCTCATATTGTAGATAAAAAATGCCCTGCCGGTGTTTGTGTGAATTTGATGAAGTATGAAGTAATCGAAGATAAATGTGTAGGGTGTACGGTATGCGCTCGCAAATGCCCTGTAAAAGCTATATCAGGATCTGTAAAAAATCCTCATCTTATCGATCAGAATAAATGCATAAAATGTGGAATCTGTTTTGACGTTTGCAAATTCAAAGCAATTAAAAAATCATAAAGGGGACTACCTGAATGATAAACATAAAATTAAATGATAAAGAGATTAAAGTAAAAGCTGGACAGACAATTCTGGAAGCTGCCAATGATAATGGCATATCGATTCCTACTTTGTGTCATGATGAAGAATTGAAGCCATTTGGATCATGCTGGATTTGCGCTGTAAAAGTTGTAGGAAGGCGAGGTTTTGTAACTTCCTGCGGAACAGAAGTAATGGATGGGATGGAAATCATCACAGATTCCGATGAAGTGAAACAAGCTCGTAAAATGGCCTTGGAACTTCTACTCTCCGATCATTATGCAGATTGTGAAGCTCCCTGTAAAATAGCCTGTCCAAATCATGTAGATATCCAAAGTTATGTTTCTTTGATCGCAAATGGAGAACATCATGAAGCAGTAAAAGTTATCAAAGAAACTCTTCCCATGCCTCTTTCTATAGGAAGAGTATGTCCTGCATTCTGTGAAGAAGAATGTCGGAGAGCTGTGGTAGATGAACCTATTGCAATTCGACAATTAAAGCGTCATGCTGCTGATTTTGATCTGAATGATGATTGGTCTTTTGTTCCAGAAAAAGAAAAATCTAACTGTAAGAAAATAGCTGTAGTTGGTGGCGGACCATCAGGATTAACTTGTGGTTATTATTTATCTAATAAGGGATATGATGTAACTGTTTTTGAATCTGCACATAAAGCTGGTGGCTGGCTACGTTACGGAATTCCTGAATACAGACTTCCTAAAAAGATACTGGATAAAGAAATTAAATTAATGTGTAAAAATGGCATGAAGATCAAGCTGAAAAAGGAAATTGGTAAAGATTACATGCTAGCTGACCTCAGTGCAGATTATGACGCTGTTTACCTGGCAATCGGAGCCCAGAATGCAGTTCCGATGAGAGTAAAAGGAAGTGACCTGAAGGGTTGTTATTTAGGGGTTGATTTTCTAAGAGATTTTGTACTGGGCAAGAAGCCTAAAGTTACAAAGAAATTGGCAGTTGTTGGTGGTGGAAACACAGCGATAGACTGCGCTAGAACAGCCCGTAGAATGGGTTCGGATGTAACCTTGATCTATCGTAGAACCAGAAAAGAAATGCCGGCGGAAGCTTATGAAGTAGATGCTGCTGAAGAGGAAGGAATTAAGTTCCATTTCCTTACTAATCCGGTAGAATATTTTGGTAAAAGCGGTAAATTGAAAAGCATAAAATTAGAAAAAATGAAACTTGGTGAACCAGATGAAAGTGGTCGTCGTCGGCCCCAGCCAACAGGTGAATTTTTCGAAGAAGAATACGGAACAATTATCGCTGCCATTTCTCAAATCCCCGAAGTTAATTTCCTAGCTGAAAATGAAAACAAAATTGATGGAGAGGAACTACCTCTAACTCGCTGGTCTACCGCTGTTGCAGATGAAGAATCACAATACACTGGAGTAGCAAATATCTTTGCTGGTGGCGATTTCCGTCGTGGACCCGCCACTGCGATAGAAGCCATTGCAGATGGACGAAAAGCTGCTGAAGCAATAGATCGTAAACTAAAAGGGCTTTCTCTTCTGGATCCGATCAAGCAATTTGATTCTAAAAAAGAGAAGCTTCTTAAGGATATTGATCCAAAAGAATATGAACAATACGAAGAAATTCCCCGCTTCAAAATGCCAGAACTGGAACCTGTTGAAAGAAATTTGAATTTCAAAGAAGTTGAAACAGGATTCAGCGAAGAAGACGCAAGAGCCGAAGCAGATCGTTGCCTGGAATGTGGTTGTCAGGTAAATGAAACCTGTTCTCTAAGAAAATATTCTACTGAATATGAAATTGATCCTGATCTGTTTATTGGAGATAAAAACCAACATCCAATCGATCATACTCATCCTTTTATATTACGCGATGCAAATAAATGCATTAAATGCGGAAGATGTGTAAGAATCTGTGCTGAAGTTCAAGGGCCAGGTGTTCTGGGGTATATTTATAGGGGATTTACCAGTTATGTTGCACCAGAATTTGGTGAGAGCCTTAAAAACACAAGTTGCGAATCATGTGGAAAATGTATCGAGGTTTGTCCTGTTGGAGCTTTAACTCCTCGAAATATTAATTACAAACTAAATCCGCATATTACGGAACAAGTAATTCAGAATTGTGGACTTTGCGGAACTGGATGCGAGATTAAAGTAAATCTTCAATCTGGTAATGTTACTACGATCAGACCTTCCGGAGATGGATTCAATGGACGTAATTTGTGTTTCGATGGGAAATTTGGCTGGCAGATATTTGAAGATGAGAATCGAATTTCCAAACCATATCTCCGCGATGAAGATGAATGGAATGAATCTGATAAGGAAACTGCCTACGATTTGATCGAAGATATGCTATCTGAAGCTAAAAGTAAAAAGATTTATATTTCTCCAACCTGTACATTGGAAGAAATTATGATGATGGATCAGGTTGCTAAAAATATAGGTGCAGAGATTTGTACGCTAACCTATCAAAATAGTTTTGTAAAAAAAATAAGTGAAACAAATTTAATGGATCTTTCGTATGATGATCTTTCTCAAGCTGAAGCTATAGTAATTGTAGGAAAAATCAGTCAAACCATAAAAGTTATGATCCGCAGTCTGCAGAGAAAAGGCATCAAAATGATTGTTTTAGCTGAAGATAATGATGAATTTAATAACTTCGCAGATGAGTTACTGAATGACTACCCAATTCCTGAAACTTTGGATAAGATCCTGGATCATTATTATACTGAAAATGATGAAGAACTCGAACAAGAAGAGCAATCAAAAAGCAGCACTGCTATTGAACTTGATCTTCCAGAAAAAACTGTCTTCATCTACAGTAGAAACAATGTTAATGAGCTTTCTATCTGGCGAACTTGGATGCTGGCATCAATGGTATGCGATTTCAAAGAAGGTTCTGGAGTTCTTCCTACTTCACATTTAAATAACTTCCGCGGATTAATGCAGTATGGCATAAATCCTGGAAAACCAGAGAATTCAGATTTTGTAATCTTGTATGGTGAACTTCCTTGTGAAGAGCAAAAGAAATTGATGAAAAACAGCAAATTTATTGTATCTTATAATTCTCATGCAGATGACGCTGATCCATCTCATTTACTTTTGCCAAAGCCATCCTATCTTGAAATCAATGGAACAGCTATAGCTAACGATGGTAGAATCAGCAAATTCCAGAATCCAAAGAAGTCAAAATTATTTGATGAAATTATGGATCAATTTGTAACTCTTGGATTACTCGACAGCAAGCATTCATCGAGTAAATACTGGCATAAAAAAGCACTTAAATTCATCAAACAGAAAGTTGAAATTCATGATATGTCAAATCAGGAATTATATGATTATCTCGAGTCAATTGAACGTGTTAATTTTGACACAACCAAACAAGCCAGTGTTCAAAGAAAGTTGATTATAAAATTGAAGAAAACCGGACAAATTAATTAGAAAAGATATTGGGGTGATAACCACCCCTTTTTTTTATTTCAAAATAAAATTGGCAGAGAATTTTTTATATGTTTGACAAAAAATGCATTCATTATTTATTTTTCGTTATTAATAATAATGTGATGATATTGTAGTAATGAGAAATAGATTATATTTAGTCTTGTAATAATTTGTTGCAAAAGGCTTTCTATAAAAAAGTTTAGAAGTCATAATATGTAGGAGAAAAAATGGACCTTGATTTTAGAAAGGATAATGATATTGGGATCATTAAGATTTCAGGCAGACTTGTAGTTTCAAATGCTAGAGAATTTAAAGAAAATATCAATAATTATATTGAGCAATCCCGTTTTCTTGTTTTAGACCTTTCAGAAATGGATTACATTGATAGTCTGGGTTTAGGCTCTTTGATAAATTGCTACAAAACAATTACAGAAAACGATGGTGATCTATATATTGCCGGATTACAATCAAAACCAAAAACATTATTCCAGATAACAAAAGCATATTTAATTTTTAGTATTTTTGATAATGTGGAAGAAGCAATTGAAAGCCTGAAACAAAAACTACTTTATGCAGTAAGCCAAAGCTGAGTTTAACATTATAACTTTAACTTTAAGATAACTTCTACCCGAGATTTAATTCATAAAACAGAATACAGCAGAGATTAACTTGTTCAGCATATAAATTATATATATTATATATATTCATTTGAAAATAAAAAAATTGACACTCATTCCAGATCAAAATTTTTTGGCTTTTCGATGTGTAATGATCTTTTAAGATGGATAACGTGAAAATTATTGACATCAAAAGTTGAATAAATTTTTGTGTCGCAACTTTAGTAAAAAGTTAGTGCCGACGTGGCTCAACGGTAGAGCACTCGACTTGTAATCGAGCGGTTGTGGGTTCGATTCCTACCGTCGGCACCATCAATATTGTGGAGGGGTTCCCGAGTGGCCAAAGGGAACAGACTGTAAATCTGTCGTCGAAGACTTCGGAGGTTCGAATCCTCCCCCCTCCACCAATTTAATTTGTGCGGATTATATTCACGCAAATTAATTACCAGCGGGAGTAGCTCAATTGGTAGAGCATTAGCCTTCCAAGCTAAGGGTCGCGGGTTCGAGCCCCGTCTCCCGCTCCATTTTTATTCACGCGCTCATGTAGCTCAGCTGGTAGAGCACATCCTTGGTAAGGATGAGGTCACCGGTTCAAGTCCGGTCATGAGCCCCATTACGCGTTTAGAAAGAAATTTTAAGAAAAAAAAAGCCAAGGAGGGAGAAATGGCTAAGGAAAAATTCGTACGCACGAAACCCCACGTTAATATT
>SWBY01005617.1_pt2 | contig 11578 bp, 10 predicted proteins | sample 4693071 | NCBI WGS metagenome assembly SWBY01 (sample SAMN10267273, study PRJNA491770) | bioreactor metagenome | isolation source: DHS bioreactor inoculated with marine methane seep sediment | place: Japan: Omine Ridge, Nankai Trough | collected 2006-05-06 | reverse complement strand
CAGAAGCTTGATCACCCGATCCAGACTCTCTTTTGCCACATTCATTTTCAAACCAACGATCCGATCAGCCCTGAGTGCTCCTTGGAGCAATATGGCAATATTTTCTATCTTTTCTCTTTTCCAGGGGTCACGCCATGCATCTTGATTGGCAATGAACTGAGTGTTGGATTCCATCAACTCATGGATAATGCGCAAACCATGGGCACGAATGGTGTTCTCTGTTTCAGTCACTTCAACAATGGCATCGGCAAGCCCTGAGACAACTTTTGCCTCAGTGGCTCCCCAGGAAAATTCGATATCAACATTAATCTTTTTTTCTTTAAAAAATCTTCTCGTTACATTGACTAACTCGGTGGCAATTTTTTTTCCTTCAAGGTCTTCAAGGCAGGTTATTGGCGAATCTCCAGCAACGGCTATAATCCATCGAGTCGACTTTCTGCTGACCTTTGAATAGATAAGATCACAGACCACAACTGCTTCGGATTGATTCTCCATGGTCCAATCTTTTCCAGTGATGCCGGCATCTAACATACCGCTTTCCACATAACGGGACATCTCTTGAGGTCGGCAAATGGAACAGGCCAATTCTTTATCATCAATTTCAGGAAAATAATTCCTGGACTGTGGCTTTATCAACCAGCCTGCCTTTTCAAAGAGCTCAATTGTTGCCTTTTCTAGACTTCCTTTGGGAAGACCTAATTTAAGCTGACTCATTCTTTTCTCCATAAAAACCGGTTCTACCGGGATATTGTTATTAGGTACCGGAAACAAAGCATGTCAAAAAATCTGCCAATCCGGCAACTATTCAGGTATCGTAAGATATACTTACAGACACCTCGGGAAGTTACTGTTTATTTACCGTAGACATCTTCAGGGTTAAAAATCTTTTCTCCAATGAGCCGCAGTTCATCTTTATCAACCTTACGAAAAAAGCATGATCGATACCCCTTGTGACAAGCTGCACCACCTAACTGTTCCACAGTAAAGACAACCGTATCCTGATCACAATCGACAAATATTTCTTTTACCAGCTGAACATGCCCGGAGGATTCACCTTTTAACCATATTTTATTACGAGATCGACTCCAAAAGTGGGCCTTACCGGTGCTAAGCGTTTTTTTCCACGCTTCATGATTAATGTAAGCCAGCATCAGAATATCACGACTTTTACTATCCTGAACAATAGCCGGTAACAATCCATGTTCCCCTTTTGCAAAATCTAATTCTATCATGACTCAACGATCCTTATTGGCGATTTCTTCTTGGCTTACAGTGTCATTATCCTTAATATCGAGGTCTTTTTCATCACTCATAAAATGAATGATACATGCTGTTCTGAATTTACAATATTCTCCTGGATGACGACACTCGGCCGCCTCAGATTCCATCTGTTCGTTATATTTTTCACAGATTAGTTTCAAGGGCATACCTCAACAAAAAAAGCATACTATGCTACGATATTTTATTACAAAGTGACCAATGTATGCAGGCTGTACGTCTTTGTCAAGAAACAGTAGAACTCTCTCTCAAGTTTCCCGTTTTCAGGTTGAAAACCGGAACCTATTCAGCTAGCTCGGGAAAAATTTGTAAGGTGCTAAAAACCATCTTGTTATATCCCGGATGATAGTTATAATCTGGATTGATAATTGACAATAACTATCCTCCTCGCAAATACTCAGGAGTCTCTAAATGACTAAAATAAAAAAAAATGACTCTGTAACAATCAACTATACAGGAAAACTTGACAATGGAACTGTATTTACTGCTGTTACAGAACAAAAACCCCACACTATTATCATTGGAAACAATGATGTACCGCCAACGGTTGAAAATGCTCTTATCGGATTGTCTCCAGGCCAATCAATCAAAGTAAGGGTAGAACCTGACGAAGGTTATGGCCCAAGAAGAAAAGATTTACTCCAGACATTGCCACGAGAAACCTTTAGCAATAATGTTGAACCAAAAGTCGGCCTGATTTTATCCCTCAATGTGGAAAAAGACGGCCGGGATCATCAAGTCCCTGCAACTATAGTAGAAATACAGGGTGACCAGGTTACCGTTGATTACAATCATCCCCTCGCTGGTCATAACTTGACTTATAATCTTACCGTTATTGCGATTAACGAATAATAACTATCTTGGTAATTATTCTGCAATAAGTCTGATCTGTTAACATTGAGGAATGGAGATTGGTTTTTTTTACATTCCTTCGATTTTCTTTGCTCCTGCTCTGAATATGACTTTTATACAACAATTCCCTTTAAAATCTTATCTCCCCCTTCCAATTACCTGTATCAACAAAACAAGCCACAGCAACTATTTTAAAAAATCAGTCATAAAAAAGAAAAAAATCTGTACATTCGGAAACCTCTATGTATAAAATTAACATGTAAGAATTTACTACTAAAAGCCAATTCAAACACAAGTGTAATAATCTGTCTGTATTAAAGTATTTTGCAAAAGGGGTACTATATGCAAATTGAAGATGATGAAATTCTACAAGGTTTTATAGAAGAATCGCTTGAGCATCTAGCTGACATCGAAAATGATCTCTTAGCTATCGAAGACGGTGGTGAAGATATTGATGAAGAACTGGTGAACAAGGTCTTTCGTGCGGCTCACTCCATTAAAGGTGGCGCAGGTTTCATGGGTTTGACTGTAATTCAGGAATTATCTCATAACATGGAAAATGTTCTTGGTATGATTCGAAGCCGGAAGCTTGTCCCGACCCCGGAAAATATTAATGTTTTACTCCTCGGATCTGATAAACTTCAAGTAATGATTGAAGATGTCAGTAACAGTAACAATTACGATATTGATGAACATATTATTCCCCTCATTGCTATCGTTGAAGGAAAAGATCTGGGATCTTCATCTGCTCCGGCCAAAAAACCGAAAAAACCAGCTGCGGATACGACAACTCCTGAACCCGTTGAAGAAACTGTCAGGGAAGCAGCTCCTCCCGAGCCAGCTGAATATGAAGAGATACTTGAAACAGAAACAACTCCTGAAATTGAGGAGGAGGTCGCCCCCCCTGAAACTATAGCGCTGGAACCTGAACCGGTAGAGATAGCGGTCCCAACACCTCCACCTGCCAGTGCCTTACCGGTAGGAGCTAACTCCGTGTCACCTGCCACTGCTACAAGATCAGCCAAGATAAAGGTTGATACCAGCATCAGGGTTCACGTAAGTCTCCTCGATTCTCTTATGACTTTGGCGGGTGAATTGGTTCTCAGTCGCAATCAACTTTTGCAAACCATCACTTCCGATGATTCCCGTAATGCCGAAACGGTTGGTCAACGTATTGATCAGATAACTTCAGAGTTACAGGAAGCTATTATGCTCACCCGTATGCAGCCAATCGGCAATGTTTTTAACAAATTTCCCCGTGTAGTAAGGGATCTCTCAAAAAAACTTAAAAAGAATATCGAGCTGACCATCGTCGGCAAAGATGTTGAATTGGACAAGACTATCATTGAGGCTATCAATGATCCCCTGACCCACCTTATCCGTAACTCTGTTGATCACGGCATTGAAATGCCGGATGAACGTAAAAGGAGAGGCAAGGCCGAAAAAGGGATCGTTGTTTTGAAAGCCTATCATGAAGCCGGCCAGGTCGTCATTGAAATCAGCGATGATGGCAAGGGTATTGACGGCGAGGCCCTTGCTGCCAGCGCCCTTTCCAAGGGGTTACTCACCCAGGAGCAAACCTCAGCCATGTCGGACAAAGAGAAGAAAAATCTTATCTTTATGCCGGGCTTCTCAATGGCCCAGCAAGTCACCGATGTTTCAGGTCGAGGGGTTGGGATGGATGTGGTTAAAACCAACCTTGACCAACTCGGTGGACAGGTAGAAATCATCTCGGAAGTTGGCAATGGAACCACCATTTCCATTAAACTTCCACTGACGCTCGCAATCATACCCTGCCAGATCATTATGACAGGAAATGAACGCTATGCCATTCCTCAGGTAAATCTTGAAGAATTACTTCGCATTCCCGCAAGTCAAATCAAGAAAAGAGTGGAACGAGTTGGTAATGCTGAAGTTGTCCGCTTGCGTGGAAATCTCTTACCTCTCATCCGCCTAGCCGATATTATTGGTCTTGAGAGGAAATATTGGGATAAGGATGATGATGACTATAAATCCGACAGAAGAGATCGTATCGCGGATAGACGTTCCAAGGCTTCTCCTGTTTTCAACTCCGATGATTCTCTAAAAAAGAGTGAACAAAATAGCAGCGATAACCCAAGTGATCGACTCTCTGAAGATCGTCGTTACTCTGCAGCCAGTGCCTTAAATATTGTGGTAGTTTCTACTGGCTCCATGAAATACGGACTTATTGTGGATCAACTTCATGACTCTGAAGAAATTGTTATAAAACCTCTTGGCAGACATTTACAAGCCTGTAAAGGCTATGCCGGAGCAACAATTATGGGCGATGGTCGCATTGCTCTAATCCTTGATGTAAATAACCTTGCCAGGATGGCAAATCTGACCTCTTTAGATGGTTCGGATCGTGCTTCAGAACTTTCACTATCAACAGAAGAACATATTAAAGCAAAAAAAGACAAACAGGCTCTCCTTATTTTCAGAAGTTCCGAGAAAGAACAATTTGGTGTCCCGCTTAATCAGGTAGAACGAATAGAAAAGATTGAAAAGAGCGATATTGAAGATCTTGGCGGCAAGCGGGTTATGAAATATCGGGATGGCAGTCTCCCTCTGTTGTCCATTGATGATGTGGCCATGGTACACCCCCTGGCAGATCATGAAAACCTGCTTGTTATTGTCTTTAATATTGTCAATCAATACGTTGGACTTTTGGCAATCGGCCCTGTTGATGCCCTTGAAATATCCGCGGAAATTGATGACTCAACCCTTAAACAGACCGGCATCATGGGGTCAACTATTATTGATGACCATACCACCATGTTGGTTGATATTTTTGAGATTGCCCAAAGTCTCTATCCGGATTGGTTCACTGAACAAGAGGTCTACGAGGTAGAGGAAGAGGAAGGTACTCCCCCAACCATTCTCATAGCTGAAGATTCCAACTTTTTCCGTAATCAGGTTAAAAGCTATATGACGGAATCCGGCTATAACGTTATTGAGGGTGCAGATGGGCAGATTGCCTGGGAACTTCTCCAGGAACATGCTGATGAAATTTCTATGGTGGTAACAGATATTGAAATGCCTAATATGAACGGATTTGAACTGACAGAGACCATCAAAAATGACCCGCGATACAGCCATCTTCCGGTCATCGCTTTGACCACCCTTGCAGGAGAAGAGGATATCGCCAAGGGCAAAGAAGTTGGTGTGGATGAGTATCATATCAAACTCGACAAAGAAAAACTAATGGCTTCTGTCCATGATTACATTAAAAGGCTTCATTGATATTCAAGGATAAAACCCAAGCGAAGATGGATGCTCTTTAATGGGATCACCTGTTCATGATATAAATATAAGCAAAGGATTATTATGGAAAATGTTACTCAGAATCCACCAAAACACTTAGTAGAACTTGCCACCTTTCTTGTTGCTGATGCCCTTTGCGGTATGGATATCTTAAAGGTACAGGAAATAAATAAACTCATGGAAATGACCAAAGTCCCTCAGGCTCCTTATTATGTAACAGGCATTCTCAACCTCCGGGGACAGATTGTAACCATCATTGATCTTGGGAAAAAACTTGGCCTTGGCGAAACATCCCTTGATAAGGATCCAAGAAACATTATAGTCAACTCGCCCGGAGAGCATATTGGGCTGTTGGTTAGTGCCATAAGTGATGTTGTCCAGGCGGACAGAGAAAAAATGGAACCGGCTCCTGCCAATATGGGAGGAATCCAAGGAGACTTTTTTACAGGTATCTATAAAACCAAGGATAAATTGATTGGTATTTTAGATGTAGATAAAGTCCTTCGTATTGAAGATGAAAAAAAATCGACCCCAATTGTATAAATCAAGGCTGTATATATGTTGATAGGTAAAAAATTAAGGATATTGGTGGTTGACGACACCATAGTCTATCGTAAGGCTGTCAGTGATATTCTTGCTGAACTTCCTGGTGTTGAAGTGGTTGGTGTTGCCCATAACGGCAAAATCGCCCTGTCAAAAATTAATATCCTTAAACCGGATTTATTGACTCTTGATATCGAAATGCCGGTAATGAACGGTCTCGAAATCTTGACAGAACTGCAAAAAAAATCATCCTGAAGTTGGAGCTATCATGCTCTCTACTCTTACGGGTGATGGCAGCCAGATGACAATGAAGGCCTTGGAACTCGGAGCCTTTGATTTTATTTTAAAACCACAAAGTACCAGTCCTGAAGAAGGGAAAAAAATTATCAAGCAAGCAATTGCCCCGATGATTACTGCCTTTTCCCGTTCAAAAAATACCGCTATAGGCTTAAAAAGAAATAGTAGTGCTCAGAGTGGAAGTGTGCTTCGGAAAAAAAGTTCTACTGCAGAAATGAGCAAAAAAAACGGAGTGGCCGTGCCGGGTGCCGGAATACGAAGGGGTAAATCAGAGATAGTCACTATTGGAATATCAACAGGTGGTCCAAATGCCCTGACCCAAATGCTCCCCGAACTCCCGGGTGACCTTGGAGTCCCTATCGTCATTGTCCAGCATATGCCGCCGGTTTTTACTAAGTCTTTAGCCACCAGCCTGGACGCCAAGTGTGCCCTCCATGTCAAAGAAGCACAAGAAGGTGAGGCCATTAAAAAAAATACCGTCTATATTGCTCCTGGTGGAAAACAGATGAAGCTCAAGGCCGATGCAAATGGAACAAATAGAGTGATTCGGCTAACCAATGATCCCCCGGAGAACTCCTGCCGACCTTCTGTAGATTATCTTTTTCGTTCTGTTGGTGATTATTATGTTGGTAGAACTACAGCTGTTATCATGACCGGAATGGGATCGGACGGAACGAGAGGGCTTGATGTTCTCAAATCTAAAGGAGCTTTTATCATTGCCCAGAATGAAGCCAGTTGCGTTGTTTTTGGTATGCCAAAAGCCCCAATTGAAACAGGAATAGCCGATGTTATTGCCCCCTTGAATAAAATTGCCAATGAGATTACAAAGAGTGTCAAATCACCGTAACTTCAGTGGCACCTTCTTTTTGTCCATTCTGGCCTTTGCGAAGAGCACCAATATGCTTCGAAGTCCCAAATGAATAATTATAAGGCACTACTGAACAGTTACAGTTCAGAGTTAAAGATGATTTATGGTCCTATCTTAACAGTTACAAATAACCTATCTTTTATTTTCTGTTTTCGTGAAAGTACCTCTCCAACACTTCGAACCCATTTGGCATGTTAAAAATTTCCCCTGCAGAACTCAAACTTGTTGGCCAGTATATCCATGGTATTACTGGAATTTATCTAGATCAATCCAAGGCATATCTCTTTGAAACCCGCCTTGGAACCATTGCTGAGGAACATGGCTGCGCCAACTACAAAGATCTTTGTTCTAAGTCCAAGCAGGACCCAAGTAAATTAATCGAAAAACAAATTATTGACGCTATTTCCACCAATGAAACTCTCTTTTTTCGTGATAAAGGGCCATTTGAGCTACTTAAACACAAAATACTTCCAGAAGTTATTGATGCCCGTACTCCAAAATCTGCACTCCTGAAGACCAAATTAAGGATCTGGAGTGCAGCCGCTTCAACCGGTCAGGAACTCTACTCCATTGCCATTGTAATAAAAGAACTCATTCCAAATCTATCATCCTATTCCTTAAAACTGCTTGGAACTGATATCTCAGACGCTGCCATCTCCCAGGCAAGCTATGGCAGGTTTAACAAGTTTGAAATAGAACGGGGTCTGCCCCGCAATCAATTACAAAAACACTTTACTCTTTTTGGAGATTCCTGGAAAATCAAAGATGAGATCCGGGCCATGGTCAACTTCCGTAAATTAAACCTGATGCAACCTTTTACGGCACTGGGAAAATTTGACATAATCTTTTGTCGAAATGTTGCCATATATTTTACCCTTCCTGACCGGAAAAAACTTTTTACTAAACTGGCTGACAGTCTAGAAGATGATGGCTATCTAATAATAGGATCTACTGAATCTCTTACAGGTGTATGCCCCCGATTTGTTCCCAAAAGACATCTACGGGCACTTTTTTATCAGAAGAAATAAGCTGAGGCTATAATCATGCAAAATATGTCAATTCTTGTTGTAGATGACGATCCGGTTATCAGACGCCTCCTTCAACAGCGACTTAAAAGAGAAAATTACAAGGTCATTCTCGCAAAAGATGGCTACGAGGCCACACGACAACTTGATGAACATCATATTGATGTTATTCTGACCGATCTGATGATGCCTGGAGATATTGGAGGAATAGAGGTACTGGAAATCGCAAAAGGATATAACAGCGCTATAGAGGTCATTTTAATAACCGCCCATTCCTCTGTTGATACTGCAGTGGAAGCCATGAAAAAGGGTGCTGCCGATTATCTGGAAAAGCCAATAAATTTTGATGAACTCTTTCTCCGCCTGGGAAAAATCGCCACCATGTTTTCAATCATCCGCAGTGCCAGCGACCTTCGCCAGGCTATGGATGTCACGGAACAGGCCGCAGGACAGACTATCCAGGAACTGGAAATATACTCAGCAAAACAACAGCAGATACTGGATGATATAGAAAGTATTTTAGGTGATGAAACAATGACCTACGATGATCGGGTAGAAATAGCCCTGAACAGATTATCTATCGACCGTTAACCCCCTAACACCTGAGAGTTCGGCACCCTCAAACGAGGCATTGTCGACTCTTGCCCCGGTTAAATCCGCCCCGGTTAAATCCGCCTTATACAGATCTGCTCCCCTTAAATCAGTATTCTTCATCAAAGTATGAAGCAGAAGTGCCCCTTGGAGATTGGCCTTAGAGAGATCCGCATTATTCAGTTTACTACCACTGAGGTCTGCACCTTCCAGATCTGCCCCGGCAAGATCTTGTCCTGATAAATCCACCTCTTGTAAATTACAACCATAGCAACGCTTTTTAACGAGCAAAATATCAAAATTCTTTTTAGCTTCAATGGACAGCACCGGAGCTTTCACCTCTTCTGCACTGAGCTGAATTGGTTTTGTTTCAAGCGTAGGAACAGTAACAGCTCCAGCAGGAGGTTCTATTTTTACCATAGAGATAACAGGTGTCTTTTTCTTTTTGAGAAGATCTTCACCACTCTTTTTCGTCCTTTTTTCTTCCGGCTTAGCTTCTGTATCGTCAGCTTGGGCGGTATGAAAAGGTTGCTGAATTTCTCTGTTCATTTTGACAGCTTCTGTTGTGACGATTATAACTTCATCTTTCTGGATTTTTGTTTTTTTGACCTTCTGCTTCTCAACACCAATATGCTTAGCAAATTTTTTATTTTGCAGGGTATTAATTATTATTTCACTGCTCTCAGATTCGAGTGCTTGAGCTGGTGTCTTTGTTGCTGTCATAAGGCTTTTTTTATTTACATTCCTAAGCACAGGAACAGTTTTTTGTTCATTTTTGAGAATGCTGTTTACTTCCCCCGGCCTGACTTTATAACTTCTGTTCAACTCCACAATCTTATTTTTATCAGGTTCTATTTTTGTAGCCAGGCTTGGTGACACAGCCTTGACTGAATGTGTTGAAATGTTTTTTCTCTCTAAGCTGTCTTGTTGGACAACAGGAGCCTTTCGAGATTGAACAATTCGTACAGCTTGAATGGATGCAATCTTTTTAACCGGAGGTGCTTTAATTTCCTGAATAAAATCATTTTGTTCAGGATTATCAGCTAAAGTTAGATGTTTGGCAAGCATCTCTTCCTGAACAGGTTCCTTCTCTGTTAAGGCCATACTGGATTCAGGAATAACTTCAGTTACTTTAGAGGCATCCTGCTCAATGTCAGCAATGTCTTTATCGACCTGAGATGATACAAGCGGTGGAGGAATAGCAGGTGGAGGTTCTTCAAAATCTCTTCTACCCCTAATCTTTACGTCCTGTCTTTCAGGAAGCTGTTTTGATTTAACACTATCTTCTACATATATCTTTTCTTCTATTACAGGCATCCCTTCACCTGTAGAAAGACGGCTCGAAATAAACTTCCCATCAAATTTTGCCCCGGCAAGATAAGCGCCGGCAAAGGCTGTTCTACGTAAATCAGCACCACGGAAATCTGCCCCGGCCAAATCTGAACCTCCAAAGCCAGCCTCACGTAAATTAGCATTTCTTAAATTGGCATTGGACAAATTTGCAAGATATAGCTTTGCCCTGAAAAGATTAGCACCTTCAAGATTCGCCCTTGAAAGATCTACTCTATTAAGATTTACTCCGGAAAGATCACATCCGGGACAAGCGTTTGTTTCGATCAGAATCTTTAGGTTATTACTAACAGTTTCATCGAGTTGTGCTTGCTCTGCACTGAGTCTGCTTGTAAAAAATAGCACCAGCAGAAGAGATAAATAAAGTATATATCGATGCATGCAATCTCCAAAAAAAAGAACCAATCAGATCGGCTCTGGACAAGAAACTGTATATTTCCAATAAAAAACTGAGTATGATGAATTCGTGAAAATAAGCTTAATAGAGAAAATATGCTACCTAAATTCTGCTGGTGTTTGACGATATCCCCCAGCCTGCTGTATAGTATAATGATAGCTATTAAGTAACAGTTCAGAGTTGAGGGTAATTTAAAAACCCATCTAAAGGTGGCCTAAAGAGTTACGTATAAAACAACATACAAAGGTCTCAAGAGATCGTAAAAGTATAGTTGGCTTTTTTTATCACTGAACAATAACGATCTCGTAAAACATCTCTTTTTTTACGATGCCATCAACAATCATTGTTCTTCATTCAATCAAACAAAAAGAATATGATGGGTTTTCCAAAGGTACTATTCAAAGTCATTGAAAACAACAGATGTCCCCTATTCCGTTATGGCGATAGCTTTGTGGTAACCGGAATAACCATTTCCATTGACAATGACCGGGAAAACTCTTTTATCTCTACAACTATTATAACTTCCCCTCTGGAAAAGGAAAAATGTAAAATTCTAAACAGCGATTTAACAAAAATTATTATCCAGTATGAAAGGGCTGATCGAATACCATTTTGTATGATCACCTGCAGTGGCTGTACCGGGTCTTTAAGACTCGAGCATACCAGAGATGAACAACTTGAAGCACTAGAAGAACACGGCACAAACTACTCCAACGAACTGGCATCTATGCTCCACCTGCTCAGTGACTTTGCTTTTTTTAAAAATATTGACGAAAAGAATCTTGATAAAGTTGTCCAATATTTCAAGCTGAACAAATACAAGGCAGGCGACATAGTCATTCGAAAAGGTGAAGCAGGAGGAAACTTCTTTATCATTGTCACTGGTGCAGTCAATGTTATCAATGACGCGGGAATGACCATTACAACCTTGTCAAAGGGAGAGGTCTTTGGTGAAATGAGTTTGATCTGCAATGACTCTGTGGGAGCAACTATACAGGTTACCGAACCTACCTCAATCCTTTATATAGACAGAAGAAACTTCCAAAAAATCCTAGATCATTATCCTTCAATCCAACTCTATTTTACCAGGTT
>SWBY01009828.1_pt1 | contig 11653 bp, 5 predicted proteins | sample 4693071 | NCBI WGS metagenome assembly SWBY01 (sample SAMN10267273, study PRJNA491770) | bioreactor metagenome | isolation source: DHS bioreactor inoculated with marine methane seep sediment | place: Japan: Omine Ridge, Nankai Trough | collected 2006-05-06 | reverse complement strand
GGTTCGACCCCCCTTTGGGAGACCCCCCCTTTGGAGACCCTTTGGACCCCTTTGGCCCCTTTGCCCCTTTGCGCATATTTTTTATTACAAATGGCGGTGAAGTTGGGTTAAAAACGTTGTTTTAGAATGGTCTGATGAAAAACAAAAATAAGGGAGGTATCAATGACTAAACAAACAATAATTGGCATTATTATCGTGATTTTAATCGTAACTGCCGGTATTGGAATCTGGTTGAAACAACAAGCGCCCCAAAAACCAACAGATCTCAAGAAAGTAACTATCGCAATCGGGACCGGACCGGTAGTAAGTCCTGTTCACATCGCTTTTGTAAAAGAGTACTTCAAAAATGAGGGATTAGATTTAACTCTTCAACAACACAAGTCTGGAAAAGCTGCTTTTAAGGCGGTAATAGATGGGCAGGCAGATTTAGCAACAGCTGCGGATACTCCGATAATGAACGCTGTTACCAGGGGAAAAAAAATATTCATAATATGTACCATCGAAACCACAGAGAAGAATAAAGCGATTGTTGCAAGAAAAGATAAAGGAATTTCGACAGGTGGCGATCTTACAGGCAAAAAGATTGGGGTCGTTATTGGCACAAATGCAGAGTTCTTTATGGAGTCGTTATTAATTACGCATATAATATCAAGGGATAAAGTTGAGGTTGTTAGTCTAAAGTCAAATGAAATATTTGATGCTGTCGTAGAAGGCAAGGTTGACGCGGTATCAACTTGGAACCCAAACATAATAAATATACAAAAAGTACTAGGTGAGGATGGAGTTACATTTTATGGAGAAGGAATATATATAGAGACGTTTAACATCGTTGCAATGCAAGATTTTGTTAATGAAAATCCTGAAACTATAAAAAAGGTTCTTAGAGCCATTATCAAGGCAGAGGAATTTATTAAAGAGAAACCAGGTGAATCACGCAAAATTATATCAGGGGCTACCGGAATGGAAGAAGCCTCACTTAATGAGTTATGGGATATATATAATTTCAAAATAATATTAGATCAATCTTTAATTTTAACTCTAGAAGACCAAGCCAGGTGGGTAATAAGAAATAATCTAACAGAGGCAACAGAAGTTCCCAACTTCCTGGATTTCATCTATATGGACGCGCTGGAAGCTGTAAAACCGGAAGCGGTGACTATTATTCGATAGAAGATTCGTGGATCGAAATTGGCTGGCAACAAGGTGAACTTGCCGAGGATTTTTCCAGAAACACAGGATAAACAGATAGTTTTTTATGTCTGTGTGTATAACAAAGGAAAATTAAAAAAACAAAGGGGGTAAAAAACAAAGGTAAAACAAAGAAAAATAAAGGGGGTCGGACCACGGCAACTGACTGTTTTATCGTTAATACATATCAAAAAACATCCATTTTTTACCCTTAGAAGCCCCTTTTTTGAAAGCGTTAAGCTTGGAGCATTAATTATCTCCAACTTTTCACCCAATCTGTCTGGAGATCCTGTCCAGATAGCCTCTTCGTCGCTTTGTCGAAGTTTGCAAGGCGACCGTATTACCGGCTCCATCATTTAACGGAGATGCAGATACAGGAACAGTACTTGTCGTCTTGAAACATTCTGGAATTGATACGCTCACATCGGCAATCCATTCAGAGGGGCCTACAGCCAATGCATTAATCCATGTTGCCAAACAGCCAAAGGATTTGTTCATGCAACAGGCTTCAATCGCTCGAACATAGTCTGCTTTAAACTTCTTGATATTTGTTTTAGATCCCCATGCTTTCATTGCATGGGATATAGAGATTACTCTATATCTCTTCTTTATTCCAACTAGTTCGTGCCAACCGCTGTATTCCCATTCTGCAGGATGATTGCATTTGCCAGTTGCAAGCATTTGCAGATCCAACAGAAGCATGCATTGCTTGATCAGTAGTCCACCATGAATAAAAATCGCCTTGAATCGACCCTGCCACATAGAACTTTCACCACCTCGTTTGCTGGCAAATTTTTTAGATGTGGATGATTGCAAATCCTGCATCATGGTAGAAATTGTAGCAGAATTTTCTGCTACGCAAGCCAGGTGAACACCATCTTCTGCAATAAGATAATTGATGATTGATATTCTATATTTTTTTACAGTCACCCGTAATCTTTCCGCATACCATTTCCTCGACTTGATAAATCTAAGAGCACTCACTCTTTCATAGCACCTGTGTGCACTTTCCAAAAACGTCGTTTATCCAGATGTCAATCAGCTTTCAATGTCTTCACTGTCATCTATTTTCTCCCTGAACAAAATTAATATTCAGCAGAGGATGACATTTTTTATAGGAAAGAAAAAGATGGGGTTTAATTCCCGCTTACGCAGAATTTGCCAGAAGGCACAGCGTAGAGGCTCGGACTTTTTTTAACAGGAAAACGGCAAAGACGAACAAGGCTGTGGCATACAGTGCTTTGGCGCACAAACTTGCCAGAGCTGCCTTTTACATGATGAGGGATCAAGTGGCGTTTGATCCGAAGAAACTCTATGTTTAGAAATGGCCGAGGCGGTGAACCAGAAATGGGGTTGGTAAAACCATCCGAGATCTGATTGGTAACCGTCTCGCCCAGTGACGATTCATTTTTACCGCCTGTGGTGTGAGCCATTTAAGGGTTGGTCAGCAACCACGAGATCTGAAAACAACACTTTGGACACATCATGGCACCAATAATTTTCTGGGTCCACAAATGTGGACTGGGGCCGCCACATCAGGTAAATGGCTATTTCGCTACGAGCTTTTGAGGGCTCTTCGCTACACAGCCATTTACCCTCGTGGAACGTGCCTAGATCCTGATGGGTGACTGGTGCGGTCAAAGATAACCGACACGAAAATCCTGAAATAGTGGGTGCGGCAGAAAGAAGGTGTCACTACGACAGAGAGCGCATCAAAAATGAAGCTTACCCTTGCAAAGAAAAAGATCATTTTTTCTTAATGGGGAGTTATATACCTTGACAAGGGGCCTTTTAATGGGTGACCCCATTCATTATTGAAAAATTTGTCCCGATCAATAATTAAGTAAACTGTCCTCGGAACTCGAATATCTGATATCAGTGTTTCATTTCTAATAAGTCGTAGACTTCTTTATGACCATTCTTGTTTGCATAAAAGCTGGCTGTTTTACTATCGATAGTCTTTATGCTTTTATCAGCTCCATGTTTCAATAGTATTTTCACAACATTAATATTGCCAGTAAAACTTGCACTCATTAAAGCAGTAAAACCATAATCGGTAACATCATTAATTCTGGCACCTTTTTGAATAAGGTATTTAACAACATCAGCGACATCCGTAGTGTCGGCATTACATGCATCTATTAAAGGTGTCATGCCATAGCTATTCATATTATTTATGTCAGATCCTGAGTTCACTAGAATTTCAACGACTTTTTTATATGAGCCAGCATATCCTTTTCCTTTTATCCCGATACCATTTAATGGGATCTCTCCCAGATTATTCTTAATATTCGGTTTTGCCCCTAAGGTAATTAGTTCCAGAACGGTGTGGGGATGTTTCATTCTTGCTGCAAAATGTAACGGTGTATCACCAGCAGCATTTTTAATGTTTGGCTCAACTCCTTTTTCTATAAATAGTTTTACAATCTCAGTATGGCCCTTGTCCGCTGCAACATGTATTGGTGTGCTAAACGCCTTCCAGCTAGCTCCTTTTCCCAAATCAGCATCATTGTATATTAAAAGATGACATAATTTAACATCGCCCTGTAATGCTGCCATGTATAGTGGGGTTCTTCCAAACATATCCTTCTGATTTACATCGGCTCCATCACGGAGAAGTTGCTTAATTTCCAAATAATAATTTTGATTGTTTAGAGCATCGTGAATTGAATTGTCTGTAAATGGGAAGGCGCACGAAGACAGGAGAAATATCATTGCTATGAGTATATTACTTATGGCTTGATATGATTTGTCATTAAATGACATAAATGACCTCTCTATTATCTACAGCACTTTTCACATGCTTTTTCCTGATTGCTAAGATACGCCGGAAACCCAAAACTACGTATTCCCAGATAGTATTTATTTGCCCAATCTAAACATTCTTTTTCATCGCTTGGAGACAATAAAGCTGATCTGCACAAATTTTCCATATCTGAAAGTATATTATTGTCACACAATTTTCTTTCATTAATAACATCAATAGCCGGTTGGCATTTTTGATAACAATCATCGTGTATATCACAAGCAGACTTGAATGAAACTGCAGGAAATGGCATGTTTGGATCTTGACCACCCATAATTTTAATTATAAGCCAAGGTGCTGAGCAACCATTCCGTCCGTCTCGTTTGTATCCTTTTTGAGTGTACCTGCATGTTCCTTTTGGACATTGCCATTCTTCATATGGTGCTTCAAAATTGGGTTCTGCTTCTAATCCGAATGGATCAAAGATGTTCAGAGGATTATTTAAGACCATGCCATACAAGTTAATATCTGCAATATCGTCATAAATTTTCTGCCTATAAATCATGCCACCCAATTCATTTACAGGATCACGATTCAACCACTTACCAAGTTCAGGAATATAATACCTAAATGGATAGGAACTCAATCCGGTCTTCTGGTTATGGTATCTTGTGGAGAACCAAAACGGATTAACATCTACATGTGAACCAATCTTTGAAATAATATTCCCATAAGGATCGTACTCGTAAGATGCAGCTAAAGAATCATCGGCAGCATCAACCAACTGCCCAACATTCCCATTACCATCATAAAAATAAAAATGCTCCTTACCCGTTGCCTGATCAACTCTTGCCAGCAACCCACCTATACCACCAGCACCCTGCAAACTCTGGCTTAAATCAAGCCCCCAGACATAATTAGTTTCAGTTTTGTTACTTCCATCAAGCTCGGCAATCAAATTCCAACCATCATAAAGAAAAGAAATTTCAATCTCCTGCTGCCACTTCCCGCCTTTGTAGACAGAGACTTTTTTCACTCTTCTCCGCCCCTGATAATCATAAGCAAACTCGCTTTTTGTATCTCCAACAACCGGGCTCTGTGGTTCAACAACGATGAGACGGTTTTCACCATTATAGATGTATCTGGTCGTTGTTGAATCCTTCTTGAGCTTGATCAAATTGCCGTCAAGGTCGTACTCCGGCTTGACTGTCTGAGAATTTGAGATACTCGTGTATTGATTCAACTCATTGCTGACATAATTAATTCGCTTTTCTGCCTCCTGCGCTTTTATCCGGTTACCAATAGAATCGTACTGATAAAAACGCTCCTGGTCAGGGACTGGTTTTATTTGATCTGAGAGGTCCTTGCCTGTGAATCTGCTGGAAGTCTGCAATTCATTTCGATCATTGTAATTATACAGATTAAAGCCTGACTTTGCAAAGGCGCTGCCACTGTTTGCCACATTCGTCCGTCTGCCGAGACGGTCATACTGGTACTCGTATCTGGAAATCAGCTTGTCTTTTGTTTTATTGGTGATGGAGGTTCGCAGATTCCGCTGGGGTTCATATTCGTAAGATACTGTTATTTTCTCATCAAAGTTTAAGCCGGATAGCAGATCTGAGTTTTCCAGGTAGCCGTAATCAACGCTGCCACTTTCACCTGCCAGTTGCCAGTCAATATTATTAAACCGGCCAAGAAGATCGTAGCTGTAGCGTACTGTATAATTCTGATCCAGATCAAAGCCATTGCTACGGCCAAGATTGTCATACGTTCTGGACAGAGTGGATATAACTTTGCCGGTAATCCCTTCATTTTCAAGTTGCAGTTTGTTGTTGTACTTGAAATGATGAATACCAACTCCATCGTTGATCTGATTTTTTCGTCCAAGTCTGTCATATTTAAATATGATATCAGGGGTAGAATCGGAATAATCGATGGTATTCAGTTCACCAGTTGTGGAATAATAGCTGTAGCTTGTTGAAATACCTCGTGCCCAGATACGGCTATTTAATTTGCCGCTTGGGCCATAGGCATAGCTAATACTGTTACCCTTGGCATCGATTTTAGCCAGAAGTAAGCCGGTTGACTCCTGAAGTTGCCAATGGGTTTCATCCGGTAATCCGGTTTCTTGGGGCCATTTTTCCTGCTGCCAATCTTCATCACTCCGGAAGGTACGCATAGTCACCTTCTCAGCAAAGTGGTTATAAAGATATTCCACCGGATAGGGAACATTTCCCCAGGTGCGGATGAGTTGGCCGCGCTGGTTATATGTGTAGCGAGTGGTTTTATTATGGGCATTTATCTCTCCGACCTTTTGCCCGGTCTCCAGGTCATAAATAAATTTTGTTTTACTGCCTGAGGCATCTTCAAGATAATCCAACTGGCCTTTATCATTAAAATGGCTGATAGAGACACCGGTACGTTTGTCTGCAACAGAGATACGGCGGCCTAGCTCATCATAGCCAAAGGCTTTTTCTATTCCTGTTTTGCTCCGGCTGTTTATGAGTCTGTTATTGATAAAGAGTTGTTCAGCGGCAATGGTGGAATCCGGGTATTGTATCTTATGGATGCGGGTTCGTTTATGGCGATCCAGAGATTCTGTGGATTTGGTTTCATTGCCGTGGATATCTTTGGTAATGGTTTCGGAGATAATCCTTCCATCCCAGCCGCTGAGACGGCGGAGACTGGTGGAGATTGTGGTTTGTTTATCGTTGTTCTCTTGAGCCAGGACAGAATTGCTATTCTGTTGCCACCAGTTGTTTTCAATCTTGATGTAACGGTTTTGGTTTTCTTGGATACGATCCATAGAGGCAAGGTCAAGCTGGTTATTGGAGTCAACATCCAATCCTGATTGGATCTGATTACCCAATTGATCGTAGACATAGATGGTGTCGGCCTGGCCCGGTGAGCTTGTACGAATGAGTTGGCCGATTTTGTTGTAATAATTTTTAGTGGATTCAATGGTTTTATACCCTGGCTTCTCAATTAGAATCACCCTGCCCAGAAAATCACGGCTGGTTTTTTCCCAGCGTGGAGAGTTTTCTTTACCGATAAAAACTTTGGTCCACTGGCTGCCATTGGGGTTTATCCCGTATTCGTAATACCTGGCCACTACACTATTGCCGGTAATTGAATGGATACGGTTATCTTTATAGTTTTTTGTAAGCTCAGCAGCACCACCGGGCCTGATGATTGTAGTTCTGTTCTTCTCATAAAAATAGCTTGTGCTCAGCCCAGCATGATCTCTACTTTCTTCAAGACGTCCAGCCATATCGTACCGGGATGATTGACCAAGACTCAACTTGCCTTTTTTAGTTATAATACTGGTTCTTCGTCCTGCTGCATCATAGGAATACTCGGTAGTAACACCAGTGCTCTCATTGATCTCGGCTGAGACCCGTTTTAAACTGTCGTGGATCTGGCGGCTGCTGATACCGTTGATATCGGTGCTAGAGGCCTTGCCGCAACAGCTCCAGCTTGTCTCGGTTCTGGTCTGGTTGGAATTGAGGGTCTCGATCAGTCTGCCGATCTTATTATAGCTGCGGAAGATCCAGTTAATTCTTTCATAGCCCTCTTCTGTTTTGACAAAGGTCTCATCCATTACCTCATTACCGAGCCAGTCTGTAATGCTGGTGGACTTTGTGGTTTGGAAAGGAATGCCTTTTGGGAGTTGTTTTGTGCCTTGGACAACAGTCTTTCGTATGGCTTTTCCTTTACCGGGAATGAAGATAGACTTTGCAGGCTCTGGGGATGGTTTAAAAGTTCCCCGCTCGTAGAAATAACTGCTTAGTTGTTTAGTTGGCGAGAGCTTGGATTTTATTTTGCCTGCTTCTGGGCCTTTGATACCAGTTGGGTGTGTTATGGTAATAGAATGTAAATTGTCAGGATCTCCATAGTTGCAGTTCTGGGTGGCGCATTGTTCCGTGATTGTTGTCCTTTCACCATTGGCTGCTGTTTTATAGAGATGGAATGTTTTAGAAACCATGATTCCCTTGATCATTTCTATGACCATTCGGGGGCGACGACTATCACGTTCCAGCTTACTGTCTGAATGGTGGACCGGGTTGTAGTCGTTGATGATAAGTCTTACCTGGTTGTCCGGGCTGTTTATATCTGCATCGAGGTAGGAGCCGGCCTTCTTAATGATACGGTTCTTTTTATCGTAGCTATAACGAACCCAGGAATCATTTGTTTTAATTCGGGAACGGATCCTGGAGTAGCCGGGGCCTTTGTTTTCGTAGTAATTGCTGATGGTGGTCAGTCGTGCGCCATCCGGATCATTTATCTCCTGGATGATCTCCTCGCTCCAGGCAAATTTGTGAAAGATCTTCTCGTTAAGCGATACTTCCATTTTATCCGGCCCGGATATGGCGGTACGGACCACCCGGTTGTTGTCTGCATTGATAAATTCTTTGCGGCTTTCCAGGCGAAGACCGTCACCTGAGCTCAGCTGCCAGGTTTTTTCCTCTTCATCGTAGTTATACTCATAGATATTCTCCCCATTGCCTCGCATCTCGGTAATGAGCAGGGTAGTTACATTATCCAATGATTCGTTGGGATTCTGGATCTGCCAGACAGCTATTGGGGTGGCCGTGGGATCTACTTTGTAGAAGCCGTTTTCCATGGGGCCTTGATCGCTACGGTGGTAATAAAAAATCTGGTAGTCAAAGGGGCTGCGTTTTTCGATATTGATAAATGATTGGGGAGTGATTATCTGGCGAAGTTGCTGATCCCGGTATATTGCCTTGACGTTTTTACTAAGAGTAGAGAGTTCCAGGGCCTTGGGGGTTGCGAGTATGGCAAGTGGTTCGTCTGCTTTAAGGAGTAAATCACCTGCGGGTATGCCGTTTTCCGCCTTACCCAGGCTGAGGCGGACATCAATGGAGCCTATCTGGACAAAGCCGTTTCCGGGGATTACCTCGCACTGGCTGTCGGTACAGCTTTGGCAGCCGATGTAAACCAGGGCTTCTTTAGGCACTCCGTTTAGAAGAGAGGCCGACACACGAATCAGGCCGCTTTCACTCTCCTGGTCAGCAGTAAGAAAACCATTTGAATCAATAGATGCCGAGGCCTGTGAGTCACCTTCCGCCTGGATGGTCCAGGTGACGCTTTGGCCTGTCGGATAGGTCTTGGCAACAAGCTGGACAGATTCACCAAAAGGCACAGGTACCACAGCACCTTCGGCAAGTGTTATTGATACCACCATGGCCGGGGTGGCTTTCAGGGTGCCGAAGTTAAGGGTGGCAGTAGATGCTGGTACGGCAAAAAAGAGGCAGAAGAGTATTTGGGCTGCAATGCGCATGGATTTTTATCTGTACTTAAGTTGAAGGGAATCTTGTGTTCTGTTGCTATTATTCTCCGGCTCAGTGTTTGTCTGGGGAGAAAAGCTGGTCGAGCTGGTTGAGGATATTGAGGGCAAGGTGATTTCAACCGGCTCGGGTATTTTAACAGGCTCTTTTTTTGTGGCTTTTAGAGGCATGACAGTTGCGATATCCACCTGGTAGATCCGGGCCAGAAACGGCGCTGCTTCGGCCATGGGCAGGCCATTTCTCACAGCGGCGAGGTAGTTGTTCACTGCCTGGTTCTTTTTTCCTGTTCGTTCATGCAGTCGGCCAAGCAGAAGATAGATTTCCTGTTGTTCTTGTTTACCGGCTTCTTTGACGGTTCGCTTAAGGAGTTCAATGGTTAGAGGGTCATTTATCCGGCTTAAAAAGAGGATATGGCCCAGAAAGAGTCGCAGACGAACTGATCCTGTGATTGTTGGGGCAAGGTCTTCTGTCTTTCGTCTCAGCTCAGCGAGTTTACCAGGAGTCAGGCTGATGGTATCTGAGGCGAGTAGTTGCAAAGGGATATCTTTTTGCAAGAGTTCTTCTAGTATGCTGAGCTTTTCATCAAGGAGAAGTTTGTGAATCTTGTTCAGGTCTATGTTTTGCTCTACCAGGGGTTGGCGGGCTTTATGGCGGATACTTGTCAGCAGCAGGGGCAGGATTTCTTCTTTAAGCTCCGGGTCATATTTGATAGCGGTACGGTAGTGTGTCAGGGCCGAAGGGTAATCTTCGGCTATCATTGCAAGATTGCCAAGGGCTGCGTGGGCCGGACCGTAGTCTGGATCTAGGTCAACGATTTTTTCAAAGGTGGAGCGGGCTTCCTGGTAGTTGCCCTGTTTGTATGATTCTGTTCCTTTATGATAGAGGTGTTTGGTCTCTCCGCGGTAAAACTCAGTACGCATAGTGCTGCAGCCCGTGACTAATTGCCCTGCAAGGATAATCAAGAAAAGGTGCAGTACAAAATCCTTTAACATTAGTAGCGGACCTCCAGGCCTATTTCATAACGTTCAACAAAGGTAAAGGCTGCCTGATCACCGACGGCTGCATAGCAAAGTATCTGGTAGCGATGAAGAAAGGAAGGTTTGTATTCGAGGCGGCCATAGAAGTTGCTGCCGGAGTCCTCGCTGTTTTTACTGTACTTTCCTTGTAACTGCAGGCGCCAGAGTTCTCTGTTCATATCAAAACGAAGTTTGCTCTCTTCGTAGGGTGATTGGCGGGAATAGTCGATCTCTCTTTTCAGCCAGTCAAGGGAAAGTCTGCTGGAATTTTTATCTTGTTTGTGGTTGGCATCAACGGTTAGCCTGAGGCTGCTACTGGTATCGGTTTTTGAGTAGTTGCTCTGCAGTCTTGAAGACCATTCTTTACTCCACTTATGGCTGATACTGCCGAGTAGGGATTGGCTGCTCGTCTCACCGTCATCACGGTTGAAGACACTGAAAAAGAGATTGTCTTTCTCACCGATAGCAAAACGAAGGGAACCGTCTATCTCTTGCAGAGATTCGTCGTTACTGTGTTTGCTAAGATCAAAGAAACGTATGGTGGCTGCAAATTTTTTGAACTTCCAGACCGGTTGGGCCATGAAGTAGTCGACACTTGCCTCAAGGCCTCTGGCGTCACGGTCCACATGGTGGAGCGGATCACTGAAAGGGGCGTTATAATATTCACCAAGATCAATATAGCCGCCTGATAGACGAATCTGGCCCAGATCGTATTCTCCGCGCAGGAGATAGCCTTGGTCTTCATTATCATCGGGGTCTCTTGTGGAGGCTGCTTCAAGGAGAAGTTTAAAAGAATCGAACAGGGGTAGTTGAAAATCAACTGCCGCTGCCTGGCCGGTCTTTCGTTCCTCATTCTCCTGGTCTGTAGTATCAATGGCTCTACGCAGGGTGTAGTTGAGCCCTATCTGCCATTTTTTATCCTGGCCATAGGAAAATCTGCCGGCAAATCCCTGTTCCCGGCTATCCACATCCCCTTCGCTGTCGTAGGCCAGGCCGATTACCCTGAACCTGCCTCTATTCTGTTCCGCCCGCAGCCCCAGCTTATTTCGTTCGGTTTTGAAATCGCTGAAAAACTGCATGGGGTCGTCAAAGCTCCCCAGATTATCACGAAACACTCCCTTAACCATCCCGCCTTCCCAACGCTGTTCAGCCATTGCCTGGCTGCTGTTAAAGGTGGTGCCTTCACCGTGGAATCCCTGGAGGGCGAAAAAACTGCCCTTAACCGTCTGGTTTTCATCCCTGTAGTTGAGGCTGGTTCGAAAACGCATCTCACCGTCGTCGCTGGATGTTTCGTCATCGTAGCGAAGAAAGCTAGAGAGGGAACCATTGATATGGTGGACATGGTCTTCCGGAGCTAGGGGGGCTGGAATTTGAGCTCCATCTTGCTGACTGAT
>SWBY01004576.1_pt1 | contig 11755 bp, 9 predicted proteins | sample 4693071 | NCBI WGS metagenome assembly SWBY01 (sample SAMN10267273, study PRJNA491770) | bioreactor metagenome | isolation source: DHS bioreactor inoculated with marine methane seep sediment | place: Japan: Omine Ridge, Nankai Trough | collected 2006-05-06 | reverse complement strand
GGTATGCGATGAGGGACGCATAGAATGCTTTCCCATCGTCTGTAATGGAAGAATTCTTAAATGGATATTCCCAATCCGGATCCGTATCCTGCTGATTCCAGTCAATATCATCCCATTCCATCTCTGAATACTCAGAATAAAAATCCACCATACCACCAAAAAGGCCGGATATTTCCAGGTCGACTTCTCCTATGAGAATATCCTCCCGTAATTCCACATATTCACCCCGTTCGAAAGCATAATCATAAAGTTGTGTTTTTGTGAAACTGGCGCCCAGAGTAATGCCTGCCGGCAGTTTACCGGAGATATGGCCGCCGAAAACACGGTCGTTGATTTTAAACTCCTCGAAGGTTTCGTCTCCCTTGTTGTCCTTATACAGATACCAGGGAATTTCCCCTCCAAAAAGGTCCAGTTCCACGGGACCCAGAGTGACAATACCATTGCCGCCCCGGATGGTTCGATCAAGATTCAGATTTTCATCTTCCTGGACATGAAGAATGATTCCCCGTGTCAGGGATTTGTAGAAATCACCGGCAACAACATTAAAATATTTATGCCGGTAACCAAGGGCAAACTTAAAAATCTCGATATCAGATTCATACTCCCGTGTGTCGGGTTTAACATGGATGGGATTCTCATAACTCATGTGACGCAGCCGAAGTTCAGCGTAAAAATCCTTCCAATCAGCATTCAGTGAAACTTGGCTCTCAAAGGAAGAATACGGGCGTTCATACAACTCCGCTGTTTCCTCCCCAATGTCATGATCCGTATATCCGGATTCAAATGTTCCGGAAAAACCGAAGCCTTCAAATAATGACGCCTGAATAATATCCGGGCTGTTGATCAGGCAAAATGCAAATATTACGAGGCAGAGCGTTTTAATCATTTTCATGAAATTTACCTTTGCTGTTGCAGGAGAGGTTATTTTGATTCGGCAAGTTGTTCTTCGATAATTTTCCGGACGATTTTTTCATCGCCGGATTTGTAACCGGAAAACTCCCGAATCACATTACCGTCTTTACCGATAATCATTAGAAACGGAACCGTTGAATTGGCGCTGTACTTACGAACGACCTTATTGTCGGGATCCAGAAGAACGGGAAACGTGAATTTATACCTTTTAATTGCCGGTTTGATTTTTGATTTGGATTTGGCGTCATCAACACTGATGGCATAAACCTTCAGTCCTTTATCTTTAAATTCTTCATAAATTTTATTGATATGGGGGAGTTCCCGCATACAGGGTTTGCACCAGGTTGCCCAGAAATCCAAAATAATCAGATCATTTCCCAGATCATCGGCCAGACGATAGGTATCACCATTCAGGTCTTTCAATTCAAACAATGGCGGCTTAGCGGCCTCCGTAACGGACCAGCCGGTGGCTGTGATAAGCAGTAGTAATGTCAGTACTATAACTGTTGTAAGGCGACAAGAAAGTCTCATGGATTATCCTCCAGGTTCAGTATTGTTAAAACCGCTGTCAAATCGAGATATTGCCTGTTTCAGTTGTCTGTAAATAGAATCCAGTGCTGAATGATGGCCTTCACCCAATCCGATCAACTCCCGCTGCGTAGCTTTTGTGAGGTATCTTAAGAGTAAATCCGCTTTATCCCGACTCAGATTCAGCGATACGGGAGCTACTTCCTCGAATAACATAAGTCGAGGAGAAACCCAAGGAAAATATTCTGCTTTCTTCAATTCAGTCAGTAGTCTTTGGAGATTCGATGGTGTAATTTTGACCACACACGGACCCAGTATTTTGCTTGTGCATCGTTTTACTGCCGGTCGGGACAGAAGTTCCTTCATAAGGTAGGCGTCCCGGGTTTTGAGTATGTATGATGGTTCGATTGTGATGTTTCCAAATGCTTCAATCCAATAATCAACAGAAGCAGCAACATTCTGTGGTAATGGTGTTGAGGAGATTTCTTTCAGAAACCGAAAAATATCATCTCTGGAATACCCCATTCCACGTGCACGAATTATGGAACCCTGTGTCAACCTGTACCGGTTTACCGGCCCTGTGGAAACCAGTTGAGCCATCTTTTCCACTTTATATCGAACAGAGAGCACAACATTGTCAGGGAGCAGGAGTTCGAAATCTGGCTGCACCACCACCCGATCCAACTCATTGTCATGCTCCGGTTCCCCCTCCGGCCATATACCCGACAGCAACGCTATACCATAATCCGTGATCATGAAAGCAGCGGGTTCCTGATGTTTGTTTAACCCGAGAGTCACCGCATTCAGCCACATTAACGGCCCTTGAACAATAAATCGGATCAATTCCATCTCAAGGTGAGCCCAGTTTACCGGATACGAATCGGCTGCTGCGTGCTTTTTCTCTATTCGCCAGTGCATATCGTTGGGAATCGGTCTGAAAAACCGGTTTCGTTCTTTGTTCAGGTACCGGGAGATCGCATCAATGTTAATCCATTGATTGACGGGAAACTGTTTAATCGCCTGCAAAACAATTTTTCGAACGATTCGAGGTGGGTTTCGAAGGCCTGCTGAGAGAATAGTCAACCCGGGAACCTGTCTGAAATCATCGTACGTTTTTGTGTCCAGCCAACTGAAGAACAACTCGGCTATTTGTGATCCCGGACGGCCCTGAACCCACTTTTTCAACCCTTCACATGGTTTCAGTTTCTGCTCGAATATTGTAAGCACACCGCTCTGAAACGATATCTTATAAATGAACTCGAAATATGCAGGCCATATGATATCGGGAAGCTGGTGATTCGTCTCCTTTAATAACTCAATTATGCTCTTTTTGTGTTTTTGAGGAAATGATCCATCTTTCAGAGGTCTGACCCGGTATCGTTCAAGATATTTAAGTAATTTAAAAAGATCGGTCAGAATCGTAATACCAAATCCTTTACACCGGTATGGAGGCGTGGATTCAACAGTTAACAGAGGTTCCGGCGGAACGGGACCGATATGTCTGAGAATCTGGTCCGGAATGATATAGCGATTATGACCATCTGCTGCATACCGGATAAAAAAGAGAAGTCCGGTCATTCGCAGACTGGGTAAACCGGTGGCAATTTTCCGTCCCCAGACCCAGCGGGACCCGGCATCCGTATCATCTCCTCCCCAGATTCTCTGAAGAATTTCACCGGAAAGCGTGCCGCCTTCCGTGTGAACCTGCAATAGAATTTCCCGTTCAATATCATTTAAACGAAGGAAAGCGTCTGCGATCCAATCCGGGTCAGACATCTGTTCAAGTAAAATTTTTTGTATTCCTGTTTGAGAAGTTTTCGGATTAATCTCAATCTGCTGATAAGATGCAATTGCTCTGAGATCGGTTACGGATGTTCGTGCCAGGCAGGATTCCAGATTCATGATTAAACCTCGATGAAATTACGTCTTGAAATTTATCACTACGATCCGATAAAATATAACAACTAAGAGAGGATATCAAATGCTCAACGAAAATCCCGACAGTGAATTACAGAATCAGACGACAGGCGACTGCATGGATTCCGGCTTGGAAAAACTCATGGTTATTTTTCTGTGTGTGCTGCTTTTTATTCTGCTGATTGTGCCGTCGGATTGGTTAATGGCCTGGTCCCTGTGGTGGAACAACATTCACTGATCGTCTGTAAATTTCCGGGGTGTTAACTCTAAATTTAACGGATTTGCCGTAAAGATGTCCCGGCACTCCCGGCACAGCTTGAACTGAAATTGCTGGAACACCTGATTTTCAAGTGACCGGACATCCTCAGCCCTGATGCGTTCCAGCAGACTTTCCAGCCGCTCATCCATTATCCCGGAATCCCCGCAGTTTTCTCCGGGATCCGCCATTGCCTGCTCAGCGGTCAACCGGATATCCAGTGACCAGAACACACTTCCCGGTTCCAGTGTCTGCCGGCAGCGTGAACAGATCATGGCTGGTGCTGCCAGAGCTGTTTTAAAACCCTCAGACCATCACTGACCGGCGTGCTTTTATACGTAATGGCTTCCAGGAGTCGGGAAGTATCCAGTGAACAATCGCGGGGCCGGCCGGCCAGATGTGTCAGGTCCGCCATTTTCACCGGATGAATCAGATCGGTATCCCATCCCAGAATATCCGCCGCAATCAATCCAAAATCATAGCGGGAAAGATTATCAGGCCCTCCCAGATTATAAATGCCCGGTAAAATCCCATCATTCAGGATTTTAGATACAACAGTAGAAATATCACCACTCCAGACCGGCGTGCGAAACTGGTCTGTAAAGAGATTCAGCGGTTTTCCGTTCCTGATGTTGGTATCCATTCTGCGGACATAAGAAGAATTGACGCCATTATCCGGTCCGTAAATCAGTGCACAGCGCAGGGTAATACATCGGGGATGCACCTTGGATACCCTTCTTTCCGCCTCGATCTTTGACCGGCTGTATACCAGATTCGGTGCGGCGGCAGCCTCTCCATGCGGACCCTGCCCCGTGCTGTATACCAGATCCGTCGAGATGAAAATCATCTGTGCTCCATGGGTTTCCGACAGTGCAGCCAGGGTAACCGTACCTTCGGTATTGACGCGATATGCCAGATCCGCATTGTTCTCACAATAATCGGCATCCGCCAGTGCCGCTGCGTGAATGACGGTATGGTACCGTGTTCGGGCCATGGCGGATTCAAGCGCGCTGAAATCACCCGCCAGATCCAGGTATATGACAGGAATTTCCTTCGGCAGCACCTGATTCAGATGCGTTGTGACGGTCACGTTGAAATTTTTCTGGAGATCCATGACCAGATTGTATCCCAGAAATCCGGCTGCACCTGTGATGAGAATATTCTTCATGGTTTTTCCTCACTTAACACGTCTATCTGACTATACGTGAGGATGATGATTTCGTCTATGAACATTGGAAAAATTCGTCTTAAAGATCCCTGTTGAACACTCCGATTCGTCCTATTTGATTTTTACTGTTATAATTTTAGGTGACAGGATCCTCCCTCTACATTAATAAAACACTTGCCTGAAAATCAGAAGGAGACGACACATGACAGATGAGATATTACAGAAATTGATTAAAATCACCGGGGGAGATGACGAACCGTGCGTCCTGGCCACTGTGGTCAGTGCTGATGCCAGTACGCCCAGAGAAGCCGGTGCAAGAATGATTGTACGGACCGATGGGTCTATATCCGGAACCGTGGGTGGCGGCGCCATCGAAAAACTTGTTATCGATGATTCACTTAATCTCATGAAAACCAGCATGAAAACAAAACTCGAAACTTACAGTCTGGGAATCAGTGGTGAGAATCAGACGGAAACCGGAATGTTGTGCGGTGGCAAAATGGTGGTTTTCATGGAGAGTTTTGGCGATCGCGAACGCCTGTTCATTTACGGGTGCGGTCATATTGGTGTGGAACTGGCGGCTTTGGCGGCACGATGCGATTTTTCCGTAACAGCCATCGATCATCGGTCGGAGTTTGCAACGGCAGCGCGATTCCCTGATTCCGTGAAAATAATAACCCGGCAGCCCGGTGAATATGCCGCCTCGGTCACTCACAGAAAAACAGATTATATTGTAATCGTCACGCATGGCCACCGGTATGATGCAGAAGTCTTGTTTGAAATTCTCAAATCAGAAGTTCAACCCCGATACATCGGTATGATCGGTTCACGAAGGAAAATTACCGCAACCATGAAATCCATGGGGGAGAAGGGGATCCCGGATGATCGGATCCAGACGGTTATGGCGCCTGTCGGATTGAATATCAGCGGTGAAAGTCCGGCGGAGATCACTGTTTCGATTCTTGCGGAGATTTTGGCGGTCCGAGGCAATCGTCTGAAAAACGGCCGGGTATCTAATATGAAATCAGGATCTTAAGATTGCCTCACCCCGATCCGCCGCACATGACAGGAGGGTCTCCGAAACAACAACCTCGCCCCGGGACACCACCATGGCCGGCCAGCCGGTCAGAAGAAGTCCGGTATACGGGTTCCACATGGCGTTACTGTGTAAAATGGCCGGTTCCACTGTGCGGAACGCATCACTGATGAGAAGAAAATCCGCATCGGCTCCCGGGGTAAGCGATCCTTTCCGGGGATAAAGACCAAATATTTTTGCAGCATTTTCGGATGTTGCACCGACAAGTTGTTCCCAGGTGATGCGGTTCCGTTCAATACCGTAGGTCACCATGATGGGAAGTAGTGTCTCAATACCGGCCAGACCGAACGGTGTCCGGGTGAAATGATCCCCGGCGCTGTCCTGTTCTTCGACCGGGAAGGGACAATGATCGGTACCGATCGTTTTAATGCGACCATCAGCAATGCCGGTCCACAGTCCGGCGAGATTGTCTTCATGCCGGAGCGGCGGCGCAACCGCGTATCGATATCCGAAAGGTTCGAGATAAATCCCGTTATGAAGCGAAAGATAATGGGGGCAGGTTTCCAGGAGCAGATTCCCGGCGGCGGCCGCCTCCATTCCTGCCCGGGAACTCAGATGTACAGTGTAAATCGTTGCGCCGGTGGATTTTTGGATTTCAGATAACCGCTGTACAGCCGCCACTTCTGATGATTCAGGACGGGAATCATGGTAATGGACAAATGAATCGGGATCGCCGGAGGAATTCGGCGGATTCAACCGGTCCTGATCTTCTGCATGAACCAGCATCACCGCCGAGTGGTCCCGGCAGAATTCCGCCGCTTGAAACAATTCATCATATGATGTCCTGCGCCCGGACGCTTCATATGCCGTAAAAAATTTAAATGAATTGAATCCCCGTTCAATACATCGGATTGCTGCCTCGGCCTGCTTGGAATTCCAGCCGCAAACCGTGTTATGGAGACTGTAATCCACCCGACTTTTCCGGCACCGTTTCAGCCGTTCATCTAATGAGGCATCCAGGGATCGATCCGGAAACGGGGTGGTAAAATCGATAATGGTTGTCACTCCGCCATGGAGCCCCGCCTGGCTTCCCACATCAAAATCATCCGATGAGACCCGATCCCCGACGGGCAGTTCAAAATGAACATGGGGATCAATGAGACCCGGAATAAGCCGTTTACCACCGGCATCAATTTCACTGCCCAACTCACCTTTCAGGTCCGGACCCACACCAGTGATTAATCCATTTTCAACAGAAATATCGCCATGAAACGTTCGTTTCGAAGTCACGATCCGTGCATTTCTGACAACCCATTTTTTCATCATTAACACAACACTAGGGCCAAGTCAGCTTTGTACTGTCGGAAATCGACATACCCAGCTAATATTGCACTGCCTTGCGATTGTCGTGTTATCCTTCGATTTTCGTTGCGACACTTCATCATTGACACGACACTAGGGACGACCACCCATGGTCAATGCCATAACGGATTTGACGGTATGCAACCGGTTTTCGGCTTCATCGTAAATCACTGAATGGGGACCATCGATCACTGCATCCGTCACTTCCCGGCCACGATCTGCCGGCAGTGCATGCATATAAATGGAGTTAGGATCCGTCAATTTCATCCGGCGTTCATCACAAATCCAGTCGGGATATTTTTCAAGATTAGCGGTCATTTCATCCGGATCCTCAGTGAGTGCAAACCCTCCCCAGTTTTTAGGTATGACAATATGGGCGCCCTCAAATCCGGCATCCATATCATCTACAAATTTCAGACTGCCATTATGCTTCTTTGCATTTTCTTCTGAGGTTTTCACGATGGAAGGCAGCAAGGGAAACTCTTTAGGAGCCGCCACAGTGACATCCATGCCATACCGTGTGAACAGCAGGATCTGAGAGAGAGGTACAGAAAGAGGTTTGGCATGACTTTTGGCGTATGCCCAGGAAATCGTTACTTTCACACCATTGGTGTTTCCGAATTTTTCCTGAATCGTCATAATATCCGCCAGTGCCTGAAGGGGATGATAGAAATCATCCTGAAGGCTGATAATGGGCACGGAACTATACTCTGCAACTTCGTTGAGATATTTATTACCAATCCCGTAAAAACAGTTGCGAATGGCAATACCGTGACCGAATCGTGACAGGACCATGGCGGTATCTTTTGCTGATTCACCGTGGGATAACTGCATTTTGTCCGGTGTAAGATCATGGGCATGACCGCCCAGTTGTGTGATACCGGCTTCCACAGAGTTTCGCGTCCGGGTGGACTGCTCGAAAAACATCATGAACATGGTTTTATCCTGGAGCAACCGATGAGATTGACCGGTGGCAAACATCATCTTCAGATATTTAGATGTCTCAAGAACTGTGTCGATTTCCTCCCGGGTCCAGTCCTGAAGCGTTATGAGATTTTTATTCCTTAATAATGTATTCACTGAAACCTCCTTTGAGAATGTTTTATATAATTTTTCACTCAGCCAACCGGCGATAGACACGCGGATAGAAGGCATAAAAGAGCGCAGATTCCACGAGCTGCGCTATTTCGACTCGTTCATTGGGAGCATGGGCATACTCCTCTTTTCCGGGACCAAACCCGATGCAGGGAATGCCGTGGGTACCGGCGATAGCCACACCATTAGTCGAAAACGTCCATCGATCTACAACCGGTGGTTTCCCGAAGAGTTCTTCATATGCCGCACAACCGGACTGAACCGTTACATGATCCACCGGTGTTTTCCAGGCGGGAAATATTTTCTCCACCGGGTACACCAATCCCGTATGGGTTGGTTCACGATATTCAGGAATCTCCACTTTCAGTTTACCCGTAGGATCCAGTTTCCTGATTTCTTCCACCGCATCTTCAGGCGTTTCACCCCAGGTCAGACGGCGGTCCAGATAGATCTCACAGAAATCCGAAACGGAACAGAGAGACGGCGCGGATGATCGGATCTGACTGATTGTCACGGTGCCTTTTCCCAGGAACTCATCATGTTTAAGACGTGAATTCAGACCCTCCAGATTTTTAATGATATCCGCCATGAGAGTCACAGCATTAATGCCACGCTCCGGAGCGCTCCCGTGGGCACTTAACCCTTCCATGGATGCGGTGATTTCCATCCGACCCCGTTGACCGCGGTATAACCGCCCGTCTGTTGGTTCCGTGATCAGGCACATCTCCGGTCTGAGATTTTCTTTTTCGATGAGGTACCGCCAGCAGAGCCCATCACAATCCTCTTCGGATGCGGTACCTGTCATAAAAAGTGAAACGTCATCCGGCAGAAGGTTGTATTTTTTGATAAGGTAACCGGCATAGACCATGGCAGCCATACCGCCCTCCTGATCAGAAGTTCCACGACCCCTGACATGACCGTCAATAACATCACCACAAAAAGGTTCGAAATCCCATAAATCCGGATTGCCAACGTCCACGGTATCGATATGCGCATCCATGGCCAGAATTCGGGGACCATTTCCGATGCGGCCGATAATGTTGCCGAACGGATCGACGCGAATCTCATCAAATCCTGTTTTTGTCATTTCCTCATGAATCCGCTGAACAACTTTTCCTTCATTGCCGCTGGTGGACGGGATTCGGATCATCTCCGATAAAAACCGGACCATGGGTTCACGAATTTCATTACTGTATTGTTGAATTATCTGTTTCATTTTCACCTCGAACAATTCTGTTCTATTCCCATTTCATATAGTTTGGAATGAAAGGATGTAACTGATGCGGGTGGTAGGGCATGACCCGAATAGCGTACCCGCAACGACCGTGACTGTTTAACGTCATCTTTCCCTTGTACCGGTACTCATCATCAATCTTAGAACCGGGTTTCATTTCTTTGGCAACTCCATCGGCGATCTGTCCTTTAGCATCCAGTTTACCATAATAGGCTTCCACACGAACATCTTCCGGACTCAGAGAACCCAGATCCACACTGACCTCTATCATCACCTCATCGTTCACGGTCAGGTCGGTGAGATCACCTTCGATCCTGCTTTCGGAAAGTGATACATCTTCCCAGTTGTTTGCTATTTTCCGCCGCCAGTGCACCAGTTCCCGTACATTCTGATAATCGTCAGTCATGAGATTCTGTCCGGCGGTATGAGCGTTCAGATACATTTTTTCGGTGTAGTCAATAAGCATTCTATGGGTATTGAAATAGGCGCCGATAGATTGCATGGATGCTTTGATCATCTTGATCCATTCACGGGGGAGACCGGCACGGTCCCTTTCATAGAACAGCGGGACAATATCGTTTTCCAACAACCGGTAAAGATCCTCGCTTTCAATAGCGTCCTGCTGTTCGGGATCGCTGTAAATCTCACCGGCGCCGATAGCCCATCCGTTATCCCGCTGGTATCCTTCCACCCACCAGCCATCAAGAACACTCACATTAAGAGCCCCATTGATGGCGGCTTTCATACCGGATGTTCCTGATGCTTCCAGCGGTCTTCGTGGTGTATTGAGCCAGATATCCACACCCTGAACCAAGTACCGGGCAACATTAATGTCGTAATTCTCCACAAATACGATGGCATTTCTGAACCGGGGTTCTTTGGCAACATTTATGATGCTCTTGATGAGTTCTTTCCCAAGCTGGTCCTGGGGATGTGCTTTCCCGGCAAAGATGATCTGAACAGGCTGCCGGGGATTATTTAACAGGCTGTCCAGGCGATCCAGATCCTGGAAAAGGAGCGTGGCACGTTTATATGTTGCAAATCGGCGTGAGAAACCAATTGTAAGCGCATGGGGATTTAAGACTTCCTCGGCTCGAAGAATTTCTACCGGACTGAATCCCCGTGATTCAACCTGTCCGACCAGGCTTTTCCGGGTGAAAGCAACCAACCGTTCTCGCCGCAACTGCCGAATCCGCCATAATTCATTATCCGGAATATTAGCGATACTCTGCCAGACATCGGGATCTTCCGTTTCGTTCCGGAACCGGGGTCCCAGATACCTGTCCAGGAGTTCTTCCATGTTTCTGCTCAACCAGGAAAACACATGAATCCCGTTTGTTACACTTGAGATGGGAACATCACTTTCCACAAGATCCGGCCAGAGAGAATGCCACATTTCCCGTGAAATCCGGCCATGGAGTTTACTGACACCGTTTGCAGACGCGGAATTGCGCAGTGCAAGGACAGTCAGACAGAATGTCGAAGAATGTCCCGGACGTTCCTGTCCCATTTCGATAAGGTACTCCAGGGGGATCCCCAGGGATGCAGCCACATTTTTGAAATATTTCGGATCAATTTCCGGGGAAAAATGCTCATTCCCTGCCGGAACCGGGGTATGTGTGGTAAAAACATTCGTTGCCCATACAATTTCCCGGGCTTCATGAAAATGGAGATTTTCCGCCATGAGTTTATGGATACGTTCACAACATAAGAAGATGGAATGTCCTTCATTGATGTGATAAACGGACGGTTTAATATCCAAAGCGCTGAGTGCTTTCACGCCACCGATTCCCAGTATGATTTCCTGTTGGATGCGCATTTCCCTGTCACCGCCGTAAAGTCTGTGGGTGATCTTGCGATATTCCGACGGATTTTCCGGCACGTTGGTATCCAGCAGATAAAGGGGTGTACGTCCTACCATGACCCGCCAGATCCGACAGATAACCGGCTGATCGGCAAGATCCACCGTTACTGTCAAGGGAGAATCATCGCCGTTTCTGACCAGACTGACCGGCATGGTGTACCAGTCGTTGTTCTCATAGCGCTCCTGCTGCCATCCATCAATGTTAAGATACTGTTGGAAATAACCTTCCTGATACAGCAAACCGATTCCTACCATGGGGATACCGAGATCACTGGCGGTTTTCATGTGATCACCGCTAAGAATTCCGAGGCCGCCGGAATAGACGGGCAAACACTCGTCAAGACCATATTCACTGGAAAAATACGCTGCCAGAAAACCGGATT
>SWBY01001790.1_pt1 | contig 11857 bp, 8 predicted proteins | sample 4693071 | NCBI WGS metagenome assembly SWBY01 (sample SAMN10267273, study PRJNA491770) | bioreactor metagenome | isolation source: DHS bioreactor inoculated with marine methane seep sediment | place: Japan: Omine Ridge, Nankai Trough | collected 2006-05-06 | reverse complement strand
GGCGTAAAAATCCTGTCTTCCGGCACCATTAACGGCCGGTTCGATACCATCATATCTTCCGATACCTTTATTTCCCGGGAATTTTCCGACGATTCTGATAATTTCTGGGTAGGGTTTTCTCTTCATTTGGAGGGCTCGTCTGTTGAATCCATCGTGACAGCATTTTCATCCCGGGAGGGTCGGTTTACTTTGTCCCGACAGGTTCTGACACCGGATATGGTGTTGGATGGGTTCACACTCACTTCCGGAGAAGGTGCGGTTCTGACTCTGGTTCGTCGGTACACCGGCACGCCGCCTGGAGCACCGCTGCCGGCTGTGGACATCCGGTACGGCTCAACCGTGGGCACCAACGCACTTCTGGAACGGAAAGGTACATCCACGGCATTTATCACCACTGCCGGCTTCCGGGATCTCCTGCCCATCGGGTATCAGGAGCGGCCGGATCTTTTCGCCCTGAATATTCAGAAACCGTCTCCCCTGTTCACTCGATCCGTTGAGATTCCCGAACGCATTGATGCATCCGGGAATGTGATTGCACCTTTTGATCACGAAATTGCCCGGAAATTGCTGCGGAAATTGCGAACCGGGAACACCCGGAGTCTGGCCATCTGTTTCATCAACGCGTATATCAATCCACACCATGAAATCCAGCTCCGGGAGCTGGCCCGGGCGGAAGGATTTCAGAACGTGTTCTGCTCCCATGAATCATCGCCGCTGATCAAAGCAGTGCCCCGAGGCGACACCACGACGGTGGACGCGTATCTGACGCCGCTGCTCAAAGACCACACCGCGGTCCTGGCAGATACGCTTCACCCCGACAGCACCCTCAGGATGATGACCAGCTCCGGCGGCCTTCTGGACAGCGCTGATTTTTCCGGCCGAACCAGTATTTTATCAGGACCGGCAGGAGGTATGGTGGCACTGGGACATATCACTACGGAATCCGAACTGCATAAAAGTATCGGGTTCGATATGGGCGGCACGAGCACGGATGTCTCCCGGTTCGATGGTGAATTCGAGTATCGGTATGAAACCCGTGTTGCCGGTGCACGCCTGGCGGTACCGATGCTGGCTATTGAAACTGTTGCCGCCGGTGGCGGCTCCATATGCCGGTTTGACGGCCGGAAACTCACTGTGGGTCCCGAATCAGCCGGCTCCCATCCCGGTCCGGCCTGTTACGGACAAAACGGTCCACTCACCCTGACGGACATCAACCTCTTCCTGGGATACATCGTTCCGGATCATTTTCCGTTTCCCCTGGATTCCAGCGCGGTAACAGCAGCTCTGACAGCGGTTCAGGAAACGATGATCGCTTCTGCCGGGACCGTCATGGATCTTCCGGATATTGCCGCCGGGTTCCGTGAGATCGGCAACCAGGTCATGGCGCAGGCCATCCGCAAGATTTCCCTGGATCGGGGATACGACATCCGGGAGTATGCCCTGGTCACTTTCGGCGGTGCAGGACCTCAGCACGCATGCAGCCTGGCGGACCTTCTGGATCTGTCCACGGTGGTCATCCATCCTTTCTCCGGCGTGCTCTCAGCATACGGTCTCTCCCTGGCACCGGTAAAAATCATCCGGGAAAAACAGATTCTCCACCGGTTCGACCCGGAAGACACCGGTATGCTGGACCGGGTCTCCCGTGATCTGATCCGTGAGACGGCCCTGGGTATGACGGATCAGGGAATTCACCGGAACGACTGGGATTCACCACGGCAAATGGCGGATGTACGGTACACCGGACAGAGCCACCATCTCACCGTGGAATTTGACCGGACCGAAGACATTCCCGAAACCTTCGCCACTACCCACCGGCAGTACTACGGTCACCACCATGCCGGCCGACCCCTGGAAGTGGTAGCGCTCCGGGTGGAACTCACGGGCCGGCTGCCCGCTCCGGAACTGATCCTTACCCGCAAGAGGGAAGGGATTCCGCCTGCACCGGTGGCCACAACCACCTTGTACGCCCCGGGACACCCGGAACCGGCACCGGTATACCGGTCAAGTGATCTGGGGACAGACGCCACATTGGACGGTCCGGCGGTAGTGCTCACAGATAATTCCACGGTGGTGATCGAACCCCGATGGTCACTGACGGTAATGCCCCATGGCGAATACCGGATGGTACGCAGGACGGATGAAAAACAACGGACCCTGAGATCGGCACGAAGAACCGCCGGTCCGGATCCGGTGCTCCTGGAAGTTTTTAACAGGCGGTTTGCCGCTATTGCCGAACAGATGGGCGTGATCCTCCGGAAAACCGCCATCTCAACAAATATCAAGGAACGGCTGGATTATTCCTGCGCGGTCTTCTCCCCCACCGGAGAACTGGTGGCCAATGCACCGCATATTCCCGTTCATCTCGGCGCTATGAGTGAAACGGTCCGGTCCGCCATTCAGGCCTCGGACGGTTTTTCCCCCGGGGACGTCATTGTCACTAATGATCCGTATCTGGGGGGATCCCACTTGCCGGATATCACTGTGATCACACCCATTTTCACCGGTGAAACCCTGACGTTTTTTACCGCTGCCCGGGCACATCATGCGGAAATCGGCGGCATTGCCCCCGGATCCATGCCGCCCTTTTCAAAGAACCTGGCGGAAGAGGGGTGCGTGCTGCGCCATATTCTTGCGTTTGAAAAGGGCCGTGACTGTATGGACCGCATCCGGGAGAAACTCACCGGCGGTCCCTGGCCATCCCGGAATCCCGACGAAAACATCGCGGATATTTCAGCTCAGATTGCCGCATGCCACCGGGGCGGCGCTATGCTGGGTGAACTGTCTGAGATCTATGGTGTTTCAATGGTTCATGACTACATGGAGTTCATCCGGACCGCCGCCGCTCAGATGATCCGGGGGATGATCCGCGAAATGACGCCAGGAAAACGGACGTTTCAGGATCATCTGGACGATGGAACACCCATTGTTCTGACCCTGACCGTGGACAGGGAGCAACTCCGGTTCGATTTCACAGGCACAGGACCGGTCTCACCAGGCAATTTAAATGCCAATCCCGCCATCGTCCGGTCAGCGATACTATACTGTCTCAGATGCTCTCTCAAGCAGGACATTCCACTGAACGGCGGTGTGATGGAACCAGTGGAGATTTATGTTCCGGAAAGCATTCTCAATCCACCGGCCCATGATAATCCCGCAAAATGTCCCGCGGTTCTGGGTGGCAATGTGGAGACTTCCCAGCGGATCGTCGATGTGGTTTTTGGCGCTCTGGGTACTACGGCGGCCGGACAGGGAACCATGAACAATCTCGCCTTCGGGGACGACACCCTCACATATTACGAAACCCTGGGCGGCGGGAGCGGGGCCGGACCCGGATATACCGGCGCAGACGGCGTTCAGGTCCACATGACCAACACACGGATTACCGATCCTGAAGTGATTGAGCATCTCTATCCGGTCCGGATCCTCGAATTTTCCATTCGGGACGGTTCCGGTGGAAACGGAAAGCACCGCGGTGGTCACGGCCTGATCCGGAAACTGGAATTTCTCAAACCACTAACGGTTTCAATTGTTTCGGAACGCCGGGGACAGTATCCGCCCTATGGTATGGCCGGCGGCAAACCGGGCCGGACCGGAGAAAACATCCTGATCCGCGCCTCAGGTGAAACTATGGCACTGCCGGGGAAAACCCAGATTGATGTGATGCCCGGAGATATCCTGGTGATCAAAACTCCCGGTGGCGGCGGGTGGGGTTCTTGAGTCGGTTTTTCATACTGAACGTTAGATGCCCCAACCCCTTAAACTTCTTCTCTCTTCCATTTTAATCTTCATCTATTGAAAGATCAATGGAAACCCTTTCACATTTAAACTGGCAGGGATCAAGCGTGACCCAATGGATTCTACAGCGCGCCTGACAGTTTCCGGTATGATTCCTTCAGCAGATCTTCGATCCGGGTCCATTCGGCATTTTTCCCACCGGAATCCCTCAAACCGGCAGCTTGCGCCCGAAGCACTCCCGCATCATGAAACGCCTGCATATCCGACCCGTACAGCAGTCTGTACAGATCTGCTATCAGAGCACCGACCTGTTCGGCGGAATCATTACCCGGTGTGCGTCTGGCGACCCACCATGCCAGTTCTGCCCGGGCAACTGCCTCCGGATCAAATGATCCGCCTGACGCCTTTTGTATGCACACGTAGGCTGCAGTCAGATCATCGAGCACAATCCGTTCATAATCAGAATTGGCATTCTGAAATTTAACAGCCGCCCGTGCCAGTAATAACGCACAATCTTTGGCTTCGAACAGGGAGAACCCGTACTGTTCCCTCATTAATTCCATGAGTTCCAGGCCCAGTTGCATCCTGTCACCGGAATAATACGCCTGCCACATTCTGGTTTCCGATTCCGCCACTGCATCTGCATCAAATGCCGGGCTTCCCATCAAGGAAATCAACCAAACCAGAACAAACACCAGACCAATCGCAAGAACAATCCATTTCCTGTTCAAACCAAGTAAAATCATGCGCATAACCTCCAAAGGGGTTCATGAGGTAAACAATTGCTGGTCTGATTTTGTTCCGTAAAGGAGGGTTAATCTGCAGCGAACCAGAAACCTACCAGATCTTCCAATGTGCGTGGGTTTACGTCGCTGGGGATGCGTGACACGAACCAGGTCAGGTGAGATCTGCCATTATGCGATCTTCTGGAGATTCATCATCTTGGCTTGAACTGATTCAAGAATAGAGTCTCGAATAAAAGAACTTGCATCTAAAATCTCTATCCCAATTAACTCTCCATTTTCGTTTAACTCAGCGGTAATGTTTGGACTAATCTCAAGACTATTTGCCTCTTCCTCATCTGAAATAGCGAAATGAAGGATATCGTCCTTATCAAAGTATGTCATTTTGGTTTTATCCATGATTAAACCTCCCGGTTTTAAGGCGAAAATTAATCTGCTTCCGTGTAGTTGCATGAATGGTTATCGGACTCAATTTTCTACCTGTTTGTTCGTAGGGAATCATTACTAAAAGCTTATCATGCCTTCCAACTACAATTCTTCTGTGCGTTCCTGCATCAAAATAACGTTCCTTGGAATATCGTAGAATGTTTTCAATCTTCTCCTGATTGTATTTTCTCAAATTTATCCTGTACAAAATGTAATCAGACCAGACAATCAAAATTTGATCAGCATTTTCCACAATTACTTCCAACTCCTACTCTTTATTTAAGTCTATTCTAAACTGAGTAATGATTCAAATCGCATGGAATAGAAAGTTCAACCTTTTTTGGGACAGTAATCAAATACGAACCAAAACCGTTCCAGATCTTCCAAAGTGCGTGGGTTTACGTCGCTGGGGATGCGTGACATGAACCAGGTCAGGTGAGAGTACCGATGCAGCAGCAGGAAGGTCATGATACGCCGCCGGAACTCCGGAGTCAGGACGGTGGGCGTGTAGCCGTACGCCAGAAGAAATTCGCTGAACAGCCGGGGATCACCTTCGGTAATGAACAGTCCCACCGATGCAAACTCATATTCCCGGTGCCCGATCATGGACGGTTCAAAGTCGATGAGTCCCGAGACGTGCCACCTGTCATTTTCCCGGGTGAGGAAGATATGATCGTGCATGAGTTCCGTGTGAAGCGGGATCATTTCAGAGGGATTGTGATAATCCACAGAGGTTTTCTGAACAAATTTTTCGATTTGATCAAGCCATTCAGGTGCCAGTCCATAGGAGCGGTGTCTGGCCAGGGGATCTCTCAGCTGCCCCTGAATAAAGTCGTCCCAGAGGAACGGAAGATCGGGGAAATTATCAGTTGAAATCCCATGAAGCACCCGTGTTATATCACCCAGTTCCCGGACAATTCCCTCTTTTTCCAACAACGAAAGCTGAGGCCAGGCAGTTTCCAGAAGCACCCCTGGAATCTCCGTCATAATAATGTATGGAAACTTCCCCGACAGACCGGACGCCAGAAGTTTCGGTGTTTCAACGGGTAAACGTCCATACAACCCGCGAAGAAAAATCGTTTCCGTTGTGAAAAATGGATGGTCCGTCGGATTAAAGATTTTCAGGATCTGCCGGGCATCTGTTCTGAAAACCAGCTGTGAACCACCAATCACCCGGGTGAGGGATTCGTGAATACCGTGATTCCTGGTGATTTCCCGGGCAAGTTCCAGACACATTTCCGGGTTTTCACGTAATGTCTGGAACGGTATGGTGTTCACTGAGGTTTTCCTTCCATATTCGCGTGATTAAAGAGACGGATTGCACGTCCCCGGTAGTGATGTGCTGCCTTTACTTTTTACCGCCTGTGTTTCCAGTAATCCGGATTGCGTTGCAGATGCATGACTGCAAGGATGAAACCAATGCATCATCTCAAAAAGCGCTTACGCGCCTTCTGAAAAACTTCCTCAGCGGGGACTGGCTCAACACGATTTGAGCGCAGTTCATTGAGTCTTCGATTGGCCACATCAATCCACTTCCGATCAACCTCCGGATCCGGATGGTTGAGCGTTTTAAGTAATGAATCTATAATGTGTACCCGTTCTTCCAAAGGGAGGTTTTCTGCGTGTTCAATAATTTCTTTCGTGCCCATTGTGACAACCTCCAATCGAATTCATTTACAATTATACTTGATTGTGGACTGGAAACCAATTGTCTGCAAAGCTTTCCAGCTGACACCATCCATGAACTATGAGATATTGACGGCATGGATACGGTTCATTCCGAGGAATACAACGCATTATTCACACGATTGGATGAGGACCGGGACGGGGTGCTGACCACAGCGGACCTGGAATCCGCGGCAGTGCGTCTGGGCTGGTACTGGCCGGAAGCGCCGGTCTATGCCCTTCTCCACCTGGCCGCACTCAACCAATCCCTGACACCGGACCGGTTTGCCGTCATCTGTCACAAAATGCATCAGCATGTCATGGGACCTTATAGCGATATTCTCCTTGAGATCACGCGGGATGCTCATACTGTTGATGCCGGAAATCCCGCTCCAACCGGACCATCACAAGACAACATGGAAGCGATTGAACCGGCATATTCCGGGATACTGGAATCCGTTCTGAACACGGATATCGCCGACAGAATAGCTGCATGTATGACAACGGAAATCAGCGTGGAACCATCAAAAACCGTGCTCCTGATCATTGATCCGCAATATGCATTTACCGCAGGCACCTGGATGCAGTCCATCGGGTCCGGCGGATACGACGATGTGGCACTTATCCGGACGGCGTTTGATCGGTGCGGCCGCCTTCTCTGCAATCCGGCTATCACACCACCCATCATGGTGACCCGCTGCCCGTTTCCCCCGGAAAGTTACTCCTGGGATCGCCGTGTGGCCAATGCGCTTGGTCCGGACCATCCCTACTTCATCAAACCGGGCAACAGCGTGCTCCGTCCCCGGACAAACGGCTTCGCAAGCGCCATAACAGCCCGATTGGCCCGGAGTCCCTTTACCCTGGTCATCGGCGGCTGCACCCTGAACAGTTGCGTCAGAGTCTCCGCCTGCGATCTCATGAAAGCATTCGGAAATGAAGGTCTGAATGTCATTGTGGACATAAGCTTATGCGGTGCCCGGGTACGGAACTACAGACCCTCCCGGGAATTTAACGGACGTTCATCGGTGGAGGCAGCTGTTGATGAGATGGTGAAAATCGGAGTGATCGTTACGGACCATCTCGATTGGATGTGATAATTTCATATGTCAGTCTGATATTCAGAGAGGTCTCAACCCGCCATAAACGCCAGGGCATCATCAAAGTTAAGCGGTTTTGAGAAAAAATATCCCTGGACAAAATCACATCCGAATTTCCGGATGAGTTCCAGCTCATCTTCCTCTTCCACACCTTCCGCTACAACGGTTTTGTTCAATTCCCGGGCCAGAGCAACCACGGTTTTGACGATAGCTCGATTACCGGAATCCGTGATCATGGAACTGATAAATGATCTATCCACCTTGATGACGTCGAATGGAAACCGGTTCAGATAGTTCAGGCTGGAATACCCGGTGCCGAAATCATCGATGGCAAGCTGAACACCCAGGGTTTTCAACTGGTTCAGCACAATAGCTGCCTGTTCAGGATCTTCCATGACCAGACTTTCCGTAACCTCCAGCTTTATCTCGGAAGGATTTATACCGGTATTCTCGAAAATCGTACGAATATCGTCTACCAAAGTGGGTTCCGTCATCTGCCGGGCCGAAAGGTTGATACTCATAAACGGTGACAGACCATCAATTTCCACCCGAAATTTCTTGAGAGCGTTACAGGCCTCTTCAAGCACCCACAATCCAATGGCGACAATATGACCGGTTTCCTCGGCCAACCCGATGAAATGCCCAGGTGGTATCATGCCCTTTTCCGGATGTTCCCAGCGAATCAACGCTTCAAACCCCCGCAATGCACCGGATCCCGCTTCAACAATGGGTTGATAATGAAGCTGAAACTGGTTCTCCTTCAACGCCCGGATCAGTTCCTGCTCAAACCGGAGCGTGGATATGACCTGTTCCCGGACCTGATCGATGACGGTGTCTTCCAGGTATATCGTCTTATCGGACGGGGTCTCACGATCCTGCTGTTCACTGAGTGTCCGACTGCGGCGTAACCGCTCAAGTATACCCTTGAACAGCAGGTTCAGGATCGGATCCGCTCGCTCCACCGTCTTCTCGACTTCCTCCCGATGGATGACGATCAGCGTGGTGTCGGTGAGTGATCGGGCTGTGCCGGTCCGGACATGACCGTCCAGAAGCGCCATCTCACCAAATAACTCACCCGTGCCCAGCTTGGTGATAATCTCCTCTTTCCCTTTTCGTCGGGCGGAGATCTCCACCTTTCCACTCTCAATGACAAAAGCCGTGTTTCCGGCAGCACCCTCGCGGAATATCAAAGCCCGGGGGTGAAATGTCTTTCGATACAGTGCAGCATCCATGGAATAAGTATATGTGAAGAACGGTTCTTTCTCAAGTGGGCGATTGACATCATCGAAGGCAGCGTAATCCAATAATCAGCGTAATCTGCGATCCAGACATTTAAACGGCAATAACCACCATCTCCCCCGCGCCAGGATCAGAAACGTAAAAACCGCCATTAACACCCATGGGGATGACGCCGGCACCTCCGGAAGCGTCTCATCGGTAAGGATCAGTATCTCCGACGCATATGGCCCCAGCCACAATGTCCCGCTCACGGTGGTTTGCTCCAGATCCAGGTAGATCTGAATGCCCAGATCCACCGGTACCAGTTGATTCGTGGGATTGTAAAACACCACGGACAGAGGATCATCCCCGGTCTCCAGTGTAAACCAGTGCTTCCACGAATCCGGGTCCATCCCACTGGCGGTCCGCCACTCCTCAAGCGAGTACTGATCCCATCCGGTTGACACCACAATATTCCGATCCCTGTACGGATTGAAAAAGGCGTTCCGATTGGAATCAATCAGGTTGGAAATATTTTGTGTGCGGAGGGTCAACTGATCCGGAGATATGCCGTAGAGGACATTATCCATCATACTCACCTCTGCCGGAGCCCCTGCAATGACCACCTGGCCGGATGCCAGATTCCCCCGGTCATTGTTATGAAGCACTGAACCCGTCACACTGCCTCGGGAATTCTGCATCAGCACCCCCGCCGCCGTGGAGTTAACCACTGTATTCCCTGATACCGAAATATTATCCGAGTAGTGATCGATGTAAATCCCAAACCCGAACAGCGGATCAAATGTGGGATGATTCCCATCCGTGTTTCCCAGAGTATCCACAATGATATTGTTCCGGATCGTGATATTCCGTACCCCTGTGCTCGCAAAATCACCACCGCCATAGGTGCGAATACCGCCACAATCCCCCTTTGACCAGCAGGCTTCCCGAATAAAATTTTTCTCAAGAAGATTGTCCGGACCAAAGATATCGAACCCCTGCATACCCACCCGGTCAACGGTGTTCAACCGGATGATATTGTTGTGACCCGAGGATACCGGATCATGAATTTTCAGCCGGAACCCCGCACCATTTTCCGTGCAGTTGGTCCCGGTGATTCCACACCCCATTCCCGATCGGTTCAGATTCCCGATCAAACCGATATTCCGGATTTGGTTTCCCTGAAATGTTGAAAAACTGCTGTATCCATCAATCCCATAATGATTGGCGCCGTCAATAATGTTGTCCTGCACCGTCAGGTATTCACCACCGCGCCAGCCGCTGTCATCACCGTCATTCCAGATCCATGTGGCCAGTCGGATTCCGGTACTGTCCACGTCGGAAATGATATTATCCCGGATGATAAGACGCTCCGGATCGTCCAGTTCAAAATTGACAGGGAGAGTGATTCCACTGTCAAACCAGTTACGGATATCAAAATTTTCCACTGTGACATCAGTAAGTTGCTCCCAGAGATTGGTGCCCAGGATAATTCCGCCCAGGTAGGCACCGCTCCCGGTGCGGATAACGGAACCTTCGATCTCCCCATCAGCTGGAGGACCGGATACCGTGTACAGATAGACATGATTCGCGGCAACATCGGTATACCACTCACCTTCAAGGTCCAGAGTGGCGAGATGGCTGTTGATAAAATATCCCCAGCCCTCGCAATCCCCGGTATAGCAAAAAACATCCTCGTTGAGGGTCAGGGTGGTACCTGTTGACGCCACCACTTCCCGGTTCATGATATACCACCGGATCCCTTTCATATGGATGGCTGCGCCGGTCCAATCTGCTGCAGGGAGTTCATTATCCGTTATCTGCGCTGTGGCTGAATCATGAGCGTCAACCGTGCTGTACCCACCATCGAGATGGCCCTGGATATTGGGCCACCGTCCCATGGGGAGCCGGACACCGTTCCGGAACAGTTGGTTGATCCCGTCGGGGAACCGGCCGGCATTGGCACCGGCGGAGAGATCTGCACGGAACAGATTGGCCGCCACACCGGTCCACCCGGAGATGGACAAGGAACCGGACAGAACCGGTTTATCATCGCACCCAGTGGGATACGAGCCGAACACAATGGGGATACCGGGGGTTCCTGATGAGGTGATGATGAGCATCTCCCCATTCCAGATATCACTACATTTGAACAGGATCTCATCACCGGGCAGGAACGCCAGGGAATTAACGTGTGAGATGGTTTCGAAAGCCGTGTCCGGAGACCATCCATCGTTCCCATCGTCGCCTTCGCTGGAGGACACGTAGAATACCGTGGCTGTTACAGGAATTGACGGCACCAGGAACACGAGTGCCACGAATCCAATCACTGCGATGCATGGAACTGGTTTCATTTCAAAACTCCTTTCAGGCTCCTAACCATCATCGCTATAACCATCTTCGAAAGCAACTACCTTAACCAGCATGGTTGGATGCTTAATGTGGATCCCGGCTTTCGATACGATATTCTTTGCAACCATTTTGCTGGTAACTTGCCGGGATGACGCTGCCAATATTTTGCTTACAGCAGGTCAGAATGATATTCGCAACCATCACGGTTTGTTGCTGCCGGGATGTCATATGCAATCCGTCAAGCGAGATCAGGTTGAGATCCGGAACCCACAGACGGTACAGCCACCATCGAAGCCAGCGCACAATCCCAAACTGTTCCCTTCAACCATTTCTGTTGTTTGCTTAATGTGGGTCCCGGCTTTCGATACGATATTCTTTGCAACCATTTTGCTGGTAACTCGCCGGGATGACGCTGCCAATATTTTGTTTACAGCAGGTCAGAATGACATTTGCTACCATCATGGTTTGTTGCTGCCGGGATGTCATATGCAATCCGTCAAGCGAGATCAGGTTGAGATCCGGCCCCTGCGTTCGCGAGGGTGACGAGACGACCATCGTGGATGCAGATGGTACAGCCTCCATCAAAACCATACTCCCTACCCAAGCAATGAATGGTAGAGA
>SWBY01004939.1_pt1 | contig 11894 bp, 4 predicted proteins | sample 4693071 | NCBI WGS metagenome assembly SWBY01 (sample SAMN10267273, study PRJNA491770) | bioreactor metagenome | isolation source: DHS bioreactor inoculated with marine methane seep sediment | place: Japan: Omine Ridge, Nankai Trough | collected 2006-05-06 | reverse complement strand
ATTCGTAATGGAATGGATCCAAATTCCCATTATTTCCCGGATCCCGAAAACCGAAAGAACAAGGCTCTTGTACGATCGGTTGTCAGTTATCACTATTTCTGACTCTTTTCATACTTCATGTTTCCTGGATTCCGGCCTTCGCCGGAATGACAGCAGGGGAAACGGGAATGACGGTAGGGGAAACGAGAATAACACTTTCGTATCAGTCCCAGAGTTTTGAGACAGTCTCCACGGACCCTCCCCCAAAAAAATATCCCCAAACCGGTGCTTATCCAAACAAAATTCCTCTGTTACTATCCCCGGCGATGGAAGTTATACTGATTTCGCCATCACCGGGGTTCCGGAGGTACAGCCTTCACATTTCGACGAAGTCGAAATCTCATCGATGGTTGTATGTACCCGCCGTCATCCTTCGGAGGAATAAGCACATGGGTTCTTTTTTCGTCTGCCTGGCCGCCATAGTCGCGCTGAAACTCACAGAGCGTAAACGGACGAAGGAGGAAACTCTGAACAGACCTATTTTTGTAAACTAAAGTATCATATACAGCCCAAAAAATTTCTAATATATTGGTTTCAGGGGTATCCAAAGGTTGGGGAAAAACCTGACTCAATACGCTGCCTGCCCGCCGAAGCTCGAAGAGCGAAGGCGGGAACTCAGAACTTCTTGTCCCGTCATAGCAACTTTGCTGCGATGGCGGATGAACTTTGAACGGGGAAATCTTTCATGAAAAAAGCACTGTTTATAATGATTTTACTTTTAATCCCGATCCGGATGATGGCGCGGGATATTCCGATCCTTGCTGAGCACACGGTGGATGGAGAGTTCGGAGCAATCAGATCGGTCTTCGCCGCCGATATCGATGGCGACGGCGATCAGGACGTTCTCGGCGCATCGGGGGGACTCGACGACATCGCCTGGTGGGAGAACACGAACGGCTCGGGAACGAGCTGGACCAAACATACGGTGGACGCCTATTTCGAGGACGCATGGTCCGTTTACGCTGCCGACGTGGATGGTGATGGCGATCTGGATATCCTGGGAGCTGCTAGTACTGCCGATGACATCACGTGGTGGGAGAACACGAACGGTGCCGGCACGAGTTGGACTGAGCATACAGTGAACGGCAGCTTCGACGGCGCATACTTCGTGTACGCCGCGGACGTGGATGGGGACGGTGATGTGGATGTACTCGGTGCGTGTTATTTCGGCGAAAAGATCAAGTGGTGGGAGAATACTAACGGATCCGGTACGAACTGGACCGAGCATACAGTTGACGGCAGCTTCGGCGGCGCAACCTCCGTGTACGCCGCTGACATGGATGGGGATGGCGATCTGGATATCCTGGGAACTGCTAGTACTGCCGATGACATCACGTGGTGGGAGAACACGAACGGTGCCGGTACGAGCTGGACCGAGCATACAGTGGACGGCAGCTTCGACAGCGCACGCTCCGTGTACGCCGCGGACATGGATGGGGATGGCGATCTGGATATCCTGGGAGCCGCTAGTACTGCCGATGACATCACGTGGTGGGAGAACATGAACGGTTCCGGCACGAGCTGGACCGAGCATACAGTGGATGGCAGCTTCAACGGCGCATACTCCGTGTACGCCGCGGACGTGGATGGGGACGGCGATATCGATATCCTTGGAGCTGCTTATTTTGGCGATGACATCACCTGGTGGGAGAACACGAACGGTGCCGGTACAAGCTGGACCGAGCATACTGTGGACGGCAGCTTCGACGGAGCATACTCCGTTTATGCCACCGACGTGGATGGCGACGGCGACCTGGATGTTCTTGGCGGGGGTCTTGAAAACCACGACATCGCCTGGTGGGAGAACGGCACGATCCACCGTAACGCCGTATATCCGGCTGAAAACACAATCGATACCGCCTTCAACGGCGCCATCTGCGTCCGGACAGCAGATTTCGACCAGGACGGGGATCTCGATGTTGTCGGGGCCGCGTACTACGATGAAGAGATCACCTGGTGGGAGAACACCGACGGTGGCGGCAGCGTCTGGTCCACGCATCTCGTGGCATCCAACGTCGTGGGGGCGAGATGGTCGGAGCCGGCCGACATCAATGGAGACGGCGCAATGGATATCGTGGTGGCGGGCGATACGGCAGGCAATATCCTTTGGTTCAGGAACGATTTTGGCGGAACATCCTGGACTCCGCGGGGTGTCGCCACCGGCATCGGCTTACCTCGCTCCGTCTTCGCAGCTGACCTGGACGGGGATGGTGACCTCGACCTCGCCGGCGCAGCGTATTCAGACGATGAGATCCTGTGGTGGGAGAACGTGGATGGTTCCGGAATCGCCTGGACGGAGACGATCATCGACGCCGCCTTCAATGGCGCTGCTTCGGTGATAGCAGCGGACATAAATGGCGACGGCAGACTGGATATTCTCGGTGCTGCCACCATCGCTGATGATGTGACGTGGTGGGAGAACACCGGGACCCCCGCCTGGTTCCCCCATGTCGTGGATTCTAACTTCGACGGCGCCGCGAGTGTTCACGCTGCCGATGTGGATGGCGATGGTGATCTGGACGTCCTCGGCGCAGCGAGGGTCGCCGATGACATCACCTGGTGGGAGAACACCGACAGCGGGGGAATGATCTGGACGGAACATACGGTGGACGGAACATTCGATAACGCAAACTCCGTGTACGCCGCCGACATGGATGGTGATGGTGATCTGGATGTTCTGGGAGCAGCTGAGACCGACGATGACATCACGTGGTGGGAGAATACGGACGGCTCGGGAACCACCTGGACGGAGCATACTGTGGACGGCAGCTTCAACAGCGCAATCTCCGTGTACGCGGCTGACGTGGATGGTGACGGGGATGTGGATGTTCTGGGTGCAGCGACCTCCGACAATGACATCACGTGGTGGGAGAACAAGGGCGGTCAGTTCGGTCTGCCCACAACGGACACGGCTCCGGGGACGATTCTGGAGTTAGCCATGGACAATATCCTCGATGTCGAGGCGATCCACAACGGCCGGACCGGGGACACGAACGCTGAACTGGTGACCCTGGATCTTCTCTTCGAGGAGACCACGGGTAATCCACTTACCAGTGCCCAGGCCAACGTGCTGATCGCGAACCTCTACATATATCTGGACACGGGCTCGGGAACGTTCGAGAGCGGCACGGATACACTGGCGAGCACTACGGGGACACTCTCGTTGAGCGCTGGAGTGCAAACGGTGAGCTTTCCCGATAACGATATTAGATTCGACTTCGCGTATGGTACGTCTGAGACATACTTCGTTGTGGTCGAGGCGGCTTCGGGTGGCGCAGGGCAGAGCCCCAGCAGCTTCCAGGTGACGCACCTGACGGAATCGACCAGCACGGGTGAGGATTGGGACTACGATATCCCCCTGACGCTTGAATATTCAAATAATGTGACTTCCGTCATCGTTCAGCTCATTGCGCCCACTTCCACTCCGAGTTCGACCCCCACGACGACGCCAACAGCGACACCCACAACAACGTCCACTTCGACCCCCACGACAACGCCTACTGCAACACCCACTGCAACACCCACATCGACACCCACTATGACACCTTCAATCACCCCAACGAATACCCCCACAGAAACGCCAACCGGTACTCCGACAAATACACCTACAAATACGCCTTCGAATACACCGACCATGACACCGACAAATACGCCAACCTCAACACCAACTCACACGCCCACCAACACCCCGACACCGACCGTAACGCCGACATCCACACAGACGACATGTGCCGGAGTATGTCCGCCAGAAGGAATTATTGAGGGCGAACCCGTCTGTGGTGATGAGTACATTGATAATTACAACGGCGGATGCAACTCGGATCCCTATGTTGTCCAAGACATCCAGTGCGGCGATATCATCTGTGGTGAAAGCGGTAAATACACCCTGGATACCGAAACGAAAAGAGATTCCGATTGGTTCAGAGTTGCTGTGGCGGATTATTCTTATTTAACCTGGTCTGTTACGGCGGAATTCGATTCACAAGTTCTCATCATATATGCAGGTTCCGAAGACTGTACCGATTACTCAACTCGCGCATATGCCCTCAACGAAGGCTGCCAGGTGAATGAAATTACTGATTTTTATGCCTATCCCGGCGTGTACTGGCTCTGGGTGGGTCCCGATTCAGCAGCTCCTTTAACAGAATGCGGGCTGAAGTATATGGCAGAATTGACATGTTCAGACGCACCGGAACCGGGAACCGGTGATAATTGCACCGATCCGATTCCATTTACCCTGGGCGACTGTATCGTCGGGAATAATTCAGCGTTCCATTCCTGGCACGATTGTGGTGACGGTCATACGGGTGTTGATCTCGTATATGAACTGGTAATCCCGACTGATATGGATGTTTTATTCATGGGAGAAGCTGAATTTGATGTGGATTGGACCATTGCATCCAGTTGCAGCGATTCAGCCGGAGACATTCTCTGCGTGGATTTTTCGGCATCATCCGCCACATATGATCCCAATCTGTCCTGCGGGGGTATCACCGCGGTTCAATACAGCCCGCTGGAGTATACTTTGGCCTTGACTGCAGGCACATATTACGTCTGGGTGGATGCCTGGAACTATGACGAGATCGGTAATTACGCTCTTGAAATTCTGGAGGTACCTCCAACGAGCACACCTTCGCCAACAGCAACGGCAACACCAACACCCACTGCAACCTCAACGCCCACTATCACGCCCACGCCGACAGAACCGCCGTTCCCAGTTGATCCCAAACTTGAGTTCGGTACTGTTACCGTTGGGAGTGACTGGATGACGGTCAACCTGACAAAACCCTATGATTCCATGGTGGTGATCTGTTCGATAACCACTGATGAGACCCATTATCAGGCGGTTACCCGGATCGATAATGCGTTCGGCAACAGCTTTGATCTGATGCTGCAAAATCCCTGTGACGGGAATATTCTGTCGGGGATATCCATTGATTATATCGTTGTTGAAGAAGGCGCCTACACCGTTGGAACAGCCGGGGCAGCCATGGAAGCGCTCAGGTACAACTCCAGTGTTACGGACGGGAAGAATTCCTGGAACGGGGAGATCCGGTCCTATGTCAATGCGTACACCAATCCTGTCGTTCTGGGCCAGGTGATGACCTATAACGATACCGGATGGTCCACATTCTGGTGTTACGATGGGGTGAGCGCAGCGAGTCCACCGTCAGCTTCAGGTTTGGCTGTGGGTAAACACGTGGGTGAAGATCCCGTGACTGCCCGGCTCGATGAAACCATGGGTTACCTGGTGATAGAGGCTGGATCCGGCTCCCTGGGCGGTGTCCCGTTTGAGGCTGACCTGGGATCCCTGTTAGTAGAAGGTATCACTGAAAGTCCACCCTATACCTATACATTGGGCGGAACACTCGGCATGGTATTCTCAACGACTGTCAGCCAGGCTGGTATGACCGGCGGTGATGGTGGATGGGCAGTCAAATACGGGGCGGATCCCGTTGATCCCGGTTCCCTCGACCTGGCGGTTAATGAAGATTCCTGCAACGATACGGAACAGGGCCACAACCAGGAACGCATCGGGTATCTTCTTCTGGGAACCCTGACAACACCTACTCCGACACCCACACAGACGCCAACCCTGACACCCACTCAAACCCCGACGCTCACACCGACACCCACAGCAACACCGGAGTGTATCCACCATGGTGATGTCGACTTCAGTGGCAACTACAACGCGGGAGATGCCCAGATGGCATTCGGGATTGCCCTCGAGATGATCACGCCGACCTACGAAGAGGCATGCGCTGCTGATTGCAACGGGGATGGGAGTGTCTCGGCCGGCGATGCCCAGGTTATCTTCGGGGCGGTCCTGGAATTGGATTCATGTGTGGATCCGATCCCGTAGGGGAGAATTCAGAGGTGGGAAACGTGTAACCAAAAATATTGGATTGTAGGGACGGGTCTCGTGCCCGTCCTTTTTTTTGATCGGCGAAATCAATGATCCGATCCCGTCCGATTCATGGGTAGAGCAAATCACTAATCCTTGTAAACTAAAGTATCATATACAACCCCTGATTTAGGAATTATAATCAAAGCCCGGGCTTGGTTTTAGGCTGTTTGATTATTTGAAAACCGGGGGAGAAAAAAAATGAAAAGCATCGGCGTTATACTCATCATAATACTGACATGTCCTTTAATGGTATCCGGAGCGGATTTATGGGTTCCGGACACGTATACCACCATTCAGGCAGGGATTGATGCTGCCGGGGCCGGTGATACGGTCTGGGTCCGTGACGGGACCTACACCGGTACCGGCAACAAGAACCTGAATCCCAATGGAAAAGCCATTACGATTCGTTCTGAAAACGGGATGGCCGGGTGCATCATTGATTGCGAGCTTTCAGGCAAAGGGATTACCTTTAACCAATCCGAAGGATCCGGTACGGTCCTCCAGGGATTTACCATCAAAAGAGGTGTCCAGGGCAATGGCGCGGGCATCTGGATGGTGGGTGCATCGCCCACAATCCTGGAGTGTTTGATAACGGAATGCGTCAATTCGTCAGATGGCGCGGGCATCATGCTGGATCTGGGTTCCTCCCCTGTGTTCGATAAATGTTTGTTTACTAATAATTCCAATGATGCCTGGGGTGGCGGTATTGGGATTTACGAGGCCTCCGCAGATTTCACAAACTGTGTTTTTACCGGTAATTCGAGTTTGTCCGGCGGCGCCATTTCCATCCATTATTCCTCCTCGGTGACCGCCATGAACTGCACATTTTTCGACAATACAGCCAGTGCAGTGGGTGGCGGCATCCACATTGAGGTCGATTCGGACCTGACCATGACCAACTGCATCATGTGGAACGATTCCACTGAGATTGAGATTGTATCCGGCAGTGCCGTAGTTTCGTATTCCGATATCGAGGGTGGCTGGACAGGACCGGGCGAAGGGAACGCAGACTGCGATCCGATGTTTGCCGGAACCGGTGATTACAGTCTGACATTCAGCAGTTTCCCCTGTGTGATTAATGCCGGCACCAGTGTGGGCGCTCCGGCGGACGATATTGAAGGCGATATCCGACCGCAGAACAGCGGGTATGATTTGGGGGCGGATGAGTATGTCGGGTCTCTGGCTACACCCACGCCGACAGCCACACCCACAACAAGTCTGTGCTGGGAATGGGATGGCAGTTTCACGACAGAAACCTGTGATACCGGTGGTAGTCCACTATGGGAGTACGGTATCGATTCAACAATCCCTCAGGTCGACTGCAATGGTGATCCGCTTGGAAATGTTCTGGGTACTGTATTGAATGCCAGCTATACAAATGAATCAGGTGAGCGTGCTTACCTGGGTATTCCGTTTGTTGTGGACGGCACATGTCCCATCCTGCGGCTATGTCATTTCTATAATATAGAATTGAATTATGACGGCGGCAATGTGGAGATTTGGCTTGATGGCGCCACGAACCCGACAGTCATCGTTCCTTACGATGGTTATCCTCAGGATCATATTAGCGATAACCCAAGTTATTATGCCTGGTGTGTTGATGGAGAGCCAGGTTTTGATGATCAGGCTTTGAGCACTTTCGTCTATGATTACTTCGATCTCACCGCTTATATCGAACAACAGATCGAGATTTCCGTCAAGTTCGGTTCTGATGAATCATACCAGTATCCCGGCTGGTTTATTTCTTCTGCCCTGATGATCGATTCAATTCCACCCACCCCGACACCTACAATTCCACCCACCCCGACACCTACAATTACACCCACACCGACCATTACACCCACACCGACACAGCCACCGTTTCCTGTTGATCCCAAACTGCAAACAGGAATTGCTCTTACCGGCAGTAACTGGACAACAATTGACCTTGAGATAAATTATGATTCCATGGTGGTGATATGTTCCCCCTCCTATGACGAGACGTCTTTTCCTGCCGTAACGAGGATCCGGAATGCGTCGGGAAGCAGCTTCGATATCATGGTGCAGAATCCCTGTGACGGTAATGCACTATCGGATATCACCGTTGACTATCTTGTCCTTGAAGAAGGTGTCTATTCCGTCGATACAGCAGGCGTCACAGCAGAAGCGCTCAAATTCAATTCGACGGTTACCGATTATAAAAACTCATGGATGGGTGAACCCCGGTCATATGCCAACACATATTCAAATCCTGTGGTTCTGGGACAGGTCCAGACGTACAATGACGCAAACTGGTCCACGTTCTGGTGCTGGGATGGTGTCACCCGGGCCGCCCCCCCGTCTGCATCATCCATGGCAGTGGGAAAACAGGTGTCTGAGGATTCAAACACAACCCGACTCGACGAAACACTGGGATATCTGGTTATAGAAGCGGGAACCGGATTTTTTCATCACATCGCATTCGAAGTGGGAATTGGGTCAGCAACCGTGAATGGGATCGATAATTCTCCCCCCTATACCTATACGCTCAGCGGAACCCTGGGATCCATACGTTCGGCTATTGTTCAACAAGCCGGGGTGAACGGGGATGATGGCGGCTGGGGCGTGATGTATGGCCGTTCCCCTGTGGATTCGGCAGCCATTGATCTTGCCATTGATGAAGACCAGTGTACTGACGCGGAAAGGGGACATTCAAGTGCTGAAAATGTCGGGTACGTCATTTTCCAGACCTGCACCCATGACGGGGATGTGAATTTTGATTATGATCATACCGCGGAGGATGCTCAGATTGCGTTTACTATCGTCCTTGAGCTGATTGTCCCCACGTTGGATGAAGTATGCGCTGCGGACTGTAACGATGATGGTGAGGTCACTGCCGGGGATGCGCAACAAATCTTTAATGCCGTTTTTGGATTGGACAATTGTGTGGATCTGCTGCCGTGAGGAGAAGTAGACGAATAGGCGAATAGACGAAAAGTGCTTGAATCCCGATAAATGGATCCACCATAGGTCTCTCGACACACCTGCCATGATAAGATATTATTCTTGAAGTGAGGGTGATGGAATATCAAAGGACCGGTGAATGTCAGATAAATCAGACAAAATCAGAATCCTGGTGATCGGGCGGAATTTACAGCACCAGGCCGGACTGCTTCAGGAAACAGATCCGGAAGGTTTCAGGGTCAGGGTGGCTCTTGGATTGATTGATGCTCTGGATCCGGTTGAACTCGATCCTCCTGATGTCATTTTACTGGATTCGACGGAAAGCATAGAAAACAGCTCAGAAATATTGATGCGGATTTTCAACCATTATGTAACCAACCAAATTTCTGTGCACACCCTCACTCCTGGAAAAGAGAACTCGGATTTAAATACGTGTGTAGATATGCGTACCGGGGTAAATCAACTTGCTGAACAGATCAAATCCGAATCCGCTTTATTCCGGCGGATAAAAAATGCGGTGGATACGAAGCGGAATTCTAAAACACCTCCTCCTCCCGACCAACTCAAGATTGATTTTCGAGAACGTGGCGAATATCTGAGTCAGATATTGGAAAATCTCTCTGGAATCATTGTTGTTCGTGATGCAATTGATCCTTCCTCCGTCTATATCAACCGGGCTTTTGAAAAGATAACAGGGGTAGCCCGGGAAGAATATTACCGGGAGCCTGGCGTTTTTCTGCGGGCGGTACATCCGGATGATCGAGAGCGTGTAAAGAGGAGCTGGCTTGAATTTCTTATGACCGGCGGTGGTGAGACAGAGTTTCGGTTTCAGCAAAAGGATGGTTCCGTTCGCTGGGTCTGGGCGCGCAATGCAGCGGTCAAAAATCCGGATGGGGAGAAAGTCCTGGTTCTGACTATCGCAGAGGACATCACGCAACGGAAGCGGTCGGAAATCCAGTTGATGGAACAGAAAGAAAATCTGGAGGAAATCGTCCGGTCACGGACCATTGAGCTCGAAAATTTGAATAAATCACTCAGCCAAATTATCGAGAAGCAGAAGCAGACTGAGGAAGAGCTTCGCCAGGCAGAGGAGTCGTACCGCACAATTGCGAATTTCACCTTTGACTGGGAATCCTGGACAGATCCCGATCGCAAACTTCTTTATGTCTCGCCATCCTGTGAACGGATCACCGGATATACTGCTGAGGAATTCATGGACGATCCCGGGTTATTGAACCGTATCATCCTTCCCGATGATCTTCCGCCCAAAGAAAAGCATTTTCAGGATCATCACAACAACCCTGGAATTCCTTCTCAGGGAGATCTGAAGTTCCGGATCACGCATCGGAAGGGTTCCATTCGATGGATCGAGCATTCCTGCCAGCCGGTGACCAATTCACAGGGGCAATTTCTGGGGGTCAGAGGAAGTAATCGGGATATCACTCTGAGGAAACAGATTGAAGAGCAGAACAGACAACACAGGAAGGAATTGGCGCGCATATCCAAAGAAACGACTCTGGGTGAAATCGCTGCGACAATTGCTCATGAAATCAATCAGCCATTAACGTCAATACTGACCAATGCTCAGACAGCACAGCGGGTTTTAGAGGACAATTTTCCATGCTGTCCGGAGATCAAGGATATACTGAGTGATATTGTCACTGCCGACCGGCGGGCGAAAGAAGTGATCCAGAGAATCCGGGATCTGCTTGGACCTAAAACAATCAAACGATCACGAGTGGATATCGGTAAAGTAATTGCGGAAACAATAACATTACTTTCTTCCGAAATTTCCATCGCAGGGATTAGTGTTCACTTGGAACTGGCTGAGGATCTACCGGGAGTGAATGCGGATCGAATACAGATTCAACAGGTCCTGGTGAATCTGATATCAAACGCCATTGATGCAATGACAGTTACGCCTGTAATCCAGCCAACACTTACTGTTTCAACCCGGTCAGTAAAGACAAATGATCAGGTCGAAGTGATCGTGAAGGATACCGGTCCCGGCATTAATCCCGAATTGAGCCGGAAAATATTTGAACCGTTTGTGACAACCAAACCCCATGGTCTCGGGCTGGGCCTGGTGATAAGCAATAGCATCATTGATGCACACAATGGCCGATTGAGTATTGAAAGTGATCCGGGCCAAGGCACTCGATGTGTCTTTTCAATTCCAGTAACACCAGAAGATTCTCCATGACATCCCTGATTGAAACAATATACATTATAGACGATGATTCCCTGATTCGGCGGGCACTATCACGGTTCTTTGAGTACGAGGGATATGCCGTTCAAACCTTTGAATCCGCCGACACATTTCTGGTGTTTAATCACAAGACCGGACCCGGCTGCATCATCCTGGACGTCATGATGCCGGGAAAAAGCGGACTGGAACTTCAAGCCGAGTTGAATGCCGTTTCTTCCTCACTGCCCATCATTTTTATCAGCGGTAGAGGCACCATTCCCATGAGTGTTCAAGCACTTCAGGGCGGTGCGATCACCTTTCTTGAAAAGCCGGTCGAAAATGATGAACTTCTGCGGGTGGTGCGAGAAGCCCTGGAAGATCATCGATCCATTCTTTCTGAGAATGCTGAGCGTGAGGAGATCCTCCGGCGGTTTCATACATTAACCCATCGTGAACGTCAGGTTTTCGGGTGTGCTATTCAGGGTATGCTCAATAAACATATTGCGGAATCTCTCAATATTTCTGAAAGTACTGTGAAAACCCACCGCAGACGAATTATGGAAAAAATGTCGGCCAATTCCGTGCCGGACCTGGTCCGAATGGTAGCAAGAGCTGACCTCGATAATTTTACCCCTTGATTGTCCCGCCGATGATAAAAGCAGGCGCAATGCAAAAAACTCACCACCGTCGTCTCAAATTGCCAATCATGAAAAACACACGTCAGCACAAGATTACAAGGTTCTTTTATTGTCTGCCCGATCCCGGTCCCGCATTTTTCATTAGTTACTATATTAGTGATGTATCATCATGAGTTATGCTGACTTGAATTGGGCTAAT
>SWBY01010195.1_pt1 | contig 11913 bp, 10 predicted proteins | sample 4693071 | NCBI WGS metagenome assembly SWBY01 (sample SAMN10267273, study PRJNA491770) | bioreactor metagenome | isolation source: DHS bioreactor inoculated with marine methane seep sediment | place: Japan: Omine Ridge, Nankai Trough | collected 2006-05-06 | reverse complement strand
AGGTCGGTGGCAACGGTAACGGCGGATACCAGGATCAGCACAAAGGCGTCGGCGCGGGGGATCTTGCCCATGATGCGCAGGCTGGACCATTCAAAGGTTCCAATAACCACCATGAACATGACACCGGTCAGGGCGGCCAGTGGGATCATCTCGATCAGGCCGGAGGCGAACAGGATGAATATCAGCAGAAACAGGGCGGCGGAGATGCCGGAGAGACGACCCCGTCCGCCGGAGTTTACATTAATCATGCTCTGTCCGATCATGGCGCAGCCACCCATGCCGCCGAAAAAGCCTGTTACCGTATTGGCTACGCCCTGACCGACGCACTCCCTGTTTCCGTGGCCTCGGGTATCGGTGATTTCATCGATCAGGCTAAGTGTCAGCAGTGACTCGATCAGGCCGATAGCGGCCAGGATAACGGAATAGGGGAAGATGATGGTCAGGGTATCCCAAGTGAGCGGTACCATGGGGATGTGAAACTGCGGGAAGCCGCCAGCAATAGAGGCCAGATCGCCCACGGTGCGGCTCTCCATGCCCATGCCGATGACCACCAGGGTGACGGTGATAATGGCTGCCAGAGAGGAGGGGATGGCCTTGGTTAGTTTTGGCAAGAAGCGAATGATGGCCATGGTCAGGACAACCAGCCCTAACATGATCCAGAGAGCGTTCCCTTCAAGCCACTGCGTCTGTCCGGCCGCATCCTCGATCTGAAAACTGTTTAACTGGGCGAGCAAGATGACGATCGCCAGACCGTTAACAAAGCCCAGCATAACCGGATGGGGCACCATGCGGATGAATTTGCCCAACCGTAGCACCCCCACCATGACCTGAATCAGCCCCATCAGGACGACGGTGGCAAACAGGTACTCGACCCCGTGTTCGGCCACTAGGGCCACCATGACTACGGCCAGGGCGCCTGTGGCTCCCGAGATCATACCGGGTCGCCCACCGATTACAGCGGTGATTAATCCAACCAGAAAGGCCGCGTAGAGTCCCACCAAGGGCTCAACCCCCGCGACAAAAGCGAAGGCCACCGCCTCCGGTACCAGTGCCAGCGCCACGGTGAGTCCTGATAGAACGTCGTTCTTGGGGCAGCTGCGGTCTGTGCACTCAAAATTAAAAAACATCGATACCTCTGGGGAATGGGCTGGCAAGGGCGGAGGATATTAGCAAATAATGAGATATTAATGAAGCGATAACCGGGCAATTTACCCTGCAGTTGGGAAGTGGCTGCGGTCTGGCCTGTTGTGGTAGCGACGTTACGGTGGAGGTCCGGGTTTGTTAAGGGTTGTCAGATGCCTGCCCTCAGCTACAGGTCTGCTGGTACACACTGATGCTCAGTGGGCAGGCGTCGGACAACCCTCGAGGGAGGAAACCGCGGGATACAGTGATGTGGTCAGTTCAGGGTGCAGCGCTATGGGGATTTAAATTGTGATTTCCCCGTGGTTGTCGTTTGAAGCTCAGATACTGAAGCACCCTGTGCATTAAACATGTTTGATATCGATAAATACTCCGTCATTTGATTACCGGCATGGCGATAAAAACTCAGTTTCCCAAGGGCTCGCCAAAAGATGCCAGTTATCGATCCAAGTTGATAATCTATAAGTGAGTTATTGCAGTTAATGGTCGTCATATCTCACTCCCCTTTGCCCGTTTACCCGTCGTGCCTTGCGCCAGAGGGGAAACAAAGATCGCATCCGACCGTGGTGTCCAGCCATTTGCGGGAGTGCTGCGTAGCCAGCGCCGAGCTTGCGATGGTGTGGCGGAGCGGCAAGGACGCAGGGCGTCCGGGGCACTAATAGGTTGTTGAAGATCGAGGGGCTTGGACGTCCCAAAACGCATCAGGAGATCAGAGACTCGTTGATCAAATATGTCCGAACCTAAAAGGGTGGCCCTAAGGCCACCCTTTCTCCTAATCCGCTCTAAAAACCAATGTGGTGAAATATTTTAGTCATAGCTACCCACTAAGGTCACACCGTAGAAGGAGGCCCCGTCATCGTCGTGTATCATGACATGGTAGGTGCCTGCTTGAACATTATCGATGTTGCAGGTTTCATTATTTCCACCCAGATAAGGACGGCAATCATATGTACTGATTGTCGGTGGCGCACCAAAACGGACATACAAATCCGCATGACTGTAACCATCACCAATCATTTTAAATGAGAGGTTGCTTGCCCCAGCAGGTACTTGCAGTGTGTAGCGTAATTGAGCATCCGGACTTCCGTTAATACCTGTTGCCGGAACGCCGTTTTGCAGTTCTCCACCTGGTGGAGGCGGTGGAGGCGGTGTTCCACCGACATCATAATTGGCCTTCAGACTGACACCGGAGAAGGAGCTATCGCCGTCTACCAAGACATGGTAGATGCCTGCTTGAGCATAATCGATGTTGCAGGTTTCATTATTTCCATCCTGATTAGAACGGCAATCATAAAGACTGGTTGTCAGTCCTGAATTAAAACCATACTGATAACGGACATACAAATCCACATCACCGGAACCACCACTGGTTTCAAATGAGAGGTTGCTTGCATCGGCAGGTACTTGCAGTGTGTAGCGTAATTGAGTACCTACCATTCCGCTTAAACCAGTTTTCGGAACGCCGTTTTGCAGTACGTTTGGTGTAGGCCGAATTCCATCTTCCCAATAACTGGCCGTCAGACTGACACCGGAGAAGGAGTCTTGGCCGTGTATCAAGACATGGTAGGTGCCTGTTTGAACATTATCGATATTGCAGTCAAAACTATATACACCCATATAAGGAGTGCAATCATATGTACTGGTTGTCGGTTGCGCCCCAAAACGGACATACAACTTCGCCTTACTGTAATTCCCATCAGTCACTTTAAATGAGAGGTTGGTTGCCCCGGCAGGTACTTGCAGTGTGTAGCGTAATTGAGTATTCGCCATTCCGCTTAAACCCGTTACAGGAACGCTGTTTTGCAGTTCCCCTTCTTCACCTGGAGGCGGTGGAGGCGGAGGAGTTCCACCGGCATCATAACTGGCGTTCAGACTGACACCGGAGAAGGATCTATAGCCGCGCACCATGACATGGTAGGTGCCTGTTTGCACATTATCGATGTTGCAGGTTTCATCATTTCCACCCAGATGAGGACGGCAATCATAATGTCTTCTTCTCGCTTTCTCAGCAAAACGGACATACAAATCCGCATCACCGGAACCGCCACTGATTTCGAATGAGAGGTTGCTTGCACCGGCAGGTACTTGCAGTGTGTAGCGTAATTTAGTGCGCTTACTTCCGCTTAAATCCGTTTCTTGAACGCCGTTTTGCAGCTCCCCTGCGTTTACCATTAAAGGCAACCACAAAATTGCAGTGCAAAGCACTTGTAGAATAATCTTCATTATTTTAAATCTCCCTATTGTTTGTGGTGCGGCAAGGGAGCCTTAAAATAGAGGTGCCCTTGCGGCACAAGTAAAAGTCTTAGTTATTGACAAGGAAAATCTTAGTTATTGACAAGGAAAATCTTAGTTATTGACAAGGAAAATCTTAGTTATGGCTACCTCTAACGGATAGGATTAATCCTTCGACAAATCCAATCTCATTCATGCCACAACTCCCCCCTCCGCAGAAGATACTATGTGAACTCCAGGGAATATACAAGAACAAAAAAAACGGGGGTCAGAGCTCTTTGAATGTTATCCCGTTAATCTTGGTCTTTCCATAGTATCAGTACTTATCGTGCGTCAAATAAACAAACAAGACACCCATCCATAAAACATGCCATTTGATTTCTCCTGTAAGGAAGATGAACTGGTAACCCCATACCTGATATACAAGGCGCTTGGCAGATCTCAGTTAACTCGCCTGGAGGCGTACAAGGCACTGTTTAAGGCCCATCTGGATAAAGGTGTACTAGACAATATCAGGTCTGCCTGGCAAACAGGAACTTCGCTGGGGAATGACCTTTTCCGTCAGAAGATTGAGGCTAAGTTGAAATGCAAAGTGGGGCAGGCGAGGAGGGGGCGGCCACAGAAGCCGAAGGATGAGAGCTCTTTAGTTGATTAACATCTGATAAACAGTTCTTAACGAATCAACTGGTTCATATCGAAGATTGGCATCAGGATTGCCAGCACGATGGTGAGCACGACACCCCCCATTACCAGTATCAGTACTGGTTCGAATATTCCCACTGCCATTTCTGTGTAGGACTGAACATCCCGTTCTTGGTTGGATGCCGCACTCTCCAACATTTCCGCTAGTTGACCACTGCTTTCGCCGCTGGCGATGAGGTGTACGGTGATGGGGGGGAAGAGTTTGCTCCTTGCCAATGATTGGCTCAGGCTGCCACCTTCTCTGACATTGATTGCTGCATCTTTCACTGCTGCTTTTATGGCCATATTTGGGATTACCTGACTTGCAATACGCAATGCCTCTAACAGCTCGACTCCACTACCAGTTAGAATGGCCAGGGTGCGGGTAAAGCTGGCGGTGTTGGAACCGCGTGCAAATCTTCCAAATATAGGGGTCTTTAGAATAAATTTGTGGAAGTTAAAACGGATATTATCAATTCTTAATAGCAATTTTATAATAACCAAAATCAACGAAACACCCAGCAATATGTATATTCCATATTGTTTCAGAATTTCGCTTAATGTGATTAAGCCTTGGGTTAAGGCTGGGAGTTTCTGGCCAAGGTTTTCAAATACTCCTACGATCTCCGGGATCACGAATGTCAGCAACCCAATGACCACAAGTACGGATATCGTAGTGAGTAGTATTGGGTAGATCATGGCAAGCTGGACTTTTTGCATGATCTGTTCGCGATTCTCTAAATGGTCTGCAAGCCGCTCTAGTATTGCGTCCAGCTTTCCTGATGACTCACCAGCTTCAAGAGTAGCTCTGTAAAGGGGAGGGAAGGCGTTTGGGTACTGACTACATGCTTGGGATAGACTTTGGCCTTCTAATACACTGCTGCGTAGGCTTAGGATGATCTTCTGAATGCGTTTCTTTTCTGTCTGCGCTGAGACTATGCGGAGACTCTCTTCAAGTGGTAATCCGGATCTGCTTAGGGCCGCAAGTTGTCTTGTTATAAGGGCTAGGTCCTTTGTGTTTGCCTTTCCATGTCTAGTGCTTTTTCTCTTGGTTTTACTGTTGCCATTTTCATGGATAGGTTCAACCTTTATGGGAGCAAGACCTTGGTCACGGAGCTGTTGTCTTGCCCGTTTAGCGGTATCACCCTCAATAATGCCTTGTTTCTTTTGGCCCTTGGAGTTTAGTGCCTGATATTCGAAAGCTGGCATAGTCTACTCTTGATGGGTAACACGAAGAATTTCTTCCAAAGAGGTTTCACCTGCTAATACTTTATCATACGCATTTTGTTTGATTCCATTGGTTCTGGTTCTGGCGTAGCTCTCCAACCTGTGCTCACCAGCACTGTCATGTATTAGCTGCCGCATTTTGTCATCAAGTGCAACAACCTCAAATATACCTATGCGCCCTTTATACCCAAGATGATTGCATTCGCTACATCCTTTGGCTCGATAGATAGTTGCTGTAGGCTGGTCTGATGTAAGGCCAAGTATATGCCGGTCAGGTTCGGAAGCTGTATATGGTTCGCGGCATTTGGTGCAGAGTTTTCTGACAAGTCTTTGGGCAATTGTACCGATGAGGCTGGATGACAGCAGGAATGGCTCTATACCCATGTCGCGTAAACGGGTTATTGCTCCAACAGCTGTATTGGTGTGTAGAGTGGATAACACCAAGTGCCCGGTCAGACTGGCTTGCACGGCTATTTCTGCTGTTTCAATATCTCTGATTTCACCAACCATAACTACGTCTGGATCCTGGCGCAGTATGGCTCTCAACCCTCGGGCAAAGCTCATATCTACCTTGGTGTTGACCTGTGTCTGACCGACGCCATCGAGGTAATATTCAATTGGATCTTCAACCGTGAGTATGTTGCGGCTTGTTTCATTCAGGTCTGACAACATGGCATAGAGCGATGTGGTTTTCCCTGAGCCTGTCGGCCCTGTTAACAGGATTATACCGTGAGGGCGTTTTATCAGGGCGGTGGTTTCCAATAACTCTTGTTGCACCATACCCAGGTTGGCTAGATCGAGTTTACTAGCCTGCTTGTCCAGCAATCTAAGTACGACACGCTCACCATGGCTTGAGGGGAGGGTGGAGACGCGAACATCTACCGATCGACCACCAATTCTAAGAGAGATACGCCCATCCTGAGGTAACCGTTTTTCAGCAATGTCCAGTTTAGACATTACTTTTATGCGTGATATCAATAGTGGCGCCAGGGCGCGCCGTGGTTGCAGTACCTCTTTTAATACTCCATCTATTCTAAGACGAACAACCAAGCGATCTTCATATGGTTCAATATGAACATCAGAGGCATTTTCTTTTACAGCTTCAGCAAGCAGGGCATTTATCAATCGAATAATGGGCGCTTCGTCTGCGCTTTCCAGAAGATCTTCTGGTTCTGGAAGATGTTGTGCAATGTCATTTAGGTCTATGTCTCCGTCCAGGTCCTCAGCCATTTGCTGAGCATGGCCAGAGCTTTGTTCATAGGCGACTTGCATCATGCGGTTGAACTCATCCGCATCAACCTTGTTAAATTCCAATGGAATATTTAAGAAACGTTGTGCCTCCAATAGTGCGTGGCTGGAGGTGGAATGCAAATGCGTGATTGTCCCGCCGGTTTCATTGTATTTTGATAGTAACAGACCGTGCTTCTTAACAAAGCTATAGGGCAGGTTTTTTACTTCTAGATCTATCGTGCTGTCACTCATTGTTTGCTTAGATCGATTTCGCTAACCGGTGCCGGTGTGGTTGAATCTTTATATTCTCTTGCGGGGAGTAGAGGTGGTTCCTCGTTAGGCATAAGTTGTATGCCGTCTTTCCACTTCTCTCGCTGTTGATGGCGTATGCGTGAGTAGTGCTCATTTGCAAGGTCTCGATTAGAGGTCTTGTCTCTTAATATACGAGGGCGTAGGAAGACCATAAGATTCTTCTTGTTGTATACGGTGCTCTTACTGCTAAACAGATGACCGAGAATAGGGATGTCGCCCAGTAGAGGTATCTTTTGATCTGTCTCAGTGAGGTCGTTAGACATCAACCCGCCTAAAACTATTATTTCACCATTATCCACTAATACCGTGGTCTTGATATTCCTCTTTTTTGTAGTTATCCCATCCTCAGTGGTTTTTTCAGAGGCAGCAACGCTTGATACCTCCTGTTCAATCTTGAGTTCAATGGTCTCCCCTTCATTGATATGGGGGGTTACCGTCAGCTTGATGCCCACGTCTTGGCGTTCGATGGTTTTGAATGGATTGGTAGCGCCTGCGGCATCATTGGTATATTGGCCGGTTACGAAAGGTACATTCTCACCCACCACGATCGATGCCTCTTCATTGTCCAGTGTCACCAGAGAAGGGGTGGAGAGGATATTCGCATCAGTGTCTTTAGCAAAGGTCTTTAGTACTGCCCGGAGATCTCCACTTGAATAAAAGCCCAGACTCAAACCACTTCCGCCAATACCCAGTGCCGTCGAAAAAAGTGATGTTCCATAGTAGCCATCACTGGTTCCAGACGTTTCCCATTCCACACCCAGGTCCATGGTTTTATCGTCGCTAACTTCAACAATAATCGCCTCAATATGGACTTGCTCACGTCTTATGTCCAACTGACTAATGACGCTCTTGAGCGACTTCATTAAAGTCGATGGCGCGGTTAATACCAGGGCATTGGTGGACTCCTCAGCTTGAATATCAAATAAGGATCCTTGAGATTGTTTTTTCTTGTTATCCGGGTTGGATTTTACCATCTTGTCGCCAACTCCACGTAGCACCTCTGAAAGTTTTTTGGCATTGGCGAATTTTAGATATATAACCTCGGTATTACCTTCGTTAGCTACTGGCATATCAAGTTTGGTTATGATCTTTCCGAGGTTGGCTCTCCAGCTTGGATCTCCATTTAGTATTAGACTGTTGGTTCGCTCATCAGCCGAGATGCTCTGCCCTTGTCCTGTGGGTGCCTTGCTTTTGGTCGGCGTGTTTTTCACTAGTTTGCTTAGCGTCTGGACGAGAGTTTCTGCACGTGCGTGTTTGAGCTTGATGATTTCAACGCCAAAATTATTGGCTTGGTCAATTCTGTGGATAATATCTACGATCCTGTTGACATTGCTAGCGCTGTCGGTGATAACCAGCGTATTGCTGCTGGCATGTGCAGCAATGTGTGCATATTGTGGAAGTAATGGTCTCAATATGGTGGAAAGTTGGGTGGCGTCTGCATGATTTACCTGGACCACTCTGGTGAGCTTTTTTTCGCCTTCAGATTTCTCTTCTGCCAACACGGTAGGTATGCTGTCCTGCTTTGCACCTGCGTTGGGAATGATCTTGATAACGTCTCCACTTGGAACCGCTGAAAAACCATGTACGTTTAATACGGCGAGAAATATCTCGTATATGTTCTCTGGTGTGGTTGGTGTTGAAAAAACTACCGTAACACGTCCTTTTACCCGTGGATCGATGATGAAGTTCTTTCCGGTCATCTCTGATACGGTGGCGACAAAGGCGCGTATGTCCGCATCGTTCAGATTCAGAGTCATGCTCTTCTCTTCTGCGTTCACCGAATTCGGAGACACATTCTGCTCTTCTGCGTTCACCGGGTCGTTCAGGTCCAGAGGCATGCTCTGCTCTTCTGCACTCACCGGTAGTGATATAAAAAGGAATAATAGAAAAATGGGGCTGCGAAGCTGCATACGTTATGACCTGATCTATTGGGATAAAAATATTATTATATTCATTTAGTAACGAGTGTCTCGGCATTACATATATTTGGTGGTTCTCTTTACCAGAGGGATATGTGGAGGAGGTTGCCGAGATAAGGTTGGCCTGTTATTTCTGCGTGATGGTTCCTTGGATTGAAGGCTTGGCTTTTTTAGTGTTAACGTTTCATGCCGGCCGTTTCGTTGAAGAATGATGCGTTCTTTTTCAATGGCATACAGAGTAGCGCCACCGGGCAATTTTTCTCCCTTGTGGAAGTTTTTCTGAGATTTTCCTGACTCTGAGATAATGGCAAGTCCATCATCAGTATCACGGTTAAATAATACCCCTATCAACTCTAACTTAAGATTTGTCTCAGGCGCATCAAGCGTTTCTCTCTTCAATGGTGTATCAGACTGTTTGCTTACCTCACCAAATATATGGAGCTTTGCCAGTAGACTGTAATTGATCTTCCCGCGTTTTGATTTGCCAGCAGGCTGCGAAAGTGGAGCATTGATAGACGATTGGAGCGAACTTTGTTCCTGTTGCAATAAACCGGCTGCTCTAAAACTGGCGAGTCCAAGCAGAATGGCGGCAATAAACGCCGACGTTCTAGTAAGAATTAGAGAATTTACGGAAAATTGGGTCACGGCCAAATCAGTCCTTGAACTATTACTAATTATTAAAGCTATTGGCTTTATCCGGCCAGTATATATCTTATAGTGCAAAAATAATCACTAGAACTCCACCAATTCCAGACAGATTATAAAAAAATCACACCATCTGCTAGTTACCAGAAAAGAATAATCAGTTAGTATCCTCTTGGAACAGGGGTTTGAACAGGGGTTTAAGGAGATAATATGACTGTTTGCAAGATTAATAACAAGAAATTGGTGAATAATTGCGCAGGTTTTACCTTGGTAGAAATCATGGTGGTAGTGGTGATTTTAAGCATACTGGCCGCGATTGTAGTACCAAAAATCATGAGTCGTCCAGATCAGGCCAGAGAGGCCAAGGTTATGCAGGATATCAGGGCGCTTTCTTCAGCCCTAGACCTGTATAGGCTGGATAATTTCACCTATCCAACCACAGATGAGGGGGTTGAATCACTGGTTAAGCGCCCCGGTAGTCTGCCAACAGGCGCTAAATGGAAGGACGGCGGTTATGTCAAGCGTCTTCCCAAGGACCCGTGGGGCAATCCATATAGTTACCTGCAACCAGGCTCTCACGGTGAATTTGATCTGTTCTCTCTTGGGGCAGATAACGCTGTGGGTGGGGCTGGTTCAAATACAGATATTGGGAACTGGGACCTAGAATGAGCCTAATACGCCGCCAGATGAGAACGAGGCGGTCAGATGGTTTTACTTTAATCGAACTACTTGTCGTAGTATTCCTTATTGGCCTGATAAGTGGTTTCGCGGTATTGAGTATCAATGCGCTGGGTAATGACAGAGATATAGACGAGCAAATACGGAGACTCCAGTATCAGCTGAGAATGGCCAGTGAGGAGTCAGTAGTTCAAGGACGGCCAATTGGCGTGCAGTTTGAGCAAGGTAAATATCTTTTTCTGATTGCGGGCAAATCCGAATGGTTGGAGATCACAAATAACAAAGCACTTCGTTCACAACAGCTACTTCGTGGCTGGAAATTTGAATTACAGCTCGGAGGACAGGACTTTTCTCTGACAAAGACAGAAACAGAAACAGAAACAGAAACAGAAGATTCTAAGACTAAACCGCTTCCTCAAATTATCTTTTTTTCAAGTGGTGAAATATATCCATTTGAATTGCTGGTTGTTGATTTGGACAACACTCCAAGATATCGAATATGGTACGGAGAAGATGGGGTGATCGCCATGGAATTGATAGAAAAAAGCTGATCAGAGGCTCGCTAACTATATGATCAAGCAATCGCAAAAAGGATTTACACTATTAGAAGTAATTGTCGCATTAGTAATCCTTACTCTGACAATGGGCGGCCTGGTAAAGAGCATTGGGGATGGTGCAGCTAACCAAAATGCGATTGAGGAACGTACATTTGCTCAGTGGGTAGCAATGAATCAGATTGCCAAGATGCAACTTGAATCACCACAGATCAAGACAGGTAGCAGTAGTGGCGTAGAGGAAATGGCAGGCAGGCAATGGGCCTGGAAGCAAATTATTGAAAAAACTACTGATCCTTCCGTTCACCGCATCATTGTCACTGCTGGAAGAGAGGGGCAGACATCTGAACTTGCTAGAACTATCGGTTACTTGTGGGCAAAAAATGAATAGTCGTGGCCTTACAAAGGGGTTTACCCTGCTGGAGCTATTGATTGCAATATCTATTTTCTCAGTAATGGCGACTTTGGCATATGGAGGAGTCAAGCTGGTTATAGATGGGAGCATGCATATTGAAAAATCTGCTGATGGTTTAGCATCTTTGCAAAGAACATTTCTCTTTATACAACAAGACCTCCAACAAGCTGTTCCGCGAGGGGCCAGGGATGAGTTTGGGGATCAAGAAGGCGCACTTATATCCGGCACTGACGACAAGCTGCTTCAACTAACCAGAGGCGGGGTAAATGGTGGGTTAATGGGAGGAGCAGATCTACGACGGGTAGAGTATCATCTAGTCGATGGTCGGCTGGATCGTCTGGTGTGGCCTGTTCTGGATCGTGTTCAGGATGTTACAGCTAGCCGTCTTCGCCTAATTGAAGGTGTCCAAGGCATTGATATCAGGTTTGTGGGTTATGAGGGAACTGATTGGCAGGGTTCGTGGTCTGTAGAATCGACGTCAGAGAAGGAGATTCTGCCTAGAGCTGTGGAAGTCATAATTACAACTGAACAGTATGGCGCGGTTTCCCGCATATTTGTTGTTGGCTCATGAATTCCTGTCCCAATAAATCCCGCGGTATTGCCCTGTTGACTGTGCTGTTGGTGGTGAGTATTGCCACAATATTTGCTGTGTCATTTATCAAGCGGCAGTGGATTGATATACGAAAAACCCAAAATACCCAGAGAATGGAGCAGAGTTGGTTATACGCACAGGGTGTTGATGCGTGGGCGCTCGGTCGGTTACAGGATGACTTAAAAAAGAACAAAGTCGACAGCGAACACGATGATTGGAATCATCCAATTGAACCAACAGATATTGAAGGTGGACAGATATCGGCCAAAATTACCGACTATCAGGGCA
>SWBY01001834.1_pt1 | contig 11969 bp, 7 predicted proteins | sample 4693071 | NCBI WGS metagenome assembly SWBY01 (sample SAMN10267273, study PRJNA491770) | bioreactor metagenome | isolation source: DHS bioreactor inoculated with marine methane seep sediment | place: Japan: Omine Ridge, Nankai Trough | collected 2006-05-06 | reverse complement strand
GGTCTGGGGAAAATCCTTTGTTTCAATGACGGGGATGTTAACAATGACGACACACTCACTGCCGAGGATGCGCAACAGGCATTTTCTATCGTAATGGCACACCTCCTGCCCAGTTATCAGCAGGAATGCTCCGCAGACTGTAATGGCAGTGGAACGGTAACAGCAGGTGATGCCCAATCCATTTTCGGTGCTGTATTAGGACTCGATTCCTGTGTCGATCCGGCTTGATCTGAATCGATGTAACATTACTGGAATATTGGAATAATGGAATGGTGGAATGGTGGGTGGGAGAATCACACTTGAATAATCATTAATCGGGTGCGACTGTTCGCCCTTTCGACGTTTCGTCTTTTCGTAGAAGTCCCCGCCATTTTTTTATACAATCAAAACCTATATCGACGACGAGCCATAAATCATTGATGGTTCAGTCGTTTATCTCGCCATAGCTGGAACAACGGAGGCGGATCCCCGCCAGTTTTTTGTATTCGCATTTTCAATGCTCTAATGATTGTAAACTCTTGTAGAATAAAGGTAGAACGCCACACACCATGCTAAGAAAGATCACTTTTTTGTAAGGACTTACGCCCACTCCGAAAAGTGGGCGTTTTTACTTCAGAGTCCATTCAGATACCACTCTGTTTCAAAAATCACTTGTTTTCTTCGTCATGCATTGCCGCAACTATTCAGAAATTTGCAGAATGATCTAGCCTTCGTCATAATCGGATGGAGGTAAAGACATGAAAATTCAGTTGATGATTTTTGCATAGCTGTCAGCCAGATGGTGATTTGTTTTAAGACTAGGAGTTTCAAAATGACTGCGATTGGATACCAACGAAACCGTTTGCTATCAGTTTTGTCTCTGATCCTGTTATTATTATGTGCCTTCTGCACCGCATCAGAAGTTACCGATGTATTACCACCCGGTGGATCTCATTCTGCGGTTATCGACACTGATTTATCCGTGATCCTGGATGCCACGGTAGATGCAGGCACTGTGGATTCCAGCACCTTTGTAGTGCATGGTGGATTCCACGCGCCGGTAACAGGTTCATTTTATACAGACACGGACACGTTCACCTTCGATCCCACAACCAACTTCCATCCGGGAGAACTGATCCAGGCCACGGTCACAAATGGGATTGAAGCCGGAGGTGACCCGGTTAATCCCTATGTTTGGTGGTTCCGTACTGAGGTCACATCAGGTGTTGGCACATTCTTTGATAGCGGTCAAATACTGGGTGACATTCGCTGTTCCAACACTACAATAGGTGATGTCGATGGTGACGGGGATCTGGATGCATTTGTGAGTACCTGGTGCGTGGGAAACATTGTCTGGTTGAACGATGGTAACGGGACTTTCGTGGACAGCGGGCAATCCCTTGGGAACTATTGCGATATAATTATCTCGTTGGGTGATATAGACGGTGATGGTGATCTGGATGCGTTATCCAGCATAGGCTTACATCAGGGCAACCGTGTCTGGGTAAACGATGGGAGCGGAATTTTTATGGACACTGGTCAGTCCCTGTGGAATGCTTATTGTTTTGGACTCTCTTTGGGTGACCTTGATGGCGATGGTGATCTTGATGCATTCGTGAATAACTGGGAAGAGGGAAACCGTGTCTGGTTGAATGATGGTAACGGGATTTTTATGGACACTGGTCAAGTGCTTGGTCTTTCACCCAGCGAAGAAGTCTCATTGGGTGATCTTGATGGCGACGGCGACCTGGACGCATTTGTCACAAACGCGGGTGTGAGTAACCACATCTGGTTGAATGACGGTTCTGGCTATTTCACATACACCGGACAAGTGCTGGGAAATAATGATAGTCGTGGTGTCTCATTAGGCGATCTGGACAATGATGGCGACTTGGATGCGTTTGTCGCCAATGTGGACCATGCCAATCGAATCTGGTTAAACAACGGGAGTGCGGTTTTCACTGACAGCGGGCAATCATTGGGTAGTAATAGTAGTAGAGACGTATCGTTGGGCGATCTGGATAACGACGGCGACCTGGATGCGTTTGTTGTTAATGATGACAATCAGAGCAACCGGATCTGGCTAAACGAGGGTGACGGAATATTCACAGACAACGGTCAAATACTGGGACACAGCAACAGTAACGGATGTGATCTAGGCGATCTGGATGGCGATGGTGATCTGGATGCATTTGTTACCAACCGTCAGGCCGGCAATCGAGTCTGGTTGAACGGAGTCAGACCGACAGAGACACCGACACCGAATATTACACCCATGTCCACCGCAACACCAGTTTATGCACATGTCGTATCGGTGTCGCCCTTAGGAGGATCGCATACCGCACCGGTGAGTACGGACCTCTCTGTAACCGTGAGTAATGTGTTGAATCCCGGCACAGTGAATTCAAGCACTTTCGTTGTTCACGGCGGATTCAATGCCCCGGTTACCGGTTCGTTCAGCATAAGTATTGACACCTTCATATTCGACTCCAACCTTGATTTACATCCGGGTGAAATGATCCATGCCACAGTAACAAGCGGTGTGGAAGCCGGAAGTGAGCCGGTGAACCCCTATGTCTGGTGGTTCCGTACAGAGGTAACAAATGGCAGCGGTACTTTCATTGACAGCTATCAATCCCTGGGGAGTAATAATAGTACAAATGTCTCATTGGGCGATTTGGATGGTGACGGTGACCTGGATGCGTTTGTTGCTAATGTCTGGTTCAATCACAGAAACAGTGTGTGGTTCAATAATGGCAGCGGAATTTTCACAGACTCCGGTCAAACTCTTGGGCGTGCTTATAGTTATGGTGTCTCGTTGGGCGATCTGGATGGCGATGGCGACCTGGATGCGTTTGTGGCCAACAATATTTACAATGAGGGTAACCGCGTCTGGTTGAACGATGGTGGCGGTACTTTCAGTGCCACTTTTCAATTTCTGGGGGATTCTGATAGTGAAGATGTATCACTAGGCGATGTGGATGGCGACGGTGATCTGGACGCCTTCACGGTAAACAAGTATGCCGGAAACCGGGTCTGGTTCAATAATGGGCTAGGTCAGTTTGTTGACAGCGGTCAAGTCCTGGGAAGCTTTTGGAGTCATGGTGTCTCGTTGGGCGATGTGGATGGCGATGGCGACCTGGATGCATTCGTTGTCAATCTTTATCAAGATAATCGGATCTGGAAAAACGACGGGAGTGGCGTGTTTTCAGACAGCGGTCAAAACCTGGGTGGCTTTGCCAGCAAGGATGTCTCCTTTGGTGACGTGGATGGCGATGGTGACCTGGATGCATTCGTCGCTAACGATGGAGAGGGTAACCAGATCTGGTTAAACAATGGGAGTGGGAATTACACGGACAGTGGTCAATCTCTGGGGAATTCCGCTAGTTTTCGTGTCGCCCTAGGCGATATAGATGGCGACAGCGACCTGGATGCGTTCGTTGCCAATGCAGACGAAGGCAACCGGGTTTGGCTGAATGATTCAGGGACCTTCACAGACAGCGGTCAAACCTTGGGAAATTACTCGAGTAAGGGTATCGCATTAGGTGATTTAGATGAAGATGGAGATCTGGACGCATTCATAGCCAACGAAGGCTCTTGGGACGGCCAGGGCAACCGGGTGTGGCTAAACCAGGATCACCCGGCACCTACACCGACACAAGAAGGCCCACCGTGGCCCGTCCGGACACCAACATATCCACCACCAACCCACACGCCACTACATTGGCCCGTCTGGACCCCGACCCACCCGCCACAAAGGACACCTACGCCTGGATGCACGGGACTCGGCTGCACGGTCACCATGCCCGGAAATTTTTGCTACCCCGGTGATGAATATTTCGTTGACATCACCAGCTGCAACCCGGATACCATAACTTATCCTGATGTACTGATGTTTGTGGTTCTGGATGTGTATGGCATATATTTTTTTGCACCTACCTTCTCAGACTATGACCATTATCTCCTGAATTTAGCGCCAGGTGAGACCATCATCAGTGTACTGCCCGAATTCATCTGGCCCACCAATTCCGGATCTGCATCAGGTGTGTTCTGGTATGCCGGAATGACCAACCCTGAGATGAATGCCCCGTTCGGCACGATGGATACTTTCGAGTTCGGGTGGGGAATGCGATTCACTTCCTGATCCGCCTCTTCCCGCAGCCATCGCAGGAATTTTTCCAGGCCTGAAAGTTCTGAATTTGTCCGTGCCGGGGAGCCGGTGCGGACGTAATTTTCTAACCCGTCGAAAAACTTGGGTACACTCTTGGGTACGTTTACAACGTCAATTTAGGTCAATTTACGTCGAGTATGCCAATTTCTGCAAAAAGGCGAATCAGTTGTCCACAATGCGCTTGCGTAATGCCAGACGACAGCTTGTGAGTCAGACCGTTTCTATGTTCTGGCGTTGGGAACTAATTCCGTCCTTTAATCGCTTCTCTTTCCATTTCATGACCTCCAATGGCGTTATCTCATCGAGATACTTTCCTTTGGACGCTGGAAGCCACTGGCAGTTCATCCTGCTGTGTTCTTTAATGTAGGTATTTAGCGCCTTATCCGTTTTGCAATGATCCAGATATTTCTCAGCCAAGCCGATCAAACAGGATTCGGACTTTCTTCTTCTTTGTAGGTAGTTCTGGAAGATCCAAATCATCCAGTGCTTTGCGCTTTTTAAACTCGCGCACACCAAATGACATCACAGTAATTTTCTGCTAAATTTGAATAATGTAGTCAGTTCCGGTTTGGCTGGGAGGTTAGGATATGAGGAAGGTATTTGTCGTTCCTGGAATCTTTATTATTTTGGCGATATTGCTGCCCTGCGTAATGTCTGCCGCCATTATCCATGTTCCTGCAGACCAATTGACTATTCAAGCGGGGATTGATGAGGCTGTAATTGGGGATACAGTTTTAGTTGCGGATGGGATGTATACGGGTGACGGAAATCGGGATATCGATCCGATCGGGAAAGATTTACATTTAATGTCCGAGAATGGACCTGAATCATGCATTATTGATTGCCAGGGATCAGCAGCAGAGAATCACAGGGGCTTCCATGTCCATAGTTCTGAGAGTGATGCGCTGATTATCGAGGGATTTACCATATTAAATGGTTTTATCAGCCAGCCCATACCTATCGGTTATGGTGGAGGAATATACTGCCGAGACAGTTCCCTGACCATTAATAATTGTCATATTCTGAATTGTTATTCTCAAAATTCTGGTGGTGGACTGCATTGCTACAATTCATCAGTTATTATTAAAGATTGTTTAGTGATTGGTAATGGAGCCTATAATAGCGGTGGAGGTATTGGTGTCGGATCAGACAGTGTTGCGGATATCCGAAATAGCACAATTTTTCAGAATTATACCGAGAATCATTCTGGTGGCGGTATTTTCTATGATGGATGGACTTCAGGAAGTATTGTCGGTTGTACCATCACAGAAAATTATGCTGCAAATCGAGGTGGTGGTATTTGTTCAAACACTGCTGATATTGCAATAAGAACTTGTACAATTTCCGATAATTGTTCCCACCTGTACGGCGGTGGAATACTCAAAGTAGGTTCTGGAATGACAGAGATCTCAAACTGCCTTATTTCCGGGAATTCCACGGAAGCAGTTTATCCTGCAAATGGTGGCGGCATGTGTATTTACAATGGTGCCGTCATCACAAATTGCGTATTCACAAATAATTCTGCAAACAATGACGAGGGTGGTGCTTTGGCATTGATCGCTGATGATTCAGTCATTCCTGAAATATGGAACTGCCTTTTTGTGGAAAACTCATCGGGAACTGCCTGTGGGGGAATTTACTGTATTCAGTCCTCACCACTTATTGTGAACTGTACACTTTTTGGAAATACATCGCCTTCAAACAGTTCGATTTATTGCGATGATACTTCAAATCCATTGATTATAAATAGCATTTTATGGAATGAAACCGTGAATCAGATTGAGGGTCCAGGAACTCCGACAGTCACTTATTCGGATATCAAGGGCGGTTATCCCGGCATCGGCAATATAGATGCTGATCCATTACTTGTGCCTGGCCCGTTGGGTGACTATTACTTAAGTCACATTGCGGCAGGGCAGGCTGAAAACAGTCCATGTATTAATGCAGGCAGTGATCTTGCACAAAATATTTGTTTCGATATGTCCTGGGGTCAGATTTGTTTAAACGAATTAACAACCAGAGCCGACGAAGTAACTGACTCCGATATTGTAGATATAGGGTATCATTATTTTGATGATGATTTTCGACCTATCCCCACCACAAACGTAATTGGTATATTGGGGATGCTTATTGCCATTACTTTTATTTTAATCTCCAGGCGATTTTAGATCGCGATGTAATAACATTCATAATTCTTCACCCACGAACTCGACAAATCCTCCTGGAATATATTCATTGTTTCCTGAATTGCGCAAAGATAATTGGATTCACCAGATGCTGTTTGCGCCGGTGATACCGGCGATTGAACCGGCGGGTTGAGTGTTAGTAGCGTCCCATAATAAGTCAACTCAGAGGGTTACTTGATGTACCCCAGTTCCTTCAATTGATCTTCAAGTGCTGGAGAAAGTGTATCCCGGGACTTTTCAATCATTTTTTCCTGGCTGTCCCCCTGATTTTTCCGGAAGGTTTCCGGGACGAACAGATGAAACTTATTCTTGTCTCTCCGTTGCACATTGTAGATGTCCACACCTGAAATTGCCTGATACTGTTCCCGGAGTTGGGCAGCTGTTTCAGGATTCTTTTCCAGTAGATTCTCATGTTCATCGGGATCATCTGAGAGCCTGTACAACTCGTCGTTTTCCGGTTTATCACGCATGATAAGCTTCCAATCACGGATGTCACGGATGGCAAAATCACTTTTTTCACTGATTCTGTATCGATCCCCCGTGAGTGATGATCGACCCTTTATGAATCCGGCCAGATCGATTCCCTGTAAACCTGACTTGACCTCTGGAACCGGCAGGTTGAACATGGTCAGCAGCGTAGGCAGGATATCGACTGTCTCCACGGGACCTTCCAGGATATACGGGCTGAGACCCGGTGCTACAATGATGACAGGAACCCGAAGCTGGGTCTCGTAGAGCCGGTTGTGACCAAAATACGTTTTCTCCCCGAGACTCTCGCCATGGTCCGAGAAAATCACCACAATAGAATTTTGAAGAAGGTCACGGTCCCGGAGGGCCTGGAATAGCTCGGCCATAACGGCATCGGTATACCGGATTCCTGCCTTGTATCGGGCCCGGATAAACCGGGTATCTTCAGCTGAGAGTGTGTGCTTGTTCAGATACCGTGGATCAAGAGTCTCCCGGTTTTCAAAGTTGGAATTGGGTCTATCCGTGAATAAATCCGCATAGGAGTCTGGTGGATCATATGGACTGTGAATCTCATATGTGTGCATAAAAAAACAGAATTTGTTCTGACGATGGGTATCGATCCAGTTCAGAGATCTTTCCAGGATGGAATCCAATGGACCACCGCTATCATCATACTCCTGAAATCCCACGGCATTTCCGAACTGCCTGTTCATAAGGCCACCATCGACAACAGCACCAGTATCCCAACCATTTCCTGCAAAAATACTCGCCAGTGTCGTGGCAGTTTTATCTTGAGGATTCAATTTCTGCCGATGCAGATATTGGGACCGGAACACAGCTTTGTGTGACGCCACGGTTGACGGTACCTGGGCTGTGACATCAGCCAGAATTACACCTGACCGGCTCAGGGAATCAAGAAACGGACTGACGGGTACCTCGAATCCGTACTGGCCAAGATAATCAGACCGAAGCGTATCCAGAGAGATCAAGATGAGGTTATCCGGCGCACTCGTCACGACTGCTGGCTCAGTGACCGGTGTCTCCGGTTGCTCAATCCCGCATTGCCACACAGTTGTTGCCAGCATCACCAACAGGACAATTCTAACTTTTATACTGCTCACGAGCTTCCCTGCTTTCCCGGTTCAAATGGATCCATAAACCATGTCGCCACGCTCTCCCTCCAACGAATCAGTATCGTCTGGAGGGTCCGGTTCATGGCTATTCAGGGTTATCTTAAAACCAGGATAGATTCAAGGAAGCATCTTCAGAGATATCAGTGGTCGCAAGCATTCCTGCCGGGGAGTAATATCCCGTTGAGATAGTCCTTCACTACTTTTTCAGGCGGCTCAGCCGACGGTGTTATACTTTCCGTTGAGATGATTGTCTGCGAATTGACATCCACACTCACCATTGCAAACGTTTCACAATGACCGAAATGCATACACAGTCTGCCACCGGCAACAGGCAGCACTATGATATCCGTAACGGAATCAGACGTGGGGTCAGAGATCTCGTCGGGTTTCTCCAAATGCGTATCCATGGCCAGAACCGGAGAAATAACCGATTCAAATGCATGTGCGGCCGGTGAATCCGGGTCTTATTGCTTGCTGCTGATGCAGATGTGAATGCGGAAACTAAGGATGGCAAAAAACATTGCCGAACGATATAATCATCCGTCTCTTCTAGAGATTTTCGATGAACATAGATGCCAATTAGATGCCAGTAAAGATTCAGAAGTTCGATTTCAACTGGCTTTCTTGGCGTAACTGGCGATAGACTGATTCTCTGTGATCCGTTGGGAGGTAACTGCAATTGAATCCTTTATGAGTCATGACATCTGTCGAGGTAGCATCAGGTTTATTGAAGGATATTGGAGGATATTCAAGTGAGAAATAAATTATTGAACTGCAATCTTGTGATTCTTTTCACTATATTATTGTTGGTTACATTGATCTCATGCGATGAAAGTGAGAACGATTCAACTGGACCTGATCCAACCTATACGCCTTACCCTACGTACACTCCTTACCCAACCTTCACTCCTGTTCCTACAGTCGCCCCTACTCCTTCACCTACTCCAGTTGACTGCGAAGTCGTGTGCTGGTGTACAGAATTATCCCATGGCTGGGATCCAACATGTGAATCTGGTAATTACGATCAAGTTTCAGATGGTGAGACTGATGAATTTGGGCGTTACTGGCATGGCTGGGGTGAGAGAAACTACAATCACCATAATGGACGCTATACATTTGAATTTTTCGTTACATTCGTTGGCGAATCTGACACCATAGAATTCGTTCGATATCTTATTTATGATGGACCCTTCGGTGATTCAACACAGGAGTGCACGTGTATACCCTAGCCCGAGTCAATTGCACGAAAACTGCCAATCCTGATCACATTAACTCTGAGTGATGGGAATCTATCTTCAAAGGTGGCCGCTATGAAAAAGTTATTACTGATTGTTCAGATGCTGATATTCTCAAGCGTGGTAAACGCGGCAGTGATCCAAGTTCCCAGTGAATATCCCACGATCCAGGCAGGCATCAATGTGGCTTTGGAAGGTGATACAGTTCTGGTTGCGGATGGATCCTACACTGGGGATGGAAACAGGGATATTGATTTCAAGGGTAAGGAAATCACTGTTATGTCTGAAAATGGTGCTCTAAATTGTGTGATCAATTGTGAAGGGACGGAAGAAAATAATCACCGCGGATTTTATTTTCATACTTCAGAAGGTGCCAAATCAATAATTGAGGGATTCACGATTGAGAACGGATTTGATTATTTCGGAGGTGGAATCACCTGTACTTCCTCCTCGCCAACTGTTACAAACTGTAATTTTTTGAGGAATACTGCTCTGAACCACGGAGGTGCAATTCATTGTATTTCCTCCGCATCCCCTTCATTTCTTAATTGCTTATTTTCAAATAATTCAGCGGAATATGGGGGCGGAGTTTTCTGTAATGACTCATCGCCAGCATTTAATAATTGTACTTTTTCAGGAAATTCAGCACAATTTTGGGGTGGCGGAATCGTTTGTTTTGGATCTTCTCCGATTATTAGTAACTGTACTTTCGAGGAAAATTCTGCGCCTGAAAGCGGGGGTGGAATTTCAAGCTATTTTAATTCGGATCCATACATTATTGGGTGCATGTTCATTGGAAATACAGCTGGAGTTGGTGGTGGAATACGTAATTCTGCTTCCTCTTCACCAATAATCACCAATTGTATATTTTTAAACAATATTGCGACACAATACGGTGGCGGTTTTTTTTGTACTCACTCAGACTCGATTATCAATAATTGTACATTTAATAAAAATACAGCAATGGAATCCGGAGGTGCTCTATCCTGTAGTGAATCATTCGCTCTTATACGCAATTGCATTTTTTGGGATAATGTTCCCATTGAAATACACTCCCCGAACAGTAGTACTGTCGTTCTATTTTCGAATATTCAAAACGGATACCCAGGCATTGGAAATATCAACAAAGATCCTATTTTCATTGGTGAAGGAAATCATCCGTTTAAACTATCCAGCTTATCACCCTGCATAGATACAGGTACCGATCAAAACGCTCCACAGACTGATATGCGGGGATCTAGCCGTCCAAGGGGCGGTGCCATTGATATGGGCGCTTATGAATATGATGGATGGCCGCTTACATCACGGGTTTATATACGGATGCCTTCACACAATTATTTGCCTGGTGATCTCTGTTATTGCAATGTGGATGTCTGGAATGCTGAACAAAACCAGCTTACAGGATATCCATTATTTGCTGTACTAAACATATTTGGCAGCTATTACTGGGCTCCAGGTTTTACGAATGAAATTGATAATTACATCCTTGATTTTCCACCTGGTTTATCGTCGACATCCATTATTCCAGGCTTCATATGGCCTGAGGGTGCTGGATCTGCTTCTGGCATCGTCTGGTATGCGGGACTCGCTAACCCTGAAATGACGGAACTTGTTGGTGAGATGGGTGTGTTTGATTTCGGGTGGTCTGAGTAAATAAGCATCTTGATGCACGAAAATCGCCAATCCTGGTATCATTTATTTTGAGTGTCGGGAGTTCTTTCTTTTTCCAAAGGTTGTGGGTATGAAAAAGTTATTAATGGCATTTCAGGTGTTGATTTTTTCAGCAATCGCAAACGCGGGAGTAATCCATGTTCCCGGGGATCAGTCCACAATCCAGGCCGGCATTGATGCTGCGGTGCATGGAGACACGGTTCTCGTCGCCGACGGGACCTATACCGGTGAAGGCAACCGGGATATTGATTTTCTGGGGAAAGAGATTTCCGTGATCTCAACGAATGGAGCCGAACATTGTGTCATCGACTGCTGGTCATCTTCATGGAGTGACAGGAGAGGATTTCATTTTCGGACCGGGGAAGATGAAAATTCTGTGCTGCAGGGTTTTACCGTTAAAAACGGCTTTGTTTCAGGCGGTTCCACACCCGCACATGGAGGGGGGATATACATCAGTTCCGAAACTTCACCTTTCATTCGCGATTGCACTTTTACGGGGAATACCGCCACAGCGGGAGGAGGGGGAATTTATATTCTCAACTCCTCACCCACAATCATGAACTGCTGTTTTATTGGGAACACGGCTTCCTCCGGGGGTGGAATCCGGTGCAACAGTTCCAACCCGTTAATAGTCGATTGTGCTTTTACAGAAAATGATGCTTATGAGGAAGGTTTTGGAGGAGGAGGAATCGCATGCAGCGGTCCGTCATCTCCAGTGATCCGAGATTGTGAATTTACATCGAACACCGCAGATTATTATGGAGGTGGCATATTTTGTATAAGTGGTTCATATCCGGAAATTTCCGATTGTCTTTTCCGGGAAAATGTATCCTGTTTAATGGGCGGTGGTCTTGCATCACACTGGTTTTCATATCCTCTTGTAACAAACTGTGTATTCACTAATAATTCATCCAGGAACGGAGGTGGTTTATCGAGTTCCCATCATGCATATCCCTCAGTGAGAGAATGCAGATTTAACAGCAATATTTCTGAAGAATCTGGAGGTGGAGTTTATGCTTCAAAGTCCTATCCGATCATTTACGATTGTTCATTTATTGGAAACAACGCACCTGAGGGTGCGGGTATCTATACGGCTGCCTCAACATCGGCGACGATCAAAAACTGC
>SWBY01010105.1_pt1 | contig 12004 bp, 14 predicted proteins | sample 4693071 | NCBI WGS metagenome assembly SWBY01 (sample SAMN10267273, study PRJNA491770) | bioreactor metagenome | isolation source: DHS bioreactor inoculated with marine methane seep sediment | place: Japan: Omine Ridge, Nankai Trough | collected 2006-05-06 | reverse complement strand
AAGAAGGCTGTAGCTAAGAAAAAGGTTACCAAGAAAAAAGCCCCAGCCAGAAAGAAGGCTGTAGCTAAGAAGAAGGTTGCCAAGAAAAAAGCCCCAGCTAGAAAGAAGGCTGTAGCTAAGAAAAAGGTAGCCAAGAAGAAGGCTACACTGAGACCACGCAAGGTCACCCCGCGCAAGAAACGCTAGATCGGGGTGTAAAATCAGAGAAAAAGGCCCGCAGTCTGCGGGCCTTTTTCTTTTTATACTACAGAGAACCTCAGATAACCCCTTGAAACTCCTCTATATAACCCCCCAATAAAATCACTCTGATACGCGACCTGAACTGGCAAATAGCTGGTATGCTGGATTGTCGGTTTCTTCACTGCAAAAAAGCCCAATCTGTTTAAGCACAGCCTTAAGATTATTCCCTTGGTCCTTTTGCACATGCACGCCCATCAATACTCTTCCATAGGCCGCCCCATGGTTTCTGTAATGAAACAGACTGATATTCCAGCGCCGCCCCATATGTAACAGAAAATTCAGTAGAGCACCGGGGCGCTCTGGAAATTCTATTCGATACAGACTCTCATCAACTATGGTCGGCGCATGCCCACCGACCATATAGCGGATATGCAATTTAGCCAGTTCATTTTCAGTCATATCAATAACCAAGTAGCCTCTGTTTTGCAGCTGCTCGATCACCTCATGTCGCTCCCGATCACCATGGGTCAGTTCGATACCAACAAAGATATGGGCCTGACCAGCATCACGGTATCGGTAGTTAAACTCGGTCACACTACGTTTTCCCAAAGCACGGCAAAATGCCAAGAAACTGCCAGGACGCTCCGGTATCCTGACTGCAAGCAAGGCCTCTCGACTCTCCCCCAACTCAGCCCGCTCCGCTACATGACGCAATCGATCAAAATTTATATTAGCTCCACTGGCAATCGCCAGCAGCTGTTCGCCCAAGATCCCGCGCTCCTTAACATACCTCTTTAATCCTGCAACAGCCAAGGCACCCGCTGGTTCAGCGACTGCTCTGGTGTCATCAAACTGGTCTTTGATGGCGGCACATATCTCATCAGTGCTCACTAGCACCACCTCATCGACAACCTTTTTCGCTACACGAAAATTCTCTTTCCCAACCTGTCGCACCGCAACCCCGTCGGCGAATATACCTACCTGTTTCAACCGCACGCGTCGATTTGCCTTCAGTGCCTGCTGCATGCTCGGAGCATCCTCCGGTTCCACCCCAATGATCTTCACCTCTGGATAGACATACTTTACATATGCACCCACACCCGCAATTAGGCCACCACCGCCCACCGGGACAAAGATTGCGTGGGGCGGACCTGCATGCTGGCGCAACATCTCCATACCTATGGTGCCCTGCCCAGCTATGACTTCGGAGTCATCAAACGGATGCACAAATACCATCCTTTTTTGCTGTGCGAGATTGACGGCATACTCATAGGCATCATCGTAGGAATCTCCATGCAACACAGCCTTACCCCCAAGATCCTGAACTGATCGCACCTTGATACTTGGCGTAGTTTTAGGCATGACGATCAGCGACTTTATCCCAAGCTTGCTGGCCGCAAGAGCCACACCCTGAGCGTGATTACCAGCTGACGCCGTAACAACACCCCTGCCTCTCTCATCAGAATTTAGGCCGCTAATCTTGTTATAGGCACCACGCAACTTAAAGGAGAATACAGACTGCAGATCCTCACGCTTGAGATGGACCTGGTTGTTCAAGCGCCCAGAAAGCATCGGCATATAATCCAGCGGCGTTTCCTGCGCCACCTCATATACCCTGGCCCTTAATATCTTTTCAATATATCGCTCAGACATATATTTTATTTCCTAGATTCAAAACCATCATGACTTAACCTGCTTGCAAGGCTATCATAACCAGACATAGCAACCATACCGGAGTATCTCCATGACCGCCGACGAACAAAAAAGGGTAGCCGCCGAAGCAGCACTGGAATATTTTGATGAAGGTATCATCGGCGTGGGCACGGGTTCTACCGTAAACCACTTTATCGATCTGCTTGCAGGCATAAAGCAGCGAGTGGAGGCTGCGGTCTCCAGCTCTGACGCCTCCACCCAGAGACTCAAGGGAATCGGCATCCCGGTCATAGACCTGAATGCGGCCGGTGAGTTGGAGTTGTATGTGGATGGTGCAGACGAATCAAATCATCATCTACAACTAATAAAAGGTGGTGGTGGCGCTCTCACCAGAGAGAAGATTATTGCCCAGGTCAGCAAGAAATTTATCTGTATTGCGGATGAAGGCAAGCTGGTAAAGATGCTGGGGCAGTTCCCACTGCCGATTGAAGTCATCCCCATGGCGCGCAGCCTGGTGGCACGCGAACTGGTAAAACTAGGCGGGACACCGGTGTGGCGCGAAGGGTTTATTAGCGACAACGGCAATCAGATCCTGGATATACACAATCTGGAGATCATGGAACCGCTAAAACTGGAACAGCAGATCAACAATATTACCGGCGTAGTCACCGTTGGCCTGTTTGCCCAACGCCCAGCCGATCTGCTAATCCTGGGTACAGAACAAGGCGCAAAGATTGTAGAGATATAAAGGTAGCATCAGCATAATTGGCTGGCTTCACCAGCAGTTCCATAATCTTACTTCAATCTGCTGCTTGATAATTCCACCCAACAAAAAACGGGGCCCGAAGGCCCCGTTTAACGACTCAGGTTCTAATTATAAAACTTAGAACTTGTGTACGATACCAACTGAGAGTGCATCCCAATCGGCGTTGGTAGCGTTGGTATTGTAATCAGAGTACACAGCATAGACCTTGGTGCGGGTGCTCAGCTTGTGATCCAGACCGATGCTCCACTGATCTACATCATCAACCTGAAATCCAGCGGCTACGCTATTACGGACCATATCGTCTGCCTCGCCATATGCAGCCTTGAGGGTGTTGTTGCCCATGGTGTAGCTAGCGGACAACTGCCAGGAATCTCCACTATCCTTCGAAGCTGGGATTAAGACAGAAAGGTCATTAAGATCACGGTCTTCATAGATGAAACCCACATGCAAGCCATTGGCGGTGTAGCCCAGGCCTAGACGCCATTTGTCATAATCCGCGACGTTTGTGCCAAGACCGTAAATGTCATCTACATATTCACCGCTGAGATCCTCGTAGGCCAAGGTGGCGAAGAAAGGACCGTTGCTGTAGGTACCGGAGATAGAGGTAGCCTCGATGCCGTCGGCATCAGTGCTGCTCGAAGGCAGAACAACAGCAGCCACGAAGGAGAAGCCGTTCCAGTTAGGGCTCATATAGAAGACAGCGTCTGTCGCACGGATGTCATCAAAACCGAGTTGGTTAGCATCACCAACGTTATCACCGAACAGTTCCAGGCTGGAGGTAGAGCTCTTGTATGGGGTATCTACCTGACCGATACCTGCTACACCCCAGTTACCTGCCAGGGCAACGTAGGTGTTACGGGTGTTGCCAACATTGCCTTGGGAGTCACCGCTGATGTCGAACTCCATCTGGAACACGGCGCTCAGACCGTTACCCAGATCCTCGGAACCCTTGATACCGAATCTCGAGCTGTGGCTGTTAACGGCTGTGCCGTCATAGCCGGCTGCGAGGACGTCATTGCCGGTGCCAGGGATTGAGCCGGCCATGTTGGAATCATAGTCGATGCTATCGATGCTGTAGTGCAGCTGACCGTAGACGGTTACGTCGGCGGCGGCTGTCATTGGAACTGCAATTGCGGCGGCAACTGCGGCTGCTAGAAGCTGTTTTTTCATTTGTGAAACTCCCGTTTTATTGTGTTTAAAAGTGAACTTAATAAAATTCTGTGTTCAGCAAGGATGACTATAGACCCGAATTGGCAGTATTGCAACATTATTTTTGAAAAAAACCACATACCCCACACTTGTGGCATATTTACCACAACGATAGATTTAGACCGCCTTCTTTCTACAATCCATAAACAGTTAAATAAACGACATAACATACTGTATTCTCGATCATTATAGCCTCTATCAGGGCGGGGCTATTGCCTATGACGGATTATTGTACACGGCGAACAACAGAGGTGTTTTTTCTTAACTATCTGATCCATCCAATATACAAATATGCAAAATCCAACTGAGGATGATGTCTTTTGTTGCAAAAATGGTATGGCTGTAGGATTGTTTAGATCCAGGGGGATAGAGTCAAAGTTTCATGGCTTTTTGTCTGTTACCTCGATCCTGGTCAACCGTATACCCACAAAAAAGACCCGCTTGCGCGGGTCTTTTATTTGGCTGGGGACCGAGGATTTGAACCTCGACATGCGGAGTCAGAGTCCGGTGTCCTACCGTTAGACGAGTCCCCAATTTAGCTCCGTGGGAACGGGACCGAGGCCCCAAGCCCAGGCAACCAGGTGAAACGCGTTAGCGCTTCGAGAACTGCGGACGCTTACGGGCCTTGTGCAGACCAACCTTCTTACGCTCAACAGCACGTGCGTCACGGGTGAGAAAGCCGGCCTTGCGCAGCGGACTGCGAAGCTCTTCATCGTAACCGGTGAGTGCGCGAGCGATGCCGTGCCGGATTGCGCCGGCCTGCCCGGTAGTACCGCCACCGCTGACAGTAATCTTCAGGTCGACCTTGTCCAGCATACCGACAACCTCCAGCGGCTGACGCACCACCATACGGGCGGTCTCGCGGCCAAAGAAGTTATCCAGAGTACGATTGTTAACAGTGATATTGCCACTGCCAGGAGCCATAAAGACTCGTGCGGCTGAACTCTTGCGGCGTCCTGTTGCGTAGGTTTGTGTCTGTGCCATCTTTATCTATATCCAGATCTAAATGTTAGTTATGCAGCCGTTGGCTGCCTAGATATCCAGGGGCTTGGGTTGCTGAGCCTCATGCCCGTGCTCAGTACCTGCGTAAACCCGCAGCTTCTTGAACATGGCGCGTCCCAGAGTATTTTTTGGCAGCATACCCTTCACCGCCTTCTGAATTACCTGCTCCGGGGCCTTAACCAGCAGCTTGCCGAGACTGATCGATTTCAGGTTGCCGATATAGCCGGTATGGTGATAATACATCTTATCAGCCAGCTTATTTCCGGTTACGCGAATCTTCTCCGCATTAACCACAACTATATAGTCGCCGGTATCCACATGCGGGGTGTACTCAGGCTTATGCTTACCACGCAATCTATGCGCTATCTCACTAGCCAAACGGCCCAGGGTCTTGTTTGTGGCATCTACCAGATACCATTCGCGGCGCACCTCGGCCGGCTTTGTGCTTACGGTCGTCATCAGACTCGCTCCGAAAGAGAACTTACACTAAATATAGCTATTTGATACAAGTACAACCCGCTTTAGGTTGGACATCAAATCACTCGAAAAAAGAGCGCGAATGTTACAGGAGCCCCTAAAAATATACAAGAGGGGCATGAAAATAATCGGGCAACATGGCGTCTGATTGATTCAGACTGTCAATTCTAGATGAAACGGGGATAATTCGCCATCATAATGTAATCTAACTCCTTGAAGCGAAAACCCAAAAGATAAAAGACCTATGCACAATCGTCGTAACCAGCCTCTGGCGCAAGGTTGATCCGGTGGGTCCAGAACAGATACTCGCAGAGACAGATCGCTGTGTTAAATGCGGCTATTGCCTTCCTCATTGCCCCACCTACGGGCTGAGCGCGGATGAGGGTGAGTCTCCACGCGGCCGCATAGCCCTGATCCAGGCTCTGATTCAAGATACGGTAGACAGCCAACGCCTGCATGACCATCTGGATTCTTGTCTGGCCTGCCGCGCCTGCGAGGCCGCATGCCCCTCGCAAGTGCACTATGGAGAGCTGATCACCGCCGTCAGAGCGATACAGGCCACCAGTAGCAAGACATCGGGGCAGCTCCAGCGGCCAGGCCTGTATCTACTCTCCCGCGCACCCTACATCCAGCCCCTGACCGATCTGGTGCGGATCTACCAAAAGCTCGGCGTCTCCAAGGTTACAAGTCGACTGGGGGGCAAGACACTTCGGCGCCTGAATAGATTACTGCCAGCCCAGATGGATACAACCCCCTGGAAAGAACTCTACCCCCCCATCGGGAAGGTAGAGGGACGCGTAGGACTGTTCACCGGCTGTATTGGCCGCATAACAGATCGACCGGCTCTTGATGCCAGCATTCGTGTACTGAACAGACTGGGGTTTGAGGTTGTAGTCCCTCCAGATCAGCGTTGCTGTGGCGCCATGCATCTACATAGTGGAGATAGTGTTCAGGCTGGCACTCTGGCAAGGCAGAACTGCGATGCGTTCTCCAGGTATGAGCTGGACGCTATCGTTGGGGTCGCCAGCGGTTGCAGTTCACACCTAGTGGAATATGAGAAAGAGGGTTTTCCCCTGTCGGCACCGGTTCTGGATATCAGCAGCTTCCTGTGTAATCAAGCCAGCATCCGCGACCTGAAGCTGCGCCCCTTACAGAAAAGGGTCGCTGTTCACACCCCGTGCTCCATGAAGAATATCCTTAAGACTGGGTCAGACCCGCATCTGCTGCTGGAATATATTCCAGACATCGACCTGTTCCCATTACCGGAAAACAACCTTTGCTGTGGCGCTGCCGGTCACTATATTATTACCCACCCAGCCAACGCGGACGCCCTGCGTGAAGACAAGATCATCGGCTTGAAGAGTAGTCAGGCCGATATACTGGTCACCTCAAATACCGGATGTTCCCTGCATATAGCCGCAGGCATACGCGAGGCGGGCATGGAGGTAGAGGTGTTGCATCCGGTGGAGTTGCTGGGCAGACAGATGGCGGATTAGCGATCAGATCACTCATCCATCAGCTCAAAGCCGTGGGTTATGTCTACGCTGGCCCCCAACATTATTGAGGCTGAACAGAATTTCTCGGCGCTGAGTTCAACCGCCCTCCCCACCGCCTTTTCTTTCAACCCAGGACCTGCCACCTTGAAATGAACATGGATACGAGTAAATACCTTTGGATCGACCTCTGCCCGCTCAGCCTCAAGCTCAACCTCGCAGAAACTCACCTGGTGCCTGCCCTTGCGCAGGATGTGCACCAGATCAAACTGAGTACAACCACCCAACCCCAACAGGATCATCTCCATGGGTCTGGTTCCCAGATTTCGCCCCCCAAACTCCTCTGGACCATCCATCACCACCCCATGCCCACTGCCTGCTTCTCCCACCATCAGGCTGTTTTCAACCCATTTTACCCGCGCTTTCATTCACACCTCTCTGGATTTTATTCTCTACTACTAATATATTGGCGGATGAGCCGGAGATCGACAACAGGAATCATCGGTTAAACAAGATCTTCCGGCCAACGGAATAAACAGAGCCCACTAAAATTATGACCATAATTCAACCACCACAACCGGATCCAGAATACCTGCAGCCATTTCTCTCCTTCTGTCACCGCAGGAGATATCCGACCAAGACCGAGATCATCCGTCCGGGCGATCCCGCTGATGTTCTGTACTACATAATTGAGGGCTCGGTAACCATCATAATGGAAGACGAAGATGGGCGGGAGATTATCCTTACCTATCTGAACAAAGGGGAGTTCATTGGCGAGATGGGGCTGTTTGCACCCCAGGCAACACGTAGCGTGTTGGTACGCACCCGTTCAGAATGCATCTTGGCGGAGATCAGTTACAACCGCCTGGAGCAACTATTCGATACCGACCTCAAGCAACATGCCAGAAAGATACTCTATGCCTTTGGTGCTCAGATGACGGAGCGCCTGCTGCACACCAGTCATAAGGTGGGGCATTTAGCATTTCTTGATGTCACCGGACGTATTGCGGGCACCTTGCTGGAGTTGTGTAAACAGCCTGATGCCATGACCCATCCAGATGGCATGCAGATCCGGATTACCCGCCAGGAGATAGGCCGCATCGTCGGCTGCTCGCGCGAGATGGCTGGGCGTGTTCTAAAGGCTCTGGAAGAGCAGGGATTGATAGATGTAAAGGGAAAGACCATCGTGGTCTTTGGAACCAGATAACCAGCTAGAGGCCACCCTCACTCTCAACAGAACCTACCTCCTTGGCTGGAGAGAGGGTAAGTATCTTAGGATCCAGACTTGAGGAGTATCGGTCTGGATACAGGTAGAGATAACCCCAGGCCAGTACTGCAACTATACTCCCTGCGAATAACACCCTGGAGACAACTCTCCGGCCCTTCCTCTTCCCGGAACCACCTCCGCTATTACACGCGGATGCCGTGGTAGCAGTTCTCCTTTTTACCGGGGGAGATGAATCCACTGTCAGCTGCACGAATTGGGTGCTGTCCATATTGAGATCAGGCTCCAGAATACCGGTTTTGTCGATACTGTATCCACGATCCTCATGCTCTTCACGCATGATCAGCTTGAGATTACATACCGCCCCTCTCTGCTCAATCTTGTTACGTAAGCGCCCCGCCTTTTCCAGGCTAAGATCCCGGCGAATGATCGAGGGCTCACCATCCAACAACGGCCCAACCTGGTCTTCGGGAATCTTGAACAGGCGACTCAACTCAGCGACAACATCCCGCTTCTGTTGGCCGCTCACCAGCCAACCGGTGAGGATGATGCGGTATCTCTCTACCTGCATTGTATCTGACCTTGCATTGACCTATTTTTATACGTACGCCTTTGTTGCCAAGCGAACCCGGCCCATGTCGGCGACTCTTTACAACGGGCTATCAACCACCAGATTCTACCTTAAGCACCACCCCATCAACACCGATCACCCGTACCTGAGTTCCAACAGGACAGTCGTTACCCGCTACCTTCCAGGTACTATCATCCACCCGGATCTTGCCATAGCCATTAACGACAGGTTCGTCCAGGGTAAAGGTCCGCCCAACATATTGCTCACCGCGACGATTCAGACTTGGCTGATCGGACTCGGTCGGATGTGACTTCAAGTAGTAACGCCAAAGCGCAATACTGGAAACACTGAAGGCGGCAAACAAAACCAGCTGCAGCTCCCAACCCAGAGATGGAAACAGCAGCAACAACAACCCTACTAACCCGGCAGAGATACCCATCCAGAGAAAGAATACTGCAGGGGAAAATATCTCCAAAATAACCAGAAACAGGCCTAAAATCCACCAGTGCCAATAGCCGGCATCCTGCAACAAATCCATCAGCTTTTCCCCTCAGCCCGTTTGTCCAGAGCACCTTTGGCAATCTCGGCGATACCGCTGATGGAACCGATCAGACTGGATGCCTCTAACGGCATCAACACTACCTTCTGGTTATCAGCAGAGGCAATGCTCTGTAGCGCCTCGATGTACTTTTGTGCCACAAAATAGTTGATGGCATTTATGTCACCCTTGGCGATGGCCTGGGACACCATCAGGGTAGCCTTGGCCTCGGCCTCGGCCAGACGCTCCCGCGCTTCGGCCTCACGGAAGGCAGCCTCCCGATCTCCCTCTGCTTCTAAGATAGTGGACTGTTTCTCGCCCTCCGCCTTCAGAATCGCCGCCTGGCGAAAGCCCTCGGCATCCAGGATGTTGGCCCGCTTCTCCCGCTCTGCCTTCATCTGTCGTGCCATGGCGGACACCAGATCGCGCGGTGGAGTAATATCCTTGATCTCGATACGGGTTACCTTGATACCCCACGGCGTAGTGGCATCATCCACCACACCCAACAACCGGGCATTGATCTGGTCCCGTTCCGACAGCACCTCGTCCAGATCCATGGAGCCCATCACGGTACGGATATTGGTCATCACCAGGTTGAGAATAGCGAGCGTACGGTTATTCACCTCATAGGCCGCCTTGGCCGCATCCAGTATCTGGTAAAACACCACGCCATCCACCTGGACCATGGCGTTGTCCTTGGTGATCACCTCCTGAGAGGGGACATCCACAACCTGCTCCATCATGTTGAGCTTGGCGCCAACAATATCCACCAGAGGCACAATTAGATTAAGACCTGGCCGCAGTGTCTTGGTGTAGCGACCAAACCGCTCAACCGTATGTTCAAATCCCTGAGGCACCCGCTTGGCACCAAGTACCACAATGATCACCGCCAATATGGCAATTACAACGGAAAATTCGCCCATCTAAAATCCCTCCTGAAGATTAGTGTTGTTTCGAACAGTATACCCTGTTCAACCCAACTGCTATAGGGGGAAACATCACCTGCTTTCCTGTTAAACTTTCAACCATTCTTTCAGATCACAGCCAAAGTCATACCAGCCAACAGCTGGGTTTGGAGTGATGCAACACAATCTATCAAACCGTCAGCCCAGAAACAGATGAACAACACCATTCAAAAACCACCCAAATCACTGCTGCGCAAGGTCGGCCAAGCCATTGCCGACTACAGCATGATTCGTGAAGGTGATCGCATCCTGCTGGGGGTTTCCGGCGGCAAAGACTCCCTCGCCCTGTTACAGATCCTGGCCCATCTGCGCACCTACGCCCCGATCCAATTCGAGCTGGGAATTGTCACGGTTGATCCGGAGGTGGAGGGTTTTGATCCGAGCCGCCTCAAGGCCTATTACCAATCACTGAACATCCCCTACTATTATCAACAACAACCGATCATGCAGGAGGCCAAACAGCGCATGCAGGGCGACTCATTCTGCTCTTACTGCTCGCGCATGAAACGTGGCATCATATACAGCACTTGTCGCAAACACAGCTACAATGTACTGGCATTGGCGCAACATCTGGATGACCTGGCCGAGAGCCTGCTTATGTCCATGTTCCATGGAGGTCAGCTGCGTACCATGAAGGCCCATTATGTGAATGACGCTGGCGATATCCGCATCATTCGACCACTGGTCTACTGCCGCGAGACCCAGACCGGGGGCTTTGCGCGGGATGCCGGTCTACCCATTATCCCTGATAGCTGTCCGGCCTGTTTTGATATGCCGACCCAGCGTCAGCACATGAAGGAACTGTTACTCGGGGAAGAGAAGGACAACCGGCACCTATACGCCAACCTGTTACATGCCATGCGGCCGCTGATGGACGAGGCTCCGCCGCTTACAACAACAGAAGATTAGTGCCAACGAATAACCATCAAAAATATTGATGGATCTTATATTAACCTTATATTAGAATAGTCTTATTTACTGCCTATCCGGAGAACCGGCATGAAAACCAGTTTGATCATCATCCTTTCAACCATGCTTCTTGCCCCTGCATCATGGGCAGATTCCCCGCTGAAGACGGCCCAGGCCGGGTATCGTGATGTACCCCTGGAGCATCGACTGGATGGTGTGGTGGAGGCGGTAAACCAGGGCACCCTCACCGCCCAGACCCAGGGACAGGTGATGGAGATCATGGTCGATGTGGATGAGTATGTAAAAAAAGAGAGCCTGATAATACGGCTAAAGGATACCGAACAGAAGGCCAGGCTGGCCCAGGCCAAGGCAGATCTGAACGCGGCAGCAGCGCGCCTGGAAGAGGTAAAGAAGCAACAAAAACGCATCGTCGCCATCTATGAGAAGAAGCTGGTTTCCATCTCCTCTCTGGATCAGGCCAACGCCAATCTAAAAGCAAGTGTCGCCCACCACAAGGCAGCGCAGGCCGGGTTGCAACAGGCAGAGGAGCAATTGCGCTATACCGAAATCCGGGCGCCATTCTCCGGCATCGTCACCCAACGCCACATCGAAGTGGGTGAAACGGCAAACCCGGGCAAGAAGCTGATAAGCGGTCTCTCCCTGGAGAAGCTGCGAGTCAATGTGAACGCACCCCAAAGCCTGATCTCAGTAATCAGAAAAGACGGCAAGGCCAAGATAAAACTAGCGGACGACCGCGTTGTTGAGGCCACAAATCTAACTATATACCCCTATGCCAAGGCAGACAGCAACACCTTCAAGGTTCGACTGGAACTACCGGTGGGCGTCAGCGGACTGTTTCCCGGCATGTATGTAAAGACGGCGTTTCTGGTCGGCAGCCAAAAACATCTGTTGATACCGCAGCAGGCGGTGGTATTTCGCAGCGAGGTAACCGGGGTCTACGTGTTAAACCAGGGAGGGAAGGTTTCCTTCCGCCACATCCGTCTGGGAGAGAAGAC
>SWBY01001606.1_pt1 | contig 12025 bp, 10 predicted proteins | sample 4693071 | NCBI WGS metagenome assembly SWBY01 (sample SAMN10267273, study PRJNA491770) | bioreactor metagenome | isolation source: DHS bioreactor inoculated with marine methane seep sediment | place: Japan: Omine Ridge, Nankai Trough | collected 2006-05-06 | reverse complement strand
ATGCGGCAACCGCCAATACTTACACGCTACATGCGGAGCCAACGGGCGCTCAAAGCAATGATAAATGCGGTACGCTGTCATTGAATCAAGCCGGAGTACGAGGTATTTCAACCTCTCTTTCCGTTACAGATTGCTGGTAATAAACATTCACTGTCAGTTTTTTGTCGAACTCGATGTCTTACTAATAGCGCAGTTAAAAAGCAGCTTCCGATTTGTCGGTAAAATCAGCGCTTATGTAAGGTGACCTTACTTGTGCTCTATAGGGGATTCGCTGTTTAGGCGACTTGTCAAAATCCCGGGGAGTTATTTCTTACCATAGCCTAGCAGTCAGTCAATTTAATTAAGACGGATAAATTGTAGGTGCGAATTCATTCGCACTCTGCTAATTTTATTCGTCAGATCAAGACTGACTAAGTACTAGGGCATTAGATACAGTCACGAATTATGAGCCCGGATATCTCATAAAAATAACGGGTAAACCCTGTAGAGTTCAATAAAATTCAGCGGCTTAGCCACTATTCGGCTGCATACGACGTGCCGCTCTCAAAGTTCGGTATCGGTTTCCACGGAGGACCGTGGAAACCAGGAAAATATGCTAGGCCATGGCCGGGCAGATCGGTGCCTTGACGGCACTGGTCGACAAGACGCTGGCCGATTACCAGCAGTTAATGGCGGCAGGTTTCGGCGATGAGGATATCTCGGCGTTGTATCGGTTGAAGAACAAGGTTTGAGTAGGGTACGCATCGCGTACCATTCTGAAATTTTTTTCGGCGAACCAACCCTTAAAAGGTACGCGGTGCGTACCCTACGAAATTGGCCGGATCAGCCCGCTCCGCAGCAGCGCTTGAATTTCTTGCCGCTGCCGCAGGGGCACGGAGCATTCTTGCCCTGGTTGGTCTGGGCTCCGACCTTGCCTATCGATTTGACCACGCCGTTCAGGTAAAACCAGCGTCCGTCAATGCGGGTAAAGCGGCTGGTCTCATTCATTACGTGCTCCTCGCCGTCCTGCAGGAAATACGCTTTAAACTCCACCACGCCCTTACTGTCCTTGATGCCGCCTTTTTTGGTGCCGACGATTTCCAGTTTTTGCCATTCGGCTTTTTCCCTGGAAAAATCGATCGCCGCCGGCCGCGTGCCGGAATCCCAGGTGGTCAGCAGATAAGCTTCATCTTGCAAGGCATAAGCGGTAAAGCGTGAACGCATCAAAGCTTCGGCCGTGGGCGCGGCTTTTTCGCCGCAGTGATATTGGCCGCAGCACTCGGCATAATCAAGACCAGAGCCGCAAAGGCAATGTTGTTGAACAGTCATTTCAAGTCGATCGGGTTGGTTGGCTTAGCGGTACGAATTATTTACCCCAGCAATTTGCGGAATCGCTACCGGTCGCGGTTTTGTTTCCTTGTTCATCGATAACAAGCGTCGTGCATTTAGCATCGGTAAAATTGGGTGTTGCGGTAACTGTGTAAGTAGTTGCGGTAACGCCAGAACAACTAATAGCGTAATGACCATCTGGCGAAGGTGTTATGCATACAGTTGCGGCTGAACTATAACTTGTATTATTAGCACGCCACTTTTCCTGGGCCAACTGTACTTGCAGAATTCCTGCCTTCCCATCCGCGCGTTTGGCGCGCGCCACATACTCTGTATAAGACGGATAAGCAATTGATGCCAGAATGCCGATCATAGCCACAACAATCATCAATTCAATCAGCGTAAATCCGGCAGGTCGTTTAAACGTATTCATTGATACACCTTTCGAGTTGTTTTTTCAGGTAAGCATAGCATAAGCGGCTATATTTAATCGCGTAATGGGGACAAACCGATTAGCGTCCCAATCCAGCCGATAAGCGGTATTTCGCGCGCCTGTCAGAAACCGATACTTATCTATAATTATTAATAATAAAAAAGGGGAGCAGACATGAATAAATTAAGGCGCTCGGGCTTTACGCTGGTTGAGCTACTGATAGTCATTGCCATCATCGGCATTATTGCCGGGCTGGCCGTGCCTTCTTATCAGGATATGATTGAAAGGAACCGGTTAAAGCAAGCAATTGAAGGGCTAAATTCTGATCTTCAATGGATGCGCGCGGAAGCAATAAAGCAAAGCTGTAATCTTGAGGCGTCTTTTACTAATGGTGCCAACTGGTCGTACCAAATATACATACCTCCCGCTGCTGCCGGTACAACATGCGCCCTTCAGCATACACGCCATGGTTGTCCCGCTGCGGCTACTGCCAATTGCAATATTAAAACGGTAAACAGCACGCAATTTACTGGAGTTTCAATGGGGACAGTCTCTTTTAATACTAATCCTGCAACAATGGCTGCGTTTGATTTTAGGCGAGGCGAAGCCACACGAAATACAGCACCTAAAAATGGACGGGTAGAGCTGGATTCAGCCAACTATCATGTAAAAGTCGTTGTAGCTCCAGTAGGGCGGGTAAGAATCTGCAATATTGCAGGCTCAGATGGGTTGCCCGGATATCCAAATTGCTAATCAGGAGACAGCCAGGATGAAAAAACAAACCGGATTTACGCTTATCGAAATCATGCTTGCCTTGTTGATTGGCTTAATAGTTGTTGCGGCAACTATTTCCATTTATATCACCACGATTAGGGGCAGTTCCGACATCGTCAAGTCCGCTCGCTTGAACCATGACATGGATTCTGCCTTGGCCTTAATTGTTAACGATATCCGCCGAGCCGGGTACTGGGCCGGAGCGATGGTTGGCTCTGACAGCCGCGACAATCCTTTCACAGAGCCTGGCACCACTGATCTTCAAATACCATCCGCCAGTTGCGTTTTATATACCTATGATGCTAATGCCAGCGGCGCCAATACATTAAACGATTCAACCGATGATGTTGATGCTAATGAGTACTATGGCTTCAGGCTCAGCGGCGGCAATATACAAATGCGCTCTACAAATATCGATTGCGATGAGAGCGGATGGGAAACACTTAATGTGAGCGATGGCGGCGAGCAAGTCGATATTACCACCTTGGCCTTTACCGAATCCTTTAAATGTTTAAGAAAACGGCTAGGCGTTGCCGACCAAAGCTATGACACTACGTGTGCTGCTGCCGTTACGGCGGGCAGTATTGTCGCCGATGATCGTGTGATTGAAACACGCGAAATTTCCATTGCACTGGCTGGGCGCGTCAACGGGGATCATGCGGTTACCAAAAATCTCGCAGGCCGTGTGAAGATAAGAAACGACCGTATTTTTACGCAATAAATAGAGAAAAATCAGGGCAAAAAATATGAAAAGCCTAAACATCCGTAAAAATCAAAACGGTGCAGCCACATTATTAACTGCGTTGGTCTTGTTGATCTGCATTACCTTAGTGATATTGCTCTCGTCAAAATCGGTGGTGATGGAAACCCAGATTTCCGCCGATAACTATCGCATGGCCCAGGCCGTTGCAGCCGCCAATGCCGCAATGGATTTTGGTGTGGGTTATTTTGATCAGGGTGGATTTGATCAGGTTATCAACGCTACCGGCGTGGCCGGTAGTGATGGCATCGTCGATACCATCGCCGACAGAACTTATACCTCCGGTGATGGTACTCAAACCACTACGGCTACTCTTACTTTCAACAATGCCGCCGGTACACGCTGTGTCGCCGCCGGCGAAACGCCCAACATGAAAAGCGGTATGATTACAGCGGTGGGTTATAGCGACGATGGCCTGGCGGCCAGAACAATATCCCAATGTGTCGGCACCATCGATGTTTTTGGCGGCAACGGCCCCAAGCAATCGCTGATATCACGGGGCGGTGTAGGGTTAACCGGCAACTATAAAATCATTAACCGTTATAACAATACCACGGCGTGGTCGGGCAAAGCCGTCAATATCGGGGAATCGGCCAGCGCTTCAACATACCTGAGACCGGTCGGCACTGAAGAAGGCGATTACACCCGAGCACAACTTGAGGATGATAATACGGGTAACGCCTATACATCCGAAGCCGTTTCCGACCGCAATAAAGGCAATGGTGTGGATACGATTGCCAATGATGCAAGATTAAGTTCCTTAACCGGCGACGAGTTTTTTAACAATTTCTTCTACGGTGACAGAGAAACGATGTACCAGCTGGCAGAAAGCCTGGATCAGGTTTATAGCGCTGCCGACATCGGTTCGGCAAACGGCAAGTCGGGCGTGGTTTGGATCGAAGGAAACGCCACTATGAACGGCGGCACTTATGGTACTTCAGATAGCCCGGTCATCCTCATTATTAACGGTAATTTACGGGCAACCGGTAATCCTGATATCAATGGATTGCTTTATGTCAGAGGTCAACTCGATGCGGCGGGTACTGTTGAGGTGCTGGGTTCCACCATTGTTGAGGGCGATTCGGCTCTGGTGCCGGCAGGGGAAGACCCTGTTGTCGGGCATGGCGGCGTTGACTTGATTTACACGCCCTACACCTTGGACAAAGCGGTCAACCCAATCATTGGAACAACAACGGTTATCAGCGGCTCGTGGCGCGACTGGTAATGCATTTGGCAATCAGACAGGCGATTTTTATGGCTATTTATACAAACAAAATGAAAGCACAACAGGGTATTGGTTTAATAGAAGTGTTGATTGCCGCCGTTGTGATTGCTGTCGGCTTGCTGTCGCTGGCATCGCTGCAAGGCGAGCTAATGCACAGCAGCGGCGAGAGCAAAGCCCGCTCTGAAGCTGTCAAGCTGGCAGAAGAAAAACTTGAACAATTTCGGAACAATATTCTCAAGGCCAGCACTGATCCCAGCAAGAGCAGCTTCGACGTTGATCTTGCCACCGGTACCGGCACCGAGAGTATCAATGGCAGCAATGCTACGTTTGCCAGAAGCTGGACGTTGACAGACGCCACCAGTCCCGATAGGAAGAACATCAGTGTAAAGGTGACATGGGGTGGCGCCAGCGCTGATGAAACGGTCAATATGGTCAGTCAAGTGGTTTGGGCAGATCCGGGAAAAGCCACAGATTACGCAACAGATGGCAATGGCCTCGCAGCGCGTGCGCCTAGCCCGAATAACAATTCGTCGTCAACTCCGGCCGAACAGTTCGACCTTGATGAAATTGACGGCGAAACGGCGCTGGATGACGATTCCGGTCTATTTAAATATACCGATGACACGGGCCGTATCTATTTGCTGGATTCAACCGGCAAGGCCATGATCAAATTCAATGGCGGGTCAATTCATACAATTAAAGGGAATGTATACGCAGGTAATGTTGGAAATGGTCAGAACCCTACGGTCTCTATATCGCCATTGACCAGTTATCCGGTGACCTTTTCCGACTTGGCTTATTGTGTGTTTCCCGTTCATGAAAATCAGTCCGATTATATTTGTTATTTTGGCGGCGATTGCACGAATGGAGGCAACGGCTGTGTCAATCAGGACGATACAGTAACGTATACGGCAGTCTCAGGCGGCTGGTACGGCAAAGTGGGCTTAATTGAAACCAGTGATGCTAGCTTTCACAATAAAAAAGTCTGCTTTGCCGAAGATATCGCCGGCACCGGCATTGAAACTGCCACTACTACCGCTCGCTTGTATTTAACCCAGCGTCTGGATGCTAATAACAATGTGGTTGGCTCGGAAGGTATCAATCAGTCTTTTGCATGCCAGGACTTTCTGGTGGTGAGGGCAACCGGGAATAGCAATGATTGCAACCGGTTCCAGAATTTTGACGAATTGAGTGTGCCCAGTTCCACGGTATACCGTTCGTTAGGGCCTGATGACATTAATACTTCACAGGCAGAAAATGTATCAAGCTGCGGCTCAATTATTACCTACACTGTTGCCGGTAATATTTCTGGCGATCAGGCTAATTTGGTGCAAGTGTTTGTCAATGGCAATGGCTGCACCATTACCTCAAATAATAATAACTATACTTATCAGTGTACGATTACTGTTGTCGATACCACTGCATCCGTCACCATTACCGCGACAGGCGGCAGTGTAGCGCCAAATTCCACCGTGATTAACGTCTCAACCTCGCAGCCCAGCATCACAGGCCCTGCGCTTGTTGCCAATGACTCAGAGGCTGAAGAGACCGAGTATCATATTACCGGCAGCATATCAGGCAATCAGGCGGGCTCGGTGACCTTAACTTTAACGGATGGAACTTGTACAACAGCCTTGAATGCTGACAGCATCAGCTACAGCTATGAATGCACGATTACGGCAACACCCACAACCATTACCATTAATGCATCCGGTGGCGATGTAACTTTGGCAATGGATAGTATCAATACGGTGAACCTGGCGGATGCCGCGGATGTCGATGGGCCGGATTTTGTCGCGGCCGCACCGACTCTCATGACTTATGTCATTACCGGTGCAGTCACAGGCCATCAGGCAGATTCCATAATTTTCAACCTTGACGGAGGCAGTTGCACGAATAACTATGATAATACCTACACCTGCACTATTACCTCGCTGCCTGGTGATGTAACCATTAACGTGACGGGTGGAAATGTACAGCAAGTGAGTGGGGTAGCTACACTTGCAGGTGTGACTGCTGTTACCGGGCCAAGTTTTAATTCGAATAACCTGACGGATTGTAATGTAACAGTAACAGGCAATATTGCCCAGGGCATAAGCGGTAAAGATGTAACGAATGGTTCCGTTAGAGTTACTTCTTCTCCGGCGGCAACGCCTTCAAGTAACTGCTCGATTACCAATGCATCCGGTAATTACAGTTATTCTTGTGCCGCTGGAACAATTGCGGATTCAGGAAGTGTGACTATCGGCGGTAGCAAGGTTGCAGTTGATTCTGTAAATAATCCGGTATCGGTATCCTGCACAAGTAGCAATGTCACCATTATTGGGCCGTCGATTTTGACGACAAACTAATAAGGATGAGTTTCAAACGGGGCGGAGTTTGCCGTCCCGTTTCTAATGCTGAAGCAAGCGATTCCACTTAATCAGGGGTCAATCCTTTCGGACGGGGCGACACGCACCATCCGAAAGGATTGACCGCTGTTTTTATGTCCTACTATTTAAACCATAACCGATAGAGCGATGCCTGTTCGGATAGGCAGCGCTTCCCCCGTTCACTATTAGCGGCAAATGCCAGGTAAACGAAGAGCCGTGTAGGTCGGGTTGCATGCTGTTCGCAACCCGACATTAACCTGCCGCGAAAATCGTACAATCCAATAACCGCTGTATGCCTTACTTGGCAGCGGCGGTTTTTTATGAAAGTCCATTTCATGCGCAAGCCTGGCAAGTTAGGCAACGCTTGTCTGCCCACATTTTATCTACACGCTACACGATGAATTTTGCCCCATGTATTTGCGGGGCGATTAATCACACCCTGGTCGACGCCCACACATAAGCCGAACAGATTGGCTGATGCCCAATCAAGACGGCATTTCGGTTAAACGAACATTTCAAGGATTCTGGAAAAACCGGAACACATTATCCTTAACCTGTTCCGGCAAGAGGAGGAGGGAGACGCGTCCTTGCGTCCTGGGTATTGTCTAGCGTGAGACGCTGAATGCCTGTGTGGTTATGGTGGTGGATTTGGCGTTGGACGCCTGGAACATGGTTCGGAAGTCCTGGATTTCCGCACCGGAATCATTGAACAGATCCTGCGCGAAGCCGTAGGCCAGCGGCTGATGGATCAGTTCGGCCGTTACCTGGTAACCGATGCCGCTGAGTCCGGGAATCCGGTAGCTGACTTCGTCACTGCCGCCGATGAAGTTATCGTCGGTCAGCGCATTGCCGGCGACGCGGATGTCCGACGGAGCGGTCGCCTTGTCGAAGCCTTGCGGCAGGATGCGGTTGTCCTTCAGATAGGTCATGCCGCGCAGCAGCGTGTAGGTGACCTGATTCATGTCATCGCCCATGATCGCTTCGTAGACCTGCACCTGGTCCGGCGCGGTGATCAGGTCGTGGTGCGGTTCAAACGCGGCCGGATCGGTATCGGCATCGACGCCGGTCACGCTGCCGTCGGCGTTCACCTTGCCCGATTCGAACACCACATTGCCTGACGCGTCCTTGACCGTGACGTGCAGAATCACGCGCCGCGATGGATAGGCGCTGGGCAGTTTGTGACCGGTGTTGCTGTTCACGCGCAGGGTGAAGTCCAGCGTGTCGTCGACCAGCGACTGGCTGACAGGCGTCACGGTCGCCGCGCTTTGCAGCATGGCTTCGGTCTTGGCGATGGTTTCCGGGAAGTTGTTCGACAATACGCCCAGCTGGGTTTTGTTTTCGTTGAAGATGTTCAGCATCAACCGGTTGGCGCCGACCAGGTCATGCACGGCGAAATTGTCGCGGGTCTGCAGCCACATCGGCCGGTTCGAGATCGCCACGCCGTCGGCACGGCTCATGTGGCACTGCTGGCAGCTTTGCGGATTGCTGGTCGCATAGCTGCTGTGCTCCCACTCGCTGTACGGCATCTGCTCGGGGAATTCGCTCTCGGGCGTGGTGCTGAGCACGTTGCCGAACGAGTCCACATAAGGCGTCTTCAGGTTGTGGCAGGTGGCGCACAGCTTGGATTCCTTGACATGGGCGCTGTAGGTCGGCGTGTAGCCGGTGTTCATGACCATCGGGTTGGGGAACAGATCGGTATACGGCCCGTAAATCAGCTTGTTGCTGCCGATTTCGTACTTGCCGGTGAAGCCGCTCAGGGTGCCCAGATTCGGCGGATCCTGGATCTGATGGCACAGCGTGCAGCTGACGCCGTTCAGGGCGCTGTCATGGCGATTGTGGCTGGCATCGAGGAAGCCACCGTCGAGGATCTGCATCGGTTCGCCGCTGGTTTTGGCTTCGAAGTTGGCCATGGGCGCGTGGCAGCGCGTGCACTTGTCGCTGATTACGTCGGCCAGTTGCGGGTTGCGGTTCAGCTCGCTGCGCACCTTGGCGCGCCAGAGCGGGTCGCGTGCCGAGTTGGCCATCATGGTCGATGACCAGTCTGTTTCAATCGAAACATCCTTAGCCTGTGCGTCGGTCAGGTTGTTGTGGCACATCATGCAGTTGCCCGAGCCTGAAAAATGCGTGGAGGTAAAGGTGGGATCGCCGCCCGAGGCCGGTTCCAACAGGAAGCCGCCGGCATCGGCCAGCGTGGTGACCTGAAATGCGCTCTGCACGCCGCCTATCGTCAACATCACGGTCGTTTGCGTGCTGTACTGCGACGATGAGGTCTGCTGGACACGGACGCTGTCGCCGTTATTGATGCTGCCGGCCGCGCTGGTAAAGGCGCCGCCGTTGATGGAATAGCTGCCGCCGCTGACGCTGACCGGCGCCGGCGCATCGATGCCGGTGATCGTGACCGCATTCGAGGTCACGGCGGTATTGAGCGCGACATCGGTTTGCGCGGTGAAGCCGAAGGCGTCGGGCGTCGTATCGGCGCTGGCCGCAAGCGTCGTGACGCTGAACGTATCTTTAACGCCGCCGATGGTCAGCACGGTGTTCGTGGTCGTGCTGTAGGAGGGAGAAGACGTCTGCTGTACGCGCACGGTATCGCCGTTATTGACGTGACGCTGCCGCTGGCGGACGTGAAGGCGCCGCCGTTGCGCGAGTACAGGCCGCCGCTGACCGTGATCGTGTTCGATGTCACGACCGTGTCAAGGGCGACATCGGTCTGGTCGGTAAAGAAAAAGGGGGCGGGTGTGGTGTCTTTTCTGGCGGCTTGAGCGTCATGGATACTCAGCGCCATGACCAGCCATAGTAAATAAGCGAAAAAATAATAATAACGCGGCATAAATATTCTCGTAACGGATGGAAAGTCGACCGAAGCCAGGTTGTTGTTGTCGTTGGCAAGTAGCATTGGCCTGGTCAGGCCGGATGCTGCTTGCTGCTTCCAAACACAGCCACTAGCAGGGCAATAAGTGTGCCAATTTATACTTTACTGATTTATAGCGCTTTTATTAGTCGTTGTTAATATAACTGTGGCATATGCCGCACCCACTGCGGCATATGCCACACTAGCGTAAGCATGAGCCGCCTTTGCCGGGTTTCCGCTAAAGCTCCAACCCAGCCAGGTACGCATGCGTGCCATTTTTAAAATGTTCAGATCAACGGGGGCGTCTGTATCGTATGGATGCATTGTAGGGGCGGACCTACGTATCCGCCCTGTTTCGGGTGCACAATAAATTATCGGAGAACCGCTGGCCAAAGGCGAGTCGTTGGGCAAGGGCGAACACACAGGTTCGCCCCTACGTGTCTGTTCATTTTACGGTGTCAGCTCCTTATGCCGGGTTTCCGCTAAAGCTCCAACCCAGCCTACAGCTTGAATCATGGCCTGATCTGGCCGTCGACAATGCGGATCTTGCGGCGCGCCCGGTCGCCTATGTGCTGGTCGTGGGTGATGATCATCAGCGTCACGCCCTGCCGGTTCAGGTTTTCCAGCAGATCGATAATTTCGCCGCCGGATTTGCTGTCGAGGTTGCCGGTGGGTTCGTCCGCCAGCAGGATTTCAGGTTGCATGATCATGGCGCGGGCGATGGCGATGCGCTGGAGCTGGCCGCCCGAAAGCTGGTCCGGCCGGTGACTGGCGCGATCCTGAAGATTGACGTCGGCCAGCGCCTCGGCCACGCGTCGCCTACGCTCCCTGGGCGCGACGCCGGCCAGGATCATCGGCATCTCGACGTTCTCGGCGGCGGTCAGGCGCGGGATCAGATGGAAGAACTGGAACACGAAGCCTATGTTCTCGCGCCGGACCTTGGCCAGCTCGTCGTCGCTGAGCTGGGTCACGTCGCGGCCGTTCAGCCGGTAGTGACCCGACGACGGCTGGTCAAGCAGCGCGATGACATTCAACAGCGTTGATTTGCCGGAACCCGAAGGACCCATGACCGAGACATATTCGCCCTTGTCGATGCTCAGGTTGATGCCGTCGAGGGCGTGGACGGTCTGTTCGCCGACCTGGAAATAGCGGTGGATGTTTTCCAGCGCGATCATGGCTGTTCGCGCGCATAAGCGCCGGCAACGACGCCCTCCTGGCCTACCGACAGCACGACTTTGTCTCCGATAGCGAGACCGGATAGCACTTCGACATAATTCCAGTTGGACAGGCCGGGTTCGAAGGTTCGCTCCTCGAGCAGGCCGTCGTCCCGCAACAGCAGGACACGATTGGTTTCCAGCACCGCTTCGGCCGGCACCCTGAGCGCCTGATGCTTGTCGGCCAGCAGCACCTCGATGTCGGCGCTATAGCCGGGCAGCAAGTCCCTGATGTCCTGCGGGTCGGTCAGTTTCACCTCGACCTCGACCGTGCGCGCCTGTTTTTCCTTTTCCTGCACATACGGCGCGATGCGGCTGACCGTGCCCGAACAGCGCTTTTCGCTGAAGGCGTCGAGCGAGACGCAGGCGCTCATGCCGGTCTTGATCTGCGGCGCATCGACCTCATCGATGGGCGCCGAGACAAAAAGACAGCTGACGTCGAGCAGGTCGATGGCCGGCAGGGTCGGAATGCCGGGCGGCGAGGGCGTGACGAATTCGCCCAGTTCGGCATTGATTTCGGCGACGACGCCGTCGAACGGCGCCCGCAGGAGCGTGCGGTCTATGGATGCGCGCGTGAAATCAAGATTGGCGCGACTGACGGCGATGGCTTCGTGGGCGGCGGTGCAGGCGGCGCGTCTGGCTTTGGCGTCGGTGGCTTTGATGTCGGCCTGTTCCTCCGACACAAACTGGTTTTTTTGCAGCAAGCGCGCCAGGCGATCGGCTTCGCGCTGGGCGCTGGCGGCCAGCAGGCAGGTCTGCTCGGCGGTCGCCTGGTTTGCCTTGATCTGGGCTTTCTGCAGTTTAACCTGTTCTTTCAGGTCCTGGTTCCAGACCTCCAGCAGCAGTTGATCCTGCTTGACGCGGTCGCCTTCCCTGACATGCAGCTCGGCGACCTGGCCGCCGGTCGCGGGCGCCAGGTAGGCGCGCCGGCAGGCCTTGACCGTGCCGACCCGGGTGTTGGCGACCGTGGCACTGACTTCGCCTCGCTCGACGAGCGCTGTTTTAACGGTGACGGGCACGGGGTCCCGCAGGACGAAATAGGCGATGCCGATGGCGATGGCAAGCAGGATGAAGATAAGGGTTTTTTT
>SWBY01002625.1_pt1 | contig 12071 bp, 10 predicted proteins | sample 4693071 | NCBI WGS metagenome assembly SWBY01 (sample SAMN10267273, study PRJNA491770) | bioreactor metagenome | isolation source: DHS bioreactor inoculated with marine methane seep sediment | place: Japan: Omine Ridge, Nankai Trough | collected 2006-05-06 | reverse complement strand
ATGTTATTTTTCAAATGGATTATAACAGACATGTTGATATAGATAATTATGAAGGTGTTCGTAGGTTATTAGTTAATCCAGAAAAGCTTTTCTTTCTATTTGGAAATTATGAGGTTCTAGATAGCTTTATGACTGCAAATAAAATAATAGTGCCAAGAAGTCCTGCGATTGTAGAGGAGTATATCTCCATAAGAAGAAAATATTGGCCAAAAACAGGGTTTGCTTTATATCTCTATAATATGATTTCAGATGAACAAGTAGATGTATTTGGAAATGGCCTGTTTCAGAGTGTTACAAAACCAGATTGGACACATCAGAAACCTGTCTCACATTGAAACGCACGATATTCATTAACAGTATATATTGACGCAGAATAAACTTACATATGTGGAAAGAGGCATTCAAGAATTCAACGGTTTTATTGTCAGGGGTCCTTGTTTCGCGATTCTTTGTGTTTATGTTTAACATTTTGATTATCCGTGAACTTAGTGTTAGCGACTATGGCCTATTTGCATTTGCTCTTGCCGTTTTTAATTGGGTTTTAATTTTTTCGCACCTAGATCTATATGCAGCGGTATCTAGGTTTGTCAGTAAATATAGAGCGTTGGGGGATTTCGAAAAAGCATGGGCCTGTTATGCCCATGCTGCAGTAATGGCTCTCGTATTCTCGTTACTGGGTGTTGTTGTGGGTTGTCTGATAACCTCAATGTATTCCTACCCAACCTGGGGGATTACTATATTTATGGCTAGTATAATACCATTCGCCTTGGTCACAGTTAATGATGGTTTTCTTAAGGGTCTAGAGAAATTTAATTACACAGCAATTGTTGAATCATTTTCTGGTTTTTTTAAGTTTGCAGTATTAGCTGTTTCCCTATTGATAGTAGATACGGTTTCTCTTGGGTATGTGATGAAACTATATCTACTCGCTTCTATTTTTACGCTTACGGTGTCTTTGATTTTTGTTTATAGGGTGCGATATATCTTTGCGCCAAAATTTATTGCATTTAAATTTGTTATCGTAAAAAAAATGTTTTCTTATTCGAAATGGGTCTGCACCACTGATTTGGCCAATACTGGCTTAATTCTAAGTGGTAATTTATTTTTGTCCTACTTTAGTCTTGAGGACTTGGCTCGTTTCAATGTAGTTATTTTGATATATAGTATTTTTCAGATAGGTTTTGGCGCTATTACTACTGCACTTATTCCCCAGGTTTCAAGAAGGGCAGCAAATAATGAATCTATACGCCCTCTTGGTGCGCGTGAATTAGGTTTTATGTCATTGTTTGCGGTTGTGTTAATAATTTTTCTGATTGGTTTTCCGTATCAGGAGGATTTGCTGTATTTTCTGTTCAATAAATCAGAGTACCAGGGTGTTTTGGTTTATGTGGCAATCTTGATGATTGCATTTCCACTTAGGTTCATAACTGTAACTAGTAAAGGTATTCTTCAGGGCTGTGGCAGGCCAAGATCATCAGCTATTGCAGCGGTGGTAACATTTATAGTAAATCTTTCCCTTTTTCTTCCATTTTATTTTCTTTGGGGGCTTTCTGGTGCGGTGGCTTCAATGGTTTGTGCATATCTTGTAGAGTATTTGATTACAAGGCGAGCGGTGCATAATTTGTTTAATGAGAATGTGGTGCAATCTACCATGGTGCAAGGTACGGAAGATTAGCATGCCCAACAATAGAGAATCATCAGTTTATGTGGATCATTCCCCTAATATAAGTCGGGGTGATATATCGATTAAGATAGGTCAAATGGTTCTTTTTATTTTTCTTTTGTTACGACCTGCTACAGTTTCATTTCATCATATCGGATCAATAAGTCTGCTAGATATATTTGGCACTGCCAGTTCATATCTAATGATTATTGGTTTGCTGTTCAATCTAAAAAGACTAAGGCTTGATTTAACATCAATACTCATTCTGTTCTTTGTCCTTTACTGCATTATCAGTATTGCATGGGGTAGTGAGTACCGTGATGTTGCAAGGATGACCTTGCCATTCCTGCCATTTTTTCTTGTTAGATCAGTGGTTAATGATGAGCGGAGTATTATCAGACTTACCAAGGTTCATATGCTGGCATATACAGTCCCCATTTTTGGCAGTATCTTTCTGATGGCTACAGGTGCATCTGAAACAATGGTTACTGGAAGTATGATTGAGAGGCAAGCAGGCCTCTCCTCAGGGGTGCATACCTTGGGGCATTTGCTGCTATTTTTCTCCTTTACCTTTGGGTTTTATTTGTTAGTCCAGAAAGATCGAAGCAAGCTTTTTAGATGGGTGATGTTCGTTTTTCTCATTGGTTCACTGTTTTGTATTTATAAGACATACACAAGAACAGTATTTCTTGGGGGAGGATTATTCTGGTTTACATATCTTTTTTACTTCAAAAGAAAGTACTTTTATCTAACATCTATTATTTTTCTATCAGTCGCGATTTTTAAGTTTGATGTGGTTCGTAATATGGTCACTCAAGAGAATGCCTATTCCCAAACGATCAATAAGAAAGGACTAGATCTTAATGCAGCGGGCAGTGGTAGATTGGGGATATGGGAACACAATTTGACTCTGTATTCTGAATTGCCACTAATATCACAACTGGTTGGCGTCGGGCTTGGTAACGAACTCAAACCAATTGCTGGTACAGTGAATAAGCAGTGGATTGGGTCACATAATGATTACCTTTCTCTGTTGATTATGACTGGAGTTGTTGGGCTTTTCATCTATTTGATGATCTATGCGTCGCTTCTGCGAGCCATAATGAGGTATCCAGGAGATAAAAATCTCAAAATGTTTAGTTTGGCGGTATTGTTTGCAGTAATAATTATGAATTTTGTTAGTAATAGCTATATCGTGCGCTTTCAGATGGCTCAGTTGTTTTGGTTTCTGATGGGTTTGCTTTATGTGAAATATAATTTGGATATTATTAAAAATAAAACAAGTAGGAAAAAACATGTGCAAGTCTAAGAATGAGGGTGGTGAGGAAATGGACGATGGGCTAGTTATAGGTATTATTACACCGAATGATTTTAAGAAACGTCTTCCATTTGGTGGTGGTAGTGGGTTTATTCTAAATTTAATTAATTATTTGAAAGCCAGTGTAACTATATTTGGTGCTGGGGCTAATGGAACTATTCTCTGGACACCTTATTCTGTAAATAAAAATACCGTATTTTTAGCAACATATCCTTTTACATTCCCTTCTAAAAGTTTACCGCTTAGGCTGACGGCATTTTTCGGTTATTTAAAAAGCCGCAAACAAATTATCAATAGTGATGTAGATCTGCTTTATATTCATTCACCAGAATGCGCCTTACCATTTTTGTTTGGCAAGCACAGGAAACCCGTAGTTTTTCATCAACATGGATCAGGTAATCCTGTGGTAACGTCTAAATATATATGGGCCCGGAATAGTTTACTTGTCTGGGTCTTCGATAAAATTCATCAGTTGATATATAAAAGGGCTAATTGGATTATAGCGATAGATCGGCTGTGTCAAGATCAGGCAAACAACAATGGAGCGGCAGGAAAGGTCAGTTTGTTAATGAACGCTGTAGATACAAAGCAGTTTAGACCAGACGCAAATGCCAGGGAGCAGGTGAGGCATAGCTACAACTTGTCAAATAGTGAAACTGTATTGTTGTTTGTGGGGCGTATTGAAGAGGTTAAGCAAGTTGATAAACTGATTAAAGCCTTTGCTTTATTAAGAACAAATATATCGGCTCAGCTGTTTATTGCGGGTGACGGATCACTACGAACAGTGCTAGAGAAGCAAGTAGGGGATAGCAAATTAAACAACTCGGTGCACTTCATGGGAAAGGTGAGCCACGATGAACTCTGTGGGCTATATAACATGGCAGACATGCTTGTTTTACCATCGAAAATGGAGGGGGTGCCTATGGTGATTCTTGAGTCATTGGCCTGTGGGACACCGGTTGTTGCAACAGCTGTAGGTGGTATTCCGGATCTGATAAATAACGGTGAAAATGGCTTTCTGATAGATGATGTGTCGATCGAGACGTTAGCAGATGCATTAGAAAGGACTGCGAAAGTAAAATTAGATCCAGTCCAAGTATCAAGCAGTATCCAAGAGTGGAGTGCGCCAGTGGTAGCAGATAAACTATCAAAAGTCTTTAAGCACGTCATTGAGTAGTAGCTCGGTAATCTGGGTTGTACTGGACAATGGTTGGTTGTCGTTATCTTGCTCGCTCATCCTGGTGGACGCCGAAAACAGCTAATTTACGACAAAAATATCGCACTAAGGTTGATTTAATGTCCCCGGTATAGGATATGAAAAGCCCTCGCCTTCGCGCGACGGGCGTATTAACCTACTATGATTCATGGTGGATGCTGGTCAGGCTAGTGAGACTGGGCACCGCTCTGGAGCGAAAGTTGTAGCCATAGCTATAATTAAGCATGTCCTAGCGTGCCAGAATAAGCCGTGGCCGTGATAGGACATGACGCTATCGGAGTGAACCGTTATTATTACGGGGCTGTGATTATTTTAATCATGTAACCTTAGGTTCCAGCCGCAATCCAAGGAAAGCGGTTTTAGCAGGTGAAGTATTCACGGGAAGATTGTTGCAGATATGCACAAGAAAGAAACTAAAATAAATAGAAAGATATTATGCTTGGTACAGCTACCACCACCAATACATGGTGCAGCAGTGATGAATTCTTATGTAGTTAGCGACCTTCTCCCTCGTTCTTCTTTCAAAAGGACAGTGCTACCGCTTGATTTTTCTAAAACATTTGAAGAAATGCATGGGCGAATTATACGAAAAATATTAATGGCGGGTAAGACACTATTTTGTCTGTTTTATAGGTTGCTGACTATCCGTCCACATATAGTCTACTTCACCTTTTCTCCGTTTGGTACCGCCTTATTCAGGGATATCTTTCTTATATTTATCTGCCGGCGATTTAATAATAAGGTGGTTCTTCATCTTCACGGTACGGGTATAGGTAAAAAGCAGAGTAAAATTTACAAATGGGCATACTCATATATGTTTAAGAAAGGGCTGCTTCTGCTTCTTTCAGAGTGTTTGTATGAAGATGTTTCGCAATACATAGAAAAGAGTAGATGTCGATTTATTCCTAACGCAGTAGCAAGACCAAATAGAAAATATAAGGGAATCAGAGAACAATCAGAAAAAGTAACCTTGCTTTATATGGCAAATTACCATCCTAAAAAGGGCCTGCTGACAGCTGTCAATGTATTGGATGAGTTGGTAAAGGAAGGATACGATGTTGAACTGGTTTTGGCTGGTGCTTATACATTCTATTGGTCTAAAAGTGACATGAAATATTACCTAGACCAACTTGACGATAAGGTCAGTAATAGGATTAATGTGTTTGGTCCAGCTTATGGGAATGATAAGGAAAAATTGTTTCGGAAATCAGATATATTTATATATCCATCTCAACACGACGCATTTCCACTTGTTTTGCTTGAGGCGCTTTCCAACGGTCTGCCAATCATAGCTAGTAATCAGGGTGCGATCCCTTCGATCGTTAATCACGGGGAATGTGGAGCGATCATAACGACGGATGAAGTGAAGGATTATTCTGATTATGTTAAAAAACTTATTGCAGATAAAAGAAAAAGAGAGGAAATGGCTTGCAAAGCTCGAGAGTGCTACGAACAAAATTATTCCTATGAAGTATTTGATAAAAAGTTCATAGAAATATTACAGGAAATCTAAATCATGTCTGCCACAATCAATTTTGCTGGGGATATCGGTCTTTTTAGAAAATATGAAGAAGCTCATCTTGACCCGTTACACAATATAATTTTGCCACATGCGGAGTATTCGATAGGGAATTTTGAATTTATTCAACCTCAGGGCAACAGATCTAAAGCATTCTTCGACGTCAACGACCGCTATAGATGCAGCTATGAATATTTTGAAGCTATGGATCTCAGAACTTTTGACTCCTATGGATTAGCTAATAATCATGCGATGGACTATGGAGTTGCCGGGCTGGAAGATGTCATAAAAGTATTTCAAGAGAAGAATATTACATGGTTCGGTGTCAGTGATATAAATAGCAACAATACACTAAAATTTTCGGTCAATGAAATAAGCTTTGTTGTTATTGGCGGGGTCAGTAGTGGGAGATGGGATAGAAAATATTACGGATACGGCCCGGAACCGATCGATTCTGGTAGAATTATCGCATTAGTTGAGCATCACATTGAAAACGTCGATCATGTAATAGTATTTTTACATTGGGGAAGTGAATTGGTAGATATTCCTCCACCTGAAAACGTGGAATTCGCAAAGAAAATTATAGACGCAGGAGCAACGGCGGTTATTGGGCATCACCCTCATGTACCACAAGGCATACAGAGATACAAAGCTGGAGTTATCGCTTATAGTCTCGGAAGTTTTGTATATATCCCGGATGAAGAAGCTGGGTTTGAGCCAGGAGTAAGAGGGAGAGACATATCAATAGTCCTGAATGTTGAATTTGATAAAAAAGGTATCAGATCGGTTTCACCATATTATTATCAATATAATCCAGAAACATTGCTGCCTGAGAAAATGGAACCAGAAGTTAGTCTTAATTACGCCAAATACCTTGATGAGAATGTGGAAAACTCGAAGGAATATACAAGGGTTGTCAGGAAACAACTTGTTAGAAGGGAAATAAAACTTTTTTGGGAGCGATTTAAGAGTGCTCCATTTTCAACTTTAAAACACTACATAAATTATATTAGCGTAAGACACGTGAAAAAAATAATAGGTTAGTCTAAACATGAAATACTTGTACTAATTAAGAAGGGGCGAGATTCAAATCAGCTGATATGTAGTATTTGGATCATATCTGCTGGACGATGAAGCATGTGCATATTAGAAGGAGCTATTTTTTATTGGCTGATTTTCAGAGAGGAAAGGTCTGTTAACGCTGATCAAGGCAAGGAGATGAAATTCTACATTTCAGAGCGAAAACACCAAGGGCTGGGAAAAATCCCGGATCAGGCGTATTTTGAGAAAGCATGTTGCTGGAAGCAGCATAATTAGAGAAGCAGAATACATTTAGGCGGCTGTCCAAAAAATGGGGTCCATTTCTGTTGCCGATCTAAAACAAACAGTAAGCAAACTGCTCAATAACAGAATTCTGCGAGAAACACGGCGAACGGGGTAAGCAAGAATAGTTAGAGATGTATACGACTAGCCATAACTACCAATATTTAATGAAATACATAAGCCTCTGGCAAAGTAGAAATTTAAGGTAGCAAGCATCAATGGAAGACATATTATACAGATGGTTAGGAGTCTATAAAAAGCTACCGCTTGGTCTTAGGAATTTGGCTGGCAAGCTTTACGAAGCAATTCCTAACCATATTCGATACGGGAAATTCTATAGTGTTTATCAAGATAGATTAAATACATATGCCAGATTTAAGAAAAATGACCGAATTAGAAAAATTCAATTTGAGTGTCTTGCAAAAACAGTCAATGCTGCACGGAAGTACGTGTCGGCATACTCTAAATATAATGAATTAATAAATCTTCATGGTTTTGAAGAGTTTCCGGTTATTTCAAAGGATACGTTGGCTCATAATAAGAAGGACTATATTAACTGCAGATTAGCCGCAAAAGGTATAAAAGCAAATACAGGAGGGAGTAGTGGAACACCAATGGAATTTCTTATTCAATCTGGAGTAACTCGAGCAAAGGAAAAAGCTCATTTTGATTGGTATTGGGGTCAATTTGGATATATTCCGGGGGATCCGATATTGATGGTACGTGGGGCTCCATTGGCAGAAGGAGCTCTTTTTGAAAGGCAAAGTATAGGAAACAAACTATCAGTATCCTGTTACGCAGTTAACGAGGATAATGTAAAAGAGGTCGTAAAGGAAATATTAGCGTTCAAACCAAAGTATATCCATGCCTACCCATCATCACTTCGCATACTCGTTAATTATTTAGGTGATAGTAGAAATCTAGATTCCATAGATATTCAAGCGATATTTTTAGGTTCAGAATACCTATTTGATGAAGATAGAATCTATTTTGAAGAATTCTTTGGGGCTAGGGTAGTCAACTGGTACGGTCATTCTGAATGTCTTATTCATGGGGGCAATTGTAGATTTAGCAACGAATATCATTTCTATCCATCATATGGGTATATAGAGCTTTTGGACGATAGAAACCAAGTAATAAATAAGCCAAACATTGTTGGTCATATCGTGGCTACAGGTTTTGATAACGAAGTCATGCCATTGATACGATACGATACCGGTGATCTTGGAATGTTATCCGAAAATGAAGAATGCGAATGCGGCTTTATAGGAACATCGCTAAAAAGTATCGAAGGAAGAGGTAAAGATATAATATTATTGTCGGATGGTTCAAAAGTTTCATTAACTGCATTCATTTTTGGGCAACATTTCAAGGAATTTTCAAAAATCCTTGAGTTGCAAATTCAGCAAGACCGAATAGGCGAGATTCTTGTGCGATTAGTAAAAAGTGATAGTTTTTCAAGTTTAGATGAACGGGCATTGGAAGAAAAAATGCAGAATTCAGTATCAGGTAAGATTGCGATTGAATTTGAGTATGTTCAACAGATAGAGAAGACGCACAGGGGAAAACACAGATTTCTAATCCAGAACATTAAATAGTGAAGCTAGTGTGAAAAACAAAAATCGTTGTTTTGGCATTGGCAAATCCAGTTTGATAGCGAACAGTACATAATCTCAATTGTTCAATTACATATGTAATAGCCCAGAGTAAAAATGAAACAACTAACCCAAAAACTAAAAAATGGATCCATGGATGTCCTTGATGTGGCAGTGCCAAACGTAGGAAAGGGGATGGTGCTGATACAAAATCATTTCTCGCTTATTAGTGCTGGAACCGAAGGCGGGACAGCATCTACGGCACGTAAGAGTCTTATCGGAAAGGCCAAGGAACGACCACAGCAGGTTAAACAGGTAATAGATACCCTGAAACAACAGGGGCCGGTACAAACCTACCGTGCGGTAATGAAAAAACTGGACTCCTATTCACCGCTTGGTTACAGCTCAGCCGGTGTGGTGGTGGATGTTGGTCCTGATGTAAAAGGGTTTTCTGTGGGGGACCGTGTTGCCTGCGCAGGTTCGGGTTATGCTAGCCATGCTGAGGTGGTGTCAGTTCCAGCCAATCTTTGTGTCAAGCTACCAAGCTCTGCTGATCTATCTCTGGCTGCCTACAATACGCTTGGTGCTATTGCACTGCAGGGTGTACGCCAAGCTGATCTTCGGGTTGGGGAAAGCTGTGTCGTGATTGGGCTTGGGCTATTGGGGCAGTTGACCGGTCTCATTCTGAAGGCCAGTGGTGTAATGGTTATCGGGCTGGATATCAGTGTCCGGGCTGTAGAGATCGCACGACAGCATTGTGTTGACTTGGGCTTTGAGATGGGTGCGGCTGGTATCGGGGATGCTGTGGGAGACATGAGCGGTGGTGTGGGGGCTGATGCAGTCATTATTACTGCGGCCACACATAGTACCCAGCCGATCAACCTTGCTGGAAAGCTATTGAGGAAACGCGGAACGGTTGTGGTTGTCGGTGATGTGCCCACGGGTTTCGATCGGGAACCGGACTATTATAAAAAGGAACTTTCGCTAAAGATGTCCTGCTCATACGGCCCAGGGCGCTATGACCTAGACTACGAGGAGAAAGGAATAGACTACCCGGCGGGTTATGTGCGCTGGACTGAAAACCGGAACATGCAGGCCTTCCAGGATCTGATTCACTCCGGAAAAATTGATATTGGCTATATGACTACACATCGCTTTACCATTGACGACGCTCCCAAGGCCTATGATTTGATCCTCGATAAGTCCAAGGAGTTTCTTGGGATCATCATCGAGTATGAGAAGGATAAGGAGATCACCCGCCACCCAGTTTTCATTGATGGTGCAGGTTCTGCGAGTGTAGCGCCGGGAGTACCTGGAATTGGCTTTATCGGGGCAGGCAGCTATGCGATGAGCCATCTGCTGCCTAATCTTCCTAATGATGGCAGTGTCGGCATGACCGGGGTTATGACATCTTCTGGTACCAGTTCGCGTTCTGTTGCGGAAAAATTTGGCTTTTCATTCTGTGCTTCCTCAGCTCTTGATGTAGTGAATGATGCGGCAACCAGTACGGTGTTCATTGCCACACGCCATGACACTCACGCGGAATACGTCAATAGCGCAATTACTGCCAGCAAGAATGTTTTTGTTGAGAAACCTCTTTGCCTTAATCAGGATGAGTTGGATGATATTGTCTCAGCCTGGAATACTCATAAACCACTTTTGATGGTAGGTTTCAATCGCCGTTTCTCACCATTGGCGCAACAGATAAAAACAGCGGTAGGGGATGGTCACATGGCCATGGTCTATCGGGTAAACGCTGGCCAGATACCATCCAATACCTGGATTCAGGATGATGAGCTCGGCGGTGGTCGGGTTGTCGGTGAGGTCTGTCACTTTATCGACTTCATGATCTATATGAACGGTTCTTTGCCAACTCAGGTGCATGCCGCCGCTTTAAAAGATATGGAAAATCTAGGTGATACACTCAATATTAGTCTGACTTTCAGCAATGGCTCGATAGGAACCATATGCTACTTTGCCAATGGCCCTAAATCTCTTGCGAAAGAGTATGTTGAGATCTACAAGGGAGGGGTAGTGGCAATACTCCGGGATTTTAAAGAGCTGGAAATACATGGTTCTGGTAAACCGGTGCGCAAGAAACTATTTAACCAGGATAAGGGGCAGAAAGTAATGGTGGAGCAGTTTGTGCGGGCGATTAAAGGTGATGGCATTTGTCCTATTCCGTTGAGTGAAACCTATGCCTCTACGCTGGTAACCTTCAAGGTGCTGGAGTCACTCCGGCTAGGCCAGGCGGTAGCGATAGAAGGTTTGCCAGTTTGAATTCAAACCGGCTGTTCTATTATTACAATCCATATCTGGGGGAAAACAAACCTAAGGAACTTCTGATTAATTCACTTTTCGTCATCCAGGCTTGCGAATGATCTAACGTAATACTACAATGGTATTACATTCATATTGGAGCCAAAGAATCATGCGTGTCACTACAAAAGGGCAGGTCACTATCCCTAGAGATGTGAGAGAAGCATTAGGCATTGTTCCTGAAACTGAGATTGAGTTTGTAGAAGATACTGGACGTTTCTATATTGTTAAAACCGATGGCCCAATAAAAGTAGGGAAATTTAAAAAACTACGCGGCATAGCCACGGCAAAAATGTCTACAGATGAAATTATGAGCTTCACAAGGGACTTGCAGTGAAGGGGGTTTTTGTCGATTCATGTGTCTTGCTTGATCTGTTCACAGATGATGAAAGCTGGGCTGATTGGTCAGAAAGCATTCTAGAGCGGTACGCTCAAACCAATACTCTGTATATCAATTCCATTGTCTATACCGAGGTATCAATTGGTTTCAACGCTATTGAGGAGGTAGAGATGGCAATTTCAGAACTGGGTATTAAAGTTTTGGAGATGCCCCGGGAAGCACTGTTTCTTGCAGGGAAAGCTTTTCTCAAGTACAGAAAGAACAAGGGGAGAAAACTATCACCTCTGCCTGATTTCTTTATTGGAGCACATGCAACGATAGCTAAATTTCATCTTATTACGAGAGATGAGAATAAATACAGAACGTACTTTCCTCAAGTGAAGCTGATCCAACCCAAACTCTAAATATTCATAGGGGCCGGAGTCAAATCAGCTAACTTACTTAGTTTAATCCTCAAATTTAGCATGATTTGACTCCGGCCCTTGGTGTGAACCGCTATTATGCGTAAGATCCAATGGTATCTGAAACGTTTGAGCGTCATGCGCCCACGGGAAGTGGTGCACAGGCTTTTCGAGTCGGCCCAGGTGAAGCAGCTTCATCTCCGCTATCTGCTGGGTGTTTATGGCAGTCGATACAAAAAACTGGATTATCGTGATTACCGGTTCTGCACTGCTGATGAAGCGCAACTGCCAACACTGTCATTCCACTATGAGCCAACAGATGGTTCAATAAAAGAGTGCCTCGCAGGGAAGGTGCCTGCGCTGGGCTTTGAGTGGAA